>Ga0209599_10000936_pt1 | contig 15715 bp, 14 predicted proteins | sample Shrwel_input2_FT_FD_187534 | JGI IMG/M metagenome (GOLD analysis project Ga0209599, IMG submission 187534) | Subsurface microbial communities from deep shales in Ohio, USA - Utica-3 well 1 S input2 FT (SPAdes) (version 2) ... | reverse complement strand
GCGGCGAGGTCGCCCGCTTCAACCCTGCCCTGCCCATGCGCGGCAAGGGTTCGGCCAACTGGCGCAACCACCGCAAGATCGCCGTCTTCGACGGACACGCGGCCATCATCGGCGGACAGAACCTCGGCCTGCGCTACATGGGCGAGACACCCTCGAACCGGCGCTTCCGCGACTGCTCGTTCCTCATCGAAGGCCCGACCGCCGCGACCCTTGAAAGCGTCTTCGTCGCGGACTGGTGCCAGGCCACCGACGAGAATCCGATGAAGTTCGCGGCCGCGCTACGCGAACGTTCGCCGCACGTCGGCCAGGCGCGCGTGGAGGTCATCGCCTCGGGCCCGGACTGCGAGCAAGACCCGCTCTGGGACACCTACGTCAAGCTGTTCTCCGAGTGCCGTGATTCGATCACGGTCGTCACGCCCTATTTCGTCCCGGACCAGACCTTGTTCACGCTGCTGGCGACCGCGGCCCGCGCCGGCCGCCACGTGAAGATCATGGTCCCGCGCCGCTCCGACCATCGGCTCCTCGATTTCGCCCGCCGCTGGTACCTGCGCAAACTGAAGGAGGCGGGCGCCGAGATCCTGTTCTTCAAGCCGGACGTCCTGCATGCCAAGCTCGTGGTGGTCGACGGCGAACATCTCGTGGTCGGTTCGGCCAACCTCGACATGCGCTCGCTGTTCCTGAACTACGAGATCGGCGCGGTCGTACGCGACCCGGCTGCGATCGCCGAGGTCAGCACGCTCATCGCCGGCTGGGAGCAGGAATCCACGCGCTACACCGAGGACCTCTACCGACGCAGCCGGACGTGGCTCGGCCGGACCGTCGAGAACATCTCGCACGTGATCGCGCCGCTGCTCTGATCAGCCCAGGAAGGCGTGCAGGCGGACCGCGAGCCCGGTGTCGGGCAGCAGGAAACCGTCATGACCGGCGTCCGTGACCACCTCGTGGTAGGCGGCGTTGACGCCGACCGCGGTGGCGGCGGCCAGGAGCATGCGCAGTTCGCTCGTGGGATAGAGCCAGTCGCTCGAGAAGCCGATCGCCAGGACTTCCGGGCTGTCGGGCGCGAAGAGCTTACCGGCGGCGGCACGGGCGGTCAGATCGAACCGGTCGACGGCGCGGGTGATGCGCAGCCAGCTGTTGGCGTCGAAGCGACTGACGAAGGCGGCCCCTTGGTGCTCCAGGTAGCTTTCCACCTGCCAATGCACGGGGTCGCCCGGGGCGGCGCCGGGCACTTTGGCCCGACCGAACTTCTGCTCGAAGGAGGCGGGCGAGAGGTAGCTGATGTGCGCGAGCATGCGGCCGACGGCCAGGCCCGAGTCCGGACCTTCGCCGGGCGCGTAATGGCCGCCGCGGAAATTCGGATCACGTTCGACGCAGGCGCGGGAGACCGCATTGAGGGCGATCGCCATCGGCGACTGGCTCAGGCCGGCGGCGAGCACGGCGATGCGGCCGACCTCGGAAGGATAATCAGCGCACCAAAGGAGGGCCTGCATGCCGCCCATCGAACCCCCGACGACGGCGTGGAGCCGGGTGATACCGAGGTGACGGACCACGAGACGCTGCGCCCGGACGATGTCGCCCAAGGTGATCTCAGGGAAGAAGCCGCCATAGGGACGGCCCGTGCGCGGGTCGGTCGAGAGCGGGCCGGTCGAGCCGCGGCAACCGCCGAGGCAATTGACGCCGATGACGAAGAAGCGGTCGGTGTCGATGGCCTTGCCCGGGCCGACGAAGCAATCCCACCAGCCCGGCTTACGATCCTCCGGGGCGTGACGTCCGGCGACGTGGTGGTCGCCGCTCAAGGCGTGAGGCACCAGGATCGCGTTCGACTTGTCCGGCAGCAGCGTCCCGTAGGTCTCGTAGCGCAGGGTCAGGCCAGGGAGCTCGCCGCCGAGCTCCAGCGGGAAAGGATCCGCGGACACGAAATCCCGCCAGGCGACCGGGCAGAGTTCGCGGAGGGTGGGCGGTTGGGCCGGACAGTCTGACATGGACATATCCAGCCAAGCCAGACCCGGGCGGGAGGCAAGTGGCCATTCGTTGTTGCCTCGTCATAAACCAGCCCAAACCTTGGCAGCCATGTCCCCCGGCCACCGCCACGACGAAGATTGCTGCGGGGCGGGCTCCGGCGACCGTGTCGAGACCGCCCTCCTGCGGATGAAGGAAAAGGCCATGCGGATCACCTCGCCTCGGCTGACGATGCTGCGGGTCCTCGCGGCCGCGAAGCACCCGCTCAGCGCCGAGCAGATCCATGAGGCCGCCGGCGACGACAAACTCGACCTCGTGACGGTCTATCGCAGCCTCGGCGCCATGGACGACGCCGGCATCGTCCAACGCCATCCCCTCGAACGGGGTCGCAGCCTTTACGCCCTGGTCACCCCCGGACACCACCACCATCACGTCATCTGCCGCCGCTGCGGACGCATCGAACGCCTGCCCGGCTGCGATTCCTCCCGACTCGAGGCCGCCGCCAAGGCCAAGGGCTTCGGCGAACTGACGCACGTGATGGAAGTCTACGGCATCTGCCCCGGCTGCGCCGCTTCTTCCCATGCCTGATTTCCCTCGCACCGCCTTCCTCCTCGGAGCCGGCCTCGGCACGCGCCTGCGGCCGCTCACCGAAAACTGCCCCAAGCCCCTGCTCCCGATCGGCGGCCGACCCATGGTCTTCCAGGCGATGGAAAAGCTGCGCGCGGCCGGCACCCGCCGCTTCCTCATCAACACGCATCACTGTCCCGCAGCGTGGGCCCTCGCCTTCCCCGACGGACGTTTCGGCGAAGCCGAAGTGAAGCTCGTGCACGAGCCCGTGCTGCTTGAGACCGGCGGCGGCCTCGCCAACATCGCCGGCCTACTCGGACCGGACGACCAGGACCTCATCGTCTGGAACGGCGACATCCTCTCCGGCTGCGACATCACGGCGGCCGTCGCTCATCACCGCGACAACGGCGGCGAAGCCACGCTGGTGGTCCGCGAACAAGGCCCGAACCGTAACGTCCGGGTCACCGACGAAGGCGCCGTGACGGACCTGCGCGACCGTCTGGGCAAGACGGACCCCGCCTACCAGTACACCGGCGTCTGCGTCGTCACCAAGGCCTTCGCCCAAGGCGTGCCCGCGACGATCGAATCGCTCGTCGAACATTTCCTCCGTCGCACGCAGGCGCAGCCTGGCAGCATCCAAGGCTTCCTCGACGGCTCCGCGACCTGGCATGACCTCGGCACCGTCGAGGAATATCAGTCCGTGAAAGCCGAACTGGAGAAACCCGTGCGTGGCGCCATCGCCCCGGCCGACGCCGCGAAAGCCCACGGTTACGAACTGACCGCCGGCGGCGAAGTGCTCAAGGGCGGCTCCGGCCGCAAATTCCATCGCCTGCGCAGGCCCTCCGGCGAGACCGCCGTGCTGTGCGTCTACGACGACTCCCGGCCCGAGAACCGGCTCTATGGCGACATCGCGGGCGTGCTCCGCGACAAGATCGGCATCCAAGTCCCCCAGGTGCTCGCGGAAGACAAGGCCGCGGGCGTGCTCGTGCTTGAAGACCTCGGCGACACCGACCTCTGGTCGCTCGCGCAGGCCGCCGAGTTCCCGTGGGCGCCGTTCGCCTCCGCGCTCGAACAGGTCGCGGCCATCCACCGGCATGGCGTCGACGCCTTCGCCGCCTCGGGGGTCACGCTCATGGAGGCCTTCGGCCCGAACCTCTACCAGTGGGAGCGTCAGTACTTCCAGGACAACGTGCTCGGCGGCCGCAAGCCCGACCGCGCCGTGACCGATGAGATGGCCTCGCTCGCCAAGGAACTCATGGGCCAGCCCGTCGTCACGATCCACCGCGACTTCCAGTCGCAGAACATCATGGTGCGCGACGGCTCCGCCTGGCTCGTCGACCTCCAGGGCCTGCGCCACGGCTGCATGTTCTACGACTACGCCTCGCTCGCCTTCGACCCGTACCTCACGCGGACCGACATGGACCTCTGGCGCATCGAGATCGAGGACCACGCGCGCGAAGTCTCCGGCTGGCAGGGCTCCAGCGATGAGTTCTCGCATTACTTCCACGTCGCCGCGACGCAGCGTCTCCTGCAGGCCTGCGGCGCCTACGGCTTCCTCGGCCACAAGAAGGGCCGCCCGGAATACCTCGAGCACCTGCCGCAAGGCCTGCGCAACCTGACGATCGCCGCCTCCCTGTGCGGGAAGCGACGGATCGCCCGGCTGGCGGAAGAGCTCGCGGGTGCGCCCGCGAAGCTCAGCCGTTGACCTTGTCGTCGAGGAAGCGGACGACCTCGTCCTCCGTCATGCGCACCTGCTCCAGGGTATCGCGGTCGCGGACCGTGACGCCGGCGCCCTTCTCGATCGTGTCGAAATCGATGGTAATGCCGTAAGGCGTGCCGATCTCGTCCTGGCGGCGGTAGCGGCGACCGATGGCGCCGGCGGCGTCGTAGAAGACGTTGTGGCGCTTCTTGAGTCGGCGGTAAAGGGCCTCGGCGCGCTCGACGAGCTCGGGCTTGTTCTTCACCAGCGGGAAGATCGCGGCCTTGAACGGGGCGACGCGGGCCGGGAGGCGGAGCACGGTGCGCTTCTCGCCCTCGACCTCGTCCTCATGGTAGGCCGTGGTGAGGAGCGCCAGGAACACGCGGTCGACGCCCACCGAGGGCTCGATGACGTGCGGGATGTAACGGGCCTTGGCGGCTTCGTCGAACCAGTCGAGCTTCTGGCCGGACACGTTGCTGTGCTGGGTCAGGTCGAAGTCGCCGCGGGCGGCGACGCCCTGAAGCTCCTGGACGCCGAAGGGGAACTCGAACATGATGTCCGTGGTGCCCTTCGAATAGTGGGCGAGCTTCTCGGTCGGGTGCGGATAGAGGGAGAGTTTGGCGCGCGGGATGCCGATGGATTCGAACCAGGCCAGGCAGCCTTCGATCCAGTCCTTATGGGCGGTCGCCCAGTCCGCGGCCGGGGAGATGAAGTATTCGATCTCCATCTGCTCGAACTCGCGGGAGCGGAAGATGAAGTTGCGCGGGTTGATCTCGTTGCGGAACGCCTTGCCGATCTGGGCGATGCCGAAGGGCAGCTTCACGCGGCCCGTGTCGACGACGTTCTTGAAATTGATGAAGATGCCCTGCGCGGTCTCCGGACGGAGGTAAGCGGTGGCCGAGGCGTCCTGCATGGCGCCGACGTACGTCTGGAACATCATGTTGAACGAGCGGGGCGGCGTGAGCGAACCCGGCTTGCCCGTGGCGGGCGAAGGGACGAGGGCGTGCTCCTCGGGCTTGGCCTCGGTGTAGTCCTTGAGCACGACCGGCTCGAGCGCGCCCTGCTTGGCCAGCTTGCGCTTCATCTCATTGGCCATCTCGTCGGCCTTGGCCTGCATGCCGTCGTCCTCGAGGACGGAGACGTAGCCGATGGTCTCTCCGGCGACGCGCACCGGAGCGAAGAACAGCTGGTCGGCGCGATAACGCATCTTGGACTCCTTGCAGTCCACGAGCGGGTCGGTGAAGTTGTCGATGTGACCCGACGCCTTCCAGGTGGTCGGGTGGTGGATGATCGAAGAGTCGAGGCCGACGATGTCGTCGCGGCGATGGACAAAATCCTGCCACCAGGCCTGCTTGATGTTGTTCTTCAGCTCGACGCCGAGGGGACCGTAGTCGAAGAAGCCGTTGAAGCCGCCGTAGATGTCGGAGGATGGGAAGACGAACCCGCGGCGTTTGCACAGGTTGATGATGGATTCCATCTTGTCGGTCGGGTCGGCCATGGCGGGTAAATGCCCCTCACCTATCCCCGCTCCGGGGTTCCGCCGCAAGCCTGTTCCCTCAGCGGGGCTGGGGCTCGGTCGTCAGTCCGGCGGCCTTCTTCTTCCAGGTCCGGGCGCCTTCGGAGACCGCACGGAAGACCCCGGAAACTTCGCCGGCCGCGGAGGTCATGCTCGACTGCGAACCCTCGAGGGCCGCGCCGAAGGAAGCAAGGGCCGCGGAGGCGTCGGCGAGGCGGACCTGCAGGAGGGCGAGCGTCTCGTCATCGAGTCCTTGTTCCGTCTTCTCGACGGCGGCGCGGAGCCGGCGGGAGGCTTCGGCGAAACGCAGGGCGCGTTCGCCCAGGGTCTCGGCCGCGGTGGCGGCGCGGACGGACGCGGTGCGCGCCACCAAGTCCGCGGAGAAACGGGCGGCTCGTTCCGGATCCGCCGAGACCAGCCAGCGGTCGAGGTCGCGCTCGAGTTCGGCGGACAGGCCGACGAGGTCCGCCTGCGCCAGGCGCTCGAGCTGATCGACGAACCCTTCGAGCCGACGGCCGAAGGCGTCGCCGACCGGAGGGATCTCGTCACGACGCAGCGCGCCGGCCGGGGCGGCGGCGGCGTCCCAGATCAGTTCGACCTGCAGCAGGCCGGAAGCCGGATTGACGGTGATCAGCCGGGCGCGGAGTCCGCGGGCGATCTCTTCGCCGAGCCGGTCTCCGCGGAGTCGGTCGGCGAAGCCGCGGTCTTCGAGCGCCGAGGGATCCAAGCTCAGATTGACGAGCGGACGCAGGCGACCTTCCGTATCGGCGTCGAGGCCGATGGAGACGACCTGGCCGACCGTCACGCCCTGGACCCGCACCGGCGTCCCGGTGGCGATGCCTTCGACGGAGAACGGCGGACGGAAGACGACGGTCACGAGCGGGGCGGACCACGCGCGCCACCAGGCGAACGCGGACCACAGGACTCCCGCGACCAGCACGGCCAGCATCAAGCCGCCGAGCGCGCGTCGGCTCATCCCGCGGACTGAGGATAGCTCCCGAGCCATTTGACGACCTCGCACCGGCTCTTCAACTCACCGATGGCCGCCTGCACGGCCGGAGCCTCCCAGTGGCCCGGGAAGTCGATGAAGAAGAGGTATTCCCAGGCGCGCCGATGGCTCGGCCGGGACTCGATGCGGATCAGGTTGATGCCGCGGTCGGAGAAGGCCGCGAGCGCGCCTTGCAAGGCGCCGGGCTCGTGCTTGAGCGTGAGGACGACGCTGGTTACTTCGTCGGGCGCACCGACCGCGTTGGCGGCCTTGGCGATGACGAAGAAGCGCGTGGCGTTGTCGCGGCGATCCTGGATACCGCGGGCGAGGATGGGCACGCCACGCGATTCGGCGGCGGTGGCGGAAGCCACGGCGGCCTGACCCTGAGGCGTCCGGGCGACGAGCTCGACGGCGGCGGCGGTGCTGTCGGTCTCGACCAGCGCGGCGGCGGGTAGATGACGGGACAGCCAACCGCGGCACTGCGCGAGGGCGATGTCCTTGGAGAGCACCTTGGTCACCTGGTCGAGCGGACCCTGACCGACGAGGCATTGCTCGACCGAAAGGGTGACTTGGGCGACGACCTTCAGGTCGGACTCCGCGAGCAGGTCGAGGGAATGGCTGACGACGCCCTCGGTGGAGTTCTCGACCGGGACGACGCCGTAGGAGGCTTCGCCGGATTCGACCGCGGCGAAGACATCGCCGATGGCGCGCAGCGGCAGCGAAGGCACGCTCGTGCCGAAGGCGCGGACCTGGGCCTGCTGGGTGAAGGAGCCTTCCGGCCCGAGGTAGGCGACCGGCTTGGCCATCTGGGCGCCGATGGAAAGGGAGATGATCTCGCGGTAGACGGCGCGGAGACCCGAAGCGGGAATCGTCGGGGCCGCGGCGGCGATGGAGCGCAGCAGCTGTTCTTCGCGTTGCGGGGCGTAGACCGGCGCGCCGGACTTCAGCTTGGCCTCGCCGATGGCACGGGCCACCTGCAGGCGCTCGCCGAGCAGCCTGAGGATCTCGCGGTCGATGCGGTCGACCTCTCGGCGGTGGTCTTCGAGGCTCATGCGCTGGGCGTCTCGGGCTCGGGCGGAGGTTCGGTCGCGACGGCGGCGGCGGACTGGTCTTCGAGCGGCAGGCCGACCTCGGCGTCACCGACCTCGACCGGCGTCGTGGCGCGGGTGATCCATTCCGAAATCTGCGCAGGCGAAAGGACGTCGGAAGCCGGGAGTTCGCCGAGCGAACGCAGGCCGGTGAAATCCAGGAACTTGTCGGTCGTACCGTACTGCAGCGGACGGCCGGGCAGGTCGGCGCGGCCCGTGACGGCCACGAGTTCGAGCTCGAGCAGGCGGGTGAGCGCGCTGTCGACGGAGACGCCGCGGATGGCTTCCATCTCGGAGCGGGTGACCGGCTGGCGATAAGCGACGATGGAAAGCGTCTCCAAGGAAGCCGGGCTCAGGCGCTGCGGGCGGGGTTCGCCGCGGAGGAGACGGACCCAGTCGGCATAGGCCGGAGAGATCACGAGGCGGAAGCCCTCGGGACCCTGGAGGATGCGGCAGGCATCGTTGGCCTCGCGCATCTCGGCTTCGAGCGCGTCGACCGCTTCGCGGATCTGGGTGGCGGTCAGCAAGGTCGGCACCTGGTCGATGATGTCCTGGATGACCTCTTGGACGGGCGGGCCCGCCGGCAGGATGGTGGGCTCACCGGAAGCTTCCAGCAGGTCCGGCTGCTTCTCGGCGGCGGCTTGGGCATGGTAGCGCTGCACGACCTTCTGGATGTCTTTGATGGACACCGACTCGGAGGTCGAGAACAGGAGGGCCTTGATGATTTTCTTGAGATTGAATTCCACGGGACGAGGGGAGTCTTAAATCGGATTGTAAGGGAGCGTAAGGGCGGTTCAGTGTCCGGCTCCCTGCCCTCTTATCTAGGGGGCGGCCATCCCCTGACAACCGCAGACTTTTCACATCCCATGAGCACTCCCGAGCACGCCCGCCAACACTCCGCCGCCGTCGTCGACGGACCCGACCGCGCCCCCAGCCGAGCGATGCTCCGGGCGGTCGGCTTCACCGACGACGACTTCCAGAAAGCCGTCGTGGGCATCGCCTCGACCTGGTCGATGGTGACCCCCTGCAACATGCACATCGACCGTTTGGCCGTCGAAGCCGCCAAGGGCGCCAACGACGCCGGCGGAAAAGCGGTCATTTTCGGCACCATCACGGTCTCCGACGGGATCTCCATGGGCACCCCGGGCATGCGCTACTCGCTCGTCTCGCGCGAAATCATCGCCGACTCGATCGAAGCGGTGACCGGCGCGGAAGGTTTCGACGGCCTCGTCACGATCGGGGGCTGCGACAAGAACATGCCCGGTTGCGTCATGGCGATGGCCCGCATGAATCGCCCCTCCGTCTTCGTCTACGGCGGCACCATCGTCCCCGGCCTGCACAAAGGCAAGGCCGCCGACATCGTCACCGTCTTCGAGGCCGTCGGCCAGCATGCCGCCAAACAGATCGATGACGCCGAACTGAAGGAGATCGAGAAATGCTCCATTCCCGGCGAAGGCTCCTGCGGCGGCATGTACACCGCCAACACCATGGCCTCGGCCATCGAAGCGATGGGCCTCAGCCTGCCCGACAGCTCGGCGCAGCTGGCCAACTCCAAGGACAAGCTGAAGGACTGCGAACGCGCGGGTCAGGCCGTGCTCGAGCTCCTCAAGAAGAACATCCGCCCGTCGGACATCATCACGAAGAAGTCGATCGAGAACGCCATCACCGTCGTGATCGCCCTCGGCGGCTCGACGAACGCCGTGCTGCACCTCATCGCGATCGGCCATTCCGCCGGCATCAGGATCACCCTCGAAGACTTCGAACGCGTCGGCCGCAAGGTCCCGGTGCTCGCCGACCTCAAGCCCAGCGGCAAATACAACATGGCCCACTTCGTGCGCATCGGCGGCCTCCAGCCGCTCCTCAAGATGCTCCTGGACGCCGGCCTGCTGCATGGCGATTGCATGACGGTCACCGGCCAGACCGTCGCGCAGAACCTCGCGAACGTCGGCCCCTACGCCGCCGACCAGGACGTGGTGCGCCCGATGAGCAATCCCATCAAGGCCGACAGCCACCTCCGCGTCCTCCGCGGCAACCTCGCCCCCGACGGCGCGCTCGCCAAGATCACCGGCAAGGAAGGCAGCTCCTTCACGGGCCAGGCCATCGTCTACGAATCCGAAGAGGCTTCGCTCCGCGGCATCCTCGACGGCGAGGTGAAGGACGGCCACGTGATCGTCATCCGCAACGAAGGCCCCAAGGGCGGCCCCGGCATGCGCGAGATGCTCGGACCCACCAGCGCCGTCATGGGCAAAGGCATGGGCAAGACCGTGGCGCTGGTCACCGATGGTCGCTTCTCCGGCGGCAGCCACGGCTTCGTCGTCGGTCACATCTCGCCTGAAGCCGCGGTCGGCGGCCCGCTCGCCATCGTGCAGAACGGCGACCGCATCCGGATCGACGCGGTGAAGAACGAGCTCAACCTCGACCTTCCGGCGGAAGAGATCGCCCGCCGCCTCAAGGATTGGCAGCCCGCCCCCTGCAAGGAAAAGCGTGGCGTCCTGGCCAAATACGCCAAACAGGTGAAGTCGGCCTCGGAAGGCGCCATCACCGACGGCGACTGAGCTCTTCCTGAGCGGAAATGAAAGGGCGGACGCTGCGGCGGTCCGCCCTTTTTGTTGCAAGCCCGGCGAGGCGAAGGAGAATCGAGGCATCGTGGCCTCCTCCTTCGACCTCTACCGCCAGCAGCTCCTGAACTTCCCTGAACTCGGCGTCTCGCTCGACTTCAGTCGCGCGCCCGCGCCGGCGGGCTTCGCCGCGAAGATGGCTCCGGCCTTGGCGAAAGCGTTCGCCGACATGGCCGCCCTGGAAAAGGGCGCCGTCGCCAACCCCGACGAGAAACGCATGGTCGGCCATTACTGGCTGCGCACCCCGGAACTCGCGCCCGACGCGAAGATCGCCGCCGACGTGAAGGCCGCCGTCGAGGCCATCGCCGGCTTCGCCGCGCAGGTGCACGCCGGCCAGGTCAAAGGCTCCGCCGGCAAGTTCACCGACCTTCTCTGCATCGGCATCGGCGGCTCGGCCCTCGGTCCGCAGTTCGTGGCCGACGCCCTCGGAGGCAAAGCCGACAAGCTCCGCGTGCACTTCATCGACAACACCGATCCGGACGGCATCGACCGGGTCTTCGACGGCCTCGACGGCCGCCTCGGCAGCACGCTTGCCATCGTGACCTCGAAATCCGGCAGCACGCCGGAGCCGCGCAACGGCCAGCTCGAAGCCGCGCTCCGTTGGCGTCAGGCCGGCCTTTCCTTCGCCGCGCACGCCGTCGCCGTCACCGGCGAAGGCAGCCAGCTCGACCAGGTCGCCGTCGCCGAGAAGTGGCTCGCCCGCTTCCCGATGTGGGACTGGGTCGGCGGCCGCACGAGCGAGATCGGACCGGTCGGCCTGCTGCCGGCCGCCCTGCAAGGCTTGGATATCCGCGGCCTGCTCGCGGGCGCCCGCGAGATGGACGCCCTGACCCGGATGCCGGACGCCGCGCGCAATCCCGCGGCGGCGCTGGCGCTGGCCTGGCATCACCTCACGGAAGGACGCGGCTCCAAGGCCATGGTGGTGCTGCCCTACAAGGACCGCCTCCTGCTCTTCTCCCGCTACCTCCAGCAACTCGTCATGGAGTCGCTCGGCAAGGAGCACGACTTGCAAGGCCGTCAGGTCTTCCAGGGCCTGACCGTCTACGGGAACAAGGGTTCGACCGACCAGCATGCCTACGTGCAGCAGCTTCGCGACGGTGTGAATAACTTTTTCGCCGTCTTCATCGAGGTACTGAAGGACCGCGAAGGCTCTTCGCCCGAAGTCGAACCCGGCGTGACGTCGGGCGACTACCTGCAGGCCTTCCTGCTGGGCACCCGCGAAGCCCTGTCCGGCAGCGGACGCGCCAATATCACCATCACCCTGCAGCAGGTGGACGCCCGCTCCATCGGCCTGCTGATCGCCCTCTTCGAACGGGCGGTCGGTCTTTACGCCAACCTCCTCGGCATCAACGCCTACCACCAGCCCGGCGTCGAAGCCGGCAAGAAGGCCGCCTCCGAGACCCTCAAGATTCGCGCCGCCGCCCTCGCCGCCTTGGCCAAATCCAAGGGCAAATGGCTCTCCGCCAGACAGGTTTGCGAGGAAAATGCTCTTGAGGGCAGGGAAGAATTGGTGTTTAAAGTGCTTCTGCACGTTTCCGCCAACCCCGGGGCGATTTCTCGACAGGATTCTCCTGATCCCGAGCTAACCCTCTTCCGTCATTCCTAACCCTTTACCTACCCCTACCCCATGAAACCGAAGCTCAACGCCTTCCTGCGCATCCTGACCGTCGTGCTGGCCCTCGCCGCCGTCGCCTTTGCGTTTCTTTTGAAAGGTAAAATGGACGCCGCCCTCACGAGTACCGCCTGGGCCTTGACCGATCCGGAAGTGAAGGCCGGCAAGGAATATGACGCCCGCATGGCCTCGTTCGGCGCCGCCAACATGAAGGCGCTGATCGACAAGAAGCGTAAGGAAATCGAAGAAGCCAATCTCGCCAAGAAGGACCTGGCCGCCGACGTCGCCGACAAGAAGACCAAGATCGAAGGCCTCACCGCCACCAACACCACCCTCGAAGGCGAGCGCGCCGAACTCACCCGCAAGCGAGACGAACTCGCCGCGCAGCTCACCGACGCCAACAGCAAGAAGGACGCCGCCGTCGCCGATCTGACCACCGTCAAGGAAGACCTCGTGCGCGCCACCGAAAAGGCTGCCGGTCTGTTCACCAAGGAGCAGCTCGCCGAAATCGAAGCCAAAGCCACCAAGGCCGAGGAACTCGCCGCCGCCCTCCGCGGCAAGTACACCGCCCTGCACTCCTGGGCCGCCCGCGCCACCGAAAGCACCGCTCCGGGCGGATTCCAGCGCGACCCCTTCGGTGAACCCGTCAAGGAAGGCGAAGCTCCGACCGCCGTCGCCGTCGCCGTCGAAGCCGCCACTGACGCCGTGCTGACCAACGTCCTGGCCCTCGACGCCAAGTCCGGCATCGTCGCCTTCTCCGTCGGCGAAGCGAACGGTATCAAGGAAAAGGCCGTCTTTGACGTCAAGGTGGACGGCAAGAAGATCGGCAAGGTCCAGATTTCTTCCGTGAAGGGCGCCCTCTCCTACGGCCAGCTCCAGCCCGACAAGGACCTCGACCTCGGCGCCATCGCCAAGGCCGCCTCGGTCTCGCTGGTGCCTTCCACCAAGCTCGCCAGCAAGTAATATGTCCGACCGCCTCGCCATCGCGCTCGCCCTCCTCGCCTGTCTCGCAGGCCTCGTCGGCTGTGAGACCGTCGACAAGCCGGCCGACTCCATGCTGCCGCAGTCACAGCCTGCCAACTGGCAGGGCGGTCTCCCGGGCGTCACGACGCCGGGCTCCGGCTACCGCCGCTGATGACCGCCCGCGACGGAGGTGCCGACGGCCGCCCGCCCGGGTCGGCCGGACGGCTCTGGGTCGTCGCCACGCCGCTGGGTAACCTCGGCGACATCACCGCCCGTGCCCGCGAAGCCATCGCGGAGTGCGACCTGGTGGCCTGCGAAGACACGCGGGTGACCGGCGGCCTGCTCCGGCACCTCGAGATTTCCAAACCGATGCTCGCCTACCACGAGCACAACGAAAAGGACGCCGCGGTGCTCATCGCCGACAAAGTAGCGGGCGGAGCGCGCATCGCCCTGATCACCGACGCGGGCACGCCCGGCATCAGCGATCCGGGCTTCCGGGTGACCCGCGAATGCCGCCGCCGCGGGCTCACCGTCACGCCCCTGCCCGGCCCCTGCGCCATCGTCGCCTTGCTCTCCGCCTCCGGACTGCCGACCAACGCCTTCCGCTTCGTCGGCTTCCTCCCGCCGAAATCCGCCGCACGGCGCCGCTTCCTGGAGGGACTCAAACCCGCGGACGAGACCGTCGTGCTGCATGAATCCTGCCACCGGATCGGCGACTTCTTGGACGAGATGCTGGAGATCCTCGGTCCGACCCGGGTCGTCTGCGTCGGCCGAGAACTCACCAAACTCCACGAGACCATCCGCACGGCGGCGCTGGCCGAACTGGTGCCGGCCTTGAAGAGCGGTTCGTTGAAAGGCGAGTTCACGGTGGCGATCGCGCCGGCCGACTTCGTCCTCTGACCTTTATCGCGGGTTGACCAGACGGGCGGTTCGACCGCATCCTAGCGGCCAATGGCGGGTTTCGACGACAGTCTGGTCCGCGAGTATTTCGAGATGAACGGTTTCTTCGTGCGCCAGTCGCGCAAGTATGCCGTCCAATCCCGCCGGAAACGCGCCGACGAAGAAGGTGACCTGCTGGTGATCAATCCGTCCCCGCGGCGCGGCGGCGAGACCCCGTTCCAGCTTTTCAGCTCCGACCTGCCAGGGCTCTCCGCCGCGGTCGTCGCGGTGAAGGCCTGGCACACGACGAAGGCCATCACGCCGACGATGATCAAGAAAGGCGACCTGCTGGAATTCGTCCGCAAGGAAGCCGTCGAAGCGGCCAAGGAAGCCTTCGCCGACCTCACGCCGACCGAAGGCCAGCCCCTCGCCAAGATCCTGGTGCTGCCGGGCATCCCGGCGGCCGAACCGCAGCGCTCCGAAAGCATCGCGCTGCTCCGGGAAAGCGGGGTGGACCATGTGCTGACCTTCCGGACCATCCTCGAGAACCTCGTCCAGGCGGTCGAATCCAACCAGAGCTACGCGAAATCCGACACGTTGCAGTTGCTCCGCCTGCTCCGCGTCTACGATATGGTCAAGGCCGCCCAGCTTGAGTTGTTCGGCACCGCCCTCCCTCCGAAGTGATCCATCCCTCCGCCCAGGTCCACCCTTCCGCCCGCCTCGCGCCCGACGTCGAGGTCGGTCCGTTCGCGATCATCGAGGCCGGCGCGACGCTCGGAGCCGGCTGTCGCGTCGCGGCGCACGCGATCGTCAAGGCCCGCGCCCGGCTCGGCGCGGGCGTGCGCGTCGACCACTTCGCGGTCGTCGGCGGCGATCCGCAGGACCTTTCCTTCGACCCCGCGACGGACTCCGGCACGGCCATCGGCGACCGCACGGTGATCCGTGAGCACGTCACGGTCCATCGCGCCACCAAGGCCGGCGAGAACACGGTCATCGGCGCCGATGGCCTCCTGATGGCCGGCAGCCACGTCGCCCACGACTGCGTGCTCGGCGACCACGTCATCCTCGCGAACGGCTGCATGCTCGGCGGCCACGTGCACGTCGGCGACCGCGCTTTCATCAGCGGCGGCGTCGCAGTCCACCAATTCTGCCGCATCGGCGGCGGCGCGCTCGTCTCGGGCAACGCCGTCATCACCGAAGACGTACCGCCGAACGCCCTCGCCCACGGCCGCAATCTCGTCGCCGGCCTCAACCTCGTCGGACTGCGACGTCGCGCGGTGCCGACCGCGGCCGTCACGGAGATCAAGCGCGCCTACCACGCCGTCTACGCCTCGCAGGGAGCCTGCGCCGCGCTCGCGCAGGAGGCCTTGGCGACCGGCGGCTACCAGACCGCGGAAGCGCGCGACTTCCTGAACTTCTTCCTAGGCGGCAAGCGCGGCCGCTTCGTCTCGCCCGCATGAGCGCGCTGCCCATCGCCGTCACTTGCGGAGATCCGGCCGGCGTCGGCCCGGAACTCCTTGCGGGCTGGCTGCAGGCCCATCCGGAGCAGGCCGACTCGGTGATGCCGATCGGCCCGGCCGATTGGATCGCCTCGCTCGGCCGCGGGCTCGCCGTCGGACCAGCCGACTACCGCACGCAACTCGGCAAACCTGACGAAGCCGGCCAGCTCATCGCGATCGAAGCGATGGAGCTCGCCGCCCGCGGCACCACTGGCGGACGTTTCGCCGCGGTCGTCACCGGACCGGTGAACAAGAAGGGCCTCGCTGGCGTGGGCTACGATTTTCCCGGCCAGACCGAGTTCTTCGCGTCGCGCTGGAATGGCGAGC
>Ga0209599_10000935_pt1 | contig 15760 bp, 14 predicted proteins | sample Shrwel_input2_FT_FD_187534 | JGI IMG/M metagenome (GOLD analysis project Ga0209599, IMG submission 187534) | Subsurface microbial communities from deep shales in Ohio, USA - Utica-3 well 1 S input2 FT (SPAdes) (version 2) ... | reverse complement strand
GTCGGGAAGAGGGCGGCAAATACGACGTATGGTTCCTGTTTCAGCGCGCGCTGCTTTAATATAAACATGTGCAACAATGCATTTTATTTTGCTGAATGGCCGCCTGAATCATTGCAGACACATCCAATCCAGGCGCGTGCAGGCCCGCAGCGCACGGGTTGTAAACGTGCTCCATCGCAAACGCGCTCGCTTCCTCGCTGCTGGGCACCCAATACACGTCTTCATGCGCCTTAAGCCAGTACGCGAAATAAACGTCTTCGGGGACGCGCACGCCGTCATTCTGACTTGCATTCGGGTAAGGGTGATTGCGCGTGACGGCCAGCATGACGCGCACATTGCGCAGCGACAGCCCGCCGTTTCCCACCGTCATTTGCAAGGGACATCTCGGTCGCAGCGTCGCACTAACGCCATAATCAGCCCACGGCGCACCCACGTAATCGTACTTCAAGAACGCATCTATGGCGTCGCCGCCTTTAAGCAGCAGCGTGTCGCACTGAAAAATCAGCGCGTGTTCGCATTTGAACAGGTCCAATAAGCACTGCCAAAACATCGGGTCGCCCAGCATGGTGCTGTACTCGCTCGTGGTCAAGTTGCGCTGGGTCATGCGCACGTAATGAACGCGGTCATCCGGGAAAACGGCGCTTAAGCCGTCCTTCACAAAGTGTTCGTTGTCGGGGCCGTGATACACGATCAAGCCCCACCCCGTGTGCTGCAGCAAGCACATGAAGTTCTTAATCACGGGAATGAGGTTCGGGTGCTGGCGCGGCTCCACAATCACGCAGAACTTGCGCGCGGCGTGCTTGGGCTGCATGTGTCGGAATGCGTCGGCACCCAGATCCGCAAACGTCCGCAAATATTGTGACCAAGCCGGTGTATTCATGCAAATGATATGCGGAATGTGTATTGGTATTGCGTTATTGCTTTAATTATTACACCGGCCGAAAATAAAAGTGAGACAAAATCTCATTAAAAATGGTTATATCAAGGGTTTTCTGATTCAGAATTTATGCGATACCTAATGTTCTATCAAGGGAAAGGTTCGGAGGAGGGGTGCGGGGCGAAACGCAGTGCCTTGTGAACGTAGTTCCCCGGTCCGTAGGTTTTCTGATTCAGAAGTCAGGCCCGCCCGTGAATGCCGCCACCTCGTTGGCAGCGGATCCACCGGCGGAAGAGCTCTCTTCAAATTGTGCAATGACGTAGAACCCCATCAAGGCGGACACATACACGAGCAGCGCGTCGCGAAACACGAACTTCAGCGGTTTGGGCTCATCTTCTTCGCTGGATTTATTGCTGTTGGTGAACCGCAACTCAATGAATTTGGCCACCAAAAACACAAAGGCAATGATGCCACTCACAACGTATGCGTTGCTGTTCATGTATTCACTTGTTTGCTAAAGTGTGTATATACTACCAAAAAATGAAACATTTGTGCATTTTTACGAATCAATCCTAAATTTCGGCCAAGCTTTTCGGCCAAGCCAAGCTTTTCGGCCAAGCCAAGTTTTTAGGCCAAGCTAAGTTTTTAGGCCAAGCTTTTCGGCCAAGCTTTTCGGCCAAGCCAAGCTTTTAGGCCAAGATTTCAATGTCATCCAGCTCAGGTGTATCAAAATTCAACTTTTTGTAGGGTTCTTCAATGGGCTGCACGTCAAACACGTCCAGCTGCACGTCTTCGCCAATATTGATTCGGTCCAGCGCGTCTTCATCATCTTCCGCTTCCTGCAGCTTGCGCTGCATGTAGCGCTCCTGGCTGATTTGTTCCAACCGCTCCTCCGTCTTGGGTGCATGAATGACGTGTTCTGCATTGTTTGTGTCAATGGCGCTGTCCACGTCGTTGAATTTGATAGAAGCAGTGGAAGCAGTGGAAGCAGTGGACAATGGCGATGACGGAAATGCGTCGGGAGGAACGGGATCAACCCCTGCAGCAATGGCCGCAGCAGTTGGCACCGAATCCGATTGGGATTGGGCGGGTTGTTGTTGTTGTGATTGCTGTGCTGCTGCTTCATCCACCACCGCCTCTTGCGACACTATTTCTTCCTTAATTTTGACTTCCGTGTGGTCCTCTATGGTTTCATCCATGTAGGTCTTGAGAATGAGTTCAAGCGGGATGCTGTCCCGTATGCTGTCCAGAATGCACTCCTTAATGATGATCTCCAATTCGCGCCCGTTCTTCTGCACCGACAGGGGCGGAATGCCGCGCTCAAACAAATACACGTTGGTGTACAGTTTGCGCGCGCAGTGCACGTACACCTTGTGAATGAACTCGTTCAACGACGGCACGTCAATGTCCACCTTTTTCTGCTTGGTGCCCACCCGCATGCAGGTCAAGCTCTTCAGCTGAATGATGTGCACGCACGTCACCAAATCCGCCAAGTACCCGCACCCGCTGCGGTCCACAATGCGCTGCGTCTCCTGCTCAATAATCGTGGCGTTCCACTTCGGCACGCGCGAGAGAAAATTCTGAAACGTCATCAAATATTTACCGGTTTCATTGTTTTGTTCGCACAGCTTCCACGCCTCGTCAAAAATGGAGCGGAACCCTTCGGACATCATAGGTGCTAAAATGTTGACCAACCGGGCGCACCATTCATTGCGAGACTCCTGCAGGTTGGAAAGAGAGAAGTCGTCCATTGCTGAGGTGATGAGGGTTTACATAAATGATATATTTTCTAAACTGTCATTGGAACGAAAAAGCATGAAATGCAGCATGAACAACATCAACAATTTTTCGTTCCTAAATTCATGGCGCGCCTTTTGGAAGGCAATGAGCTTCTCGTATTTTTGATCCGCCGGCATGTCGGATGCTTCCAGCCATTGCAACAGGTCCATGCTGCTGTACGCCCGCTCATGTAATTCATTTGCCAATTGAATGATGCCGTCCGCAGTGTACGTGCGCTGCAAGCAAACCGTTTTGTTCAACCATTCTGCGCGCTGTTGCTTGAACTTGTCCAGCGCAGGTCCCGCAAACGTCTTCCGCAACAGGTGCGTGTGCAAATTGGTTTGCACGCCGTCAATCACCGGTTCCGGAACGTGAATCTCGCAAAACCGCGACAGAATGGGGCGCAGCAGTTTGCATTTGTCCTCCACCACAATGAAGAACCGCGTGGAGTGGTTGAACAGCTCAATGCAGCGGCGCAGGGCGGACTGCGCATCCGTGGTCAACTTGTCTGCATTCAGTAGCACCACGCTTTTGAATATCTCTCCGTCCTTCAAGTCCACATTGGTTTTGGCAAAGAACTTCAGGTCCTCGCGGATAAACCGGATGCCCTTGCCGTGCGCGCAGTTCACGTGCATGACGTAATCCTTCAGCGCCACTTTGTCGTTGCCGTATATGCGACGAATGAAATTCCACGCCAGCGTGTTTTTGCCGCACCCTGACACGCCGTGGAATATAATATTGGGAATTTTTTTATGGTCAATGAAGTACTGCAGTTTCTGCTGCACGTCGCCGTGAATGTCCAACAAGTCCAAGGGTTCCGTTTTGGGCTTCTTGACCACACGAACCCGGCGGGGTTTTAAAACGGGTTCACTCATATCTACGCAACATGATCGCGTTGACTTTAATACCTTATTTATTAAAAAAAATTGATTTAAACATGGTTTGAGGACATATATAACACAATACATTGACACATTGTACCATACCATACCATACCATACCATACCATACCAATACAATGTCATGGGCATCTATAGTCAAGAAAAACATCGGGGCAACGGAACCAACCACCGCAAGGGAACCGGAACCAACCGCCGCAAGGGAACCGGAACCACCATGTGATGATTTTCACAAATGGTTTCGCCGCGAAATTGGAGTGAACCAAGAATCGTTGGCCCAAATTGAAAAAGAAGATGAGGCACAATGCAGACCAAATTGGGTCATGTTGAAACGTCCAGATGCACCACAAGTAATTCCCGTTTTCAAAACAAGAGAGGAATTGCATGATTGGGATTATTCGGAACTTCTCAAAAACCAAAAATATTCGGATGAAGTGTTTGAACAGCGCACGCAAGAGTGGCGCATCAAAAACAATTGGTTGCTTCCTCCCATGAAAACCAAAGTTTCCAAAGATGAACAGACCCGAGGGTTTTATGTGGAACATGACCATAAACACACCCCCATTGTTTTCTATGTCACGCCTTTCAGCACGGAACGCGATCTGGCATTGACTCAAACACAAGAATGCATGGAAGACATGTTGTGGTGTCTCATTCATTCGCGTTCCGATGAGCTGGTGGCATGCAAGACGGTGGCCGAGTTCAAAGCGCTGTTTGAACGCAACATTCGCTTGGAACCCGAATTGCGCCATGTTCATCTTTACAATCGTAACCGAAAACATAGTTTCCCGCTCAAAATGCTTTGGCTTCTTTCACAGAAAGCAAACGTGTTCCCCGGCAAGGCGCGTCCCGGAACCGCTCGCTGGACCAAAGACCCGGTCCAACCACCCTCCAGTGATTATTGCATGTGGCCAGTGTTTGACCCTACAACTTATTCCAAGAGCATGATCTTCTTCAGCTCGCGCAAGTTTCGCGACTCCAGTAATGCAATTATTCACGGCCAACATGGTGGCCGCGAAGAAACCGGCATTTGTGTGGTTAAACGGTTGAAAGAAAACGGGGATGCAGCCCCCATTCGCTGGCTCCTCTCTGCAAAAGAGCTGCGCGAAATGGAACGCGTTACATTTCACCCTGAGTGCTCCCCCTTTCGCGAATCGGTTGAATATGACAGCGATTGGTATGATGATGACTGGTTATGATTACGCGAATTTGAAAAATTTAAAAAAAAATTGAATGCATGAAACGTCCCGTTTTTTTCATAACAGTACACAATTCATTCCGTTCATTCCGTTCATTGCATTCATTCATTCATGCAATCCGACGACGCAAACAACGCAAACAACGCAAACAACGCAAACAACGCAAACAATAGCACCATTAAGGACGAGATCCACGGACTGCTGTCCGCCTGCTTACCCGATGACCTAAAGGAGAAGTACGCCGAATTCTTGGCCAATCAGGCTGCCCCTGTCCCTGTCCCTGCCCCTGCCCCGACACCACTGCTTTCAGTGAACACCTGGAAACACACCAAGGCATTCACCAACAACAAAAGAAGAGAAACGCAGACGCAGTATTACGTTCGCATGGCCGCCGCGCCCGAAGTGATTGATCTGGTGAGTCTGGACTCCAAACCGTTCGGCACCGTGGGCGAAGCCATGATGGCAGAGCTGTTTCAAATGGCGCCAAGAACGTCCAGCCAGAACGACGGCGTGTTTGAGGGTCGCAAATGCGAAATCAAATGCGCCCGATACTGGGCAGGAAACGACGAGTGTCGGTGGCAGCATTTGGAACCCGAGCATGATTACGAGTTTGCAATGCTGGCCATACTAGATTTCCACGAATGGAAGGTGTGGTGCATTTCAAAGGCACTCCTTATGGGCGAGCTGCGTGAAAAAAAGGTCGTCACGTTCCAAGGCAAACAGGGCTGGTGGACGCTGAAATCGGCCATCATGCCGTACCTGACGCCGATTCACGGTCTGGAGTGCTTGCGCAAATTTGTCAGCGCTCTTCCAAAATAAATTGTACGCATGTATTATAGGTAGACGTATATGCAAAATGGAACCCACGGGAAATGATGGCATGGTTTACGATTACATGGGCATAGACGGGGTATACCGTGGGGAAATCAAAAATGGAATTCCCCACGGAGTAGGTGAATACACGTACAATGACCCGAATGATGCAACGAACAATTTACGCATTCAAGGAACATGGCACGACGGTGTTCTGCTAAGTGGCACCCGTTATCAAGGTGATGCAGGTGATGAATGTGTATTTACCGGATTTTTTCATGCAAATGGGCATGCAAGGGAAGGTACAATGACGTTTAGTGGCGGTGTGGAATTTCATGGAACATTCAATGATGAGGGCGATTTCAAACATGGCAGAATGACGCACCTAGGAATTGATAGGAACGGATGGTATGAGGGAGATTTTGTGGATGGGACACGCAATGGAACAGGTCAGTTGTATGAGGATGGCGTGCTTTTCACCGGAACCTGGAAAGATGATTTTTTACACGGCAAAGGCACAATGAAAGTGCCAAATGGCACAATCTATGATGGTATGTGGAATGATCACCATTTTGACGGTTCAATATTGTATAGCAATGGCGTGAATCGTGAATTCATTGGTTATCTCAAACATGATGGCGAGAAGGCAGTGGGGCATAGTGAAGACATGTCAGTGACAAACAGCGGCCACCATCTTACATATGAAGGGGATTTTGAGGATAACATGCCAGTGGGTTTTGGATCAGTCGCATGGTTCGGCAAATTGTTTAATGTTACATTGCCCGTGTTTAGTCATGCGTTTACTTCATTTTGCATTGTGTCCCCCAAACAATACAGACAGTTAATTCAAGCAGGAATTTTACAAAAACTGGAGGATCCCATTAGTTTGGATGTGATTGATTTAAATACCCGCAAATTTCACCTGCTTCATTTCGGTTTAAAATTGGATCAAACCGCCGACGTTCAATTATGGCATCCAGTAGACATACTCGCGGCAGCATCAATGAAACTCAACACATGCCCACTTTGTCGGCTAGACTATCCCCGCCCCCTGATGGATTGGATTAAACGGGAAGCACGTAAAGTCGAATCAGCAGCGGCAACCCGAATACAGCGGTTTGTTAGATCCAGAACCAGAACAAAAAAACGCGCCAGCGCAGCAACCAAAATACAGCGGTTTGTTAGATCAATGCAACACAAAACACGACGCAAGAGCCATGGCGGCACTAAGCGAAGCGGCACTAAGCGAAGCAACAATAAGAAGAGAAAAAGCAAGCGAACTGCGAAGCTTCGTTAAACAATTATTTGCATTACACTACGTCCATCATGTCGCGCGCACAAATACATATGTGCATTCCTCCGTTTTTTTATGATCGCTTGCGGCTTTTTGCCCCGGGCGCCGGCTGTTGGCCATTGTGAACACCGTGTCGTCCAAAAGGCGCCACCCGTGCTCGCCGTGAATCCGGATCACATCGTCCAGCAGGTCGTACTTTTTGTCGGTTTTGAAGTTCTTCACGCTCCAGCAGCTGTACTTCACGCCGAGCCGAATCACGCCGGCGATGACTGGGTTTAAGAAGTCATTTAGCCATGCCTGGTAGCCACCCACTTGGACGCTATGAACGCTCTGCGTCGGCTCGTCCGAGTACAGTTCCAGGTTGTAATACGGCGGGCTCGTCAGTGCAATGTCATAAGTGCCAAGCGATTGTTGCAACGCCACTTCGGCGGGCTTGTTAATAAGGGTCACGTTGGTGAGCCCCAGCTCGTCGCGGATGGCACGCAGCGCCGCATACGTCTTTGCGCAGGGGTCAATACCTGTGTAATGCACTTTTAGACCCCCTCCCCCTCCTTTGTCTCCCCCTCCTCCGTTGCGGGGGGTTTGAGGGGGGAGCTTGTCTCCCCCTCCTTCTGCGCTTTTGGCCCCCACCATTCGGCCGCCCCAGCCCGCGCACACGTCTATCACGCGCACCTCTTTCACACCAAGCTGCTTAGCCAAGTAAGCCACCACCTTTTTCGCCATGAGCGGGCGATACATCGTGACCTTGCCCAACCCGTTGGCGAACGACAGCGAGCGAATGATTTCGGACGCATATGGCGTGGAGTGCTGCGCGCGGTTGAATCGCAGCGCCTTTTCCAGGCACGGCTGCGTCCATAACGACTCAACCGAATGCCCCTTGTAATTGCGAACGGCGTGGAAGTGCCGCATGTGCTTTCGCAGCACCTTCATGCCCGCCACTTCGGTGGCCGAAATAGTCATTGCATGAATTGTTGTGTCCTTTTTTTGGAGCAAGGCCCAGTCCTTCTGTATATCCGCGTCGGTATAACTTTCGCGCAGCACGCCGTGCGACTCCAGTTCGGCAGCTAATTCAGGCAGCAGCGCTTCAAACTCCGCGTCCGTTAGGCTGCTGAGCGCGTGTTTCTTGTTCAGGATTGATTTCAGCATGAAGGATTTGAATGATGCATTAATACCATTCAACCAAGTGCACAATTTAATTCAATTTTTTCAATATTCAAAATATTTTTATAGATACTTTATATAACAAATATAACTTCAATGTCCGGTGCGAGTGCGTTTGAGTTGTTACCGCTACCACGAGAACATATTCAAGCCCAAGGCATTAATCCAAATGGTCTAAGTCCCCTTCAAACAGCAGTGGTCAACCTATTGTTCATTTTACATGAACACAGTCACCTGTTGGATGATTATCGCATACATGAAAATGCATCAATGCTGATTAAGGAATTATACTACATTGGAGGCGATGATGTAAAAGCAAATTTTATGCGTTTTTTAGAACAAAAATATGGCGCTGACCCGTTCAGGGCCATCACTTCAAAATTGTTGGAGATATTTGATTTTGAGGATGAAGCGTATCCGTATCACTTGTTCAAAAGTGGTATGGGCACTGATAATTACAAGAATGCAATGAATTCCATAAAATATTTGTTTGACTATAGAAAGTCATTGCCCGTTTATTTACCTGTATGCTCATTACCACCCCAATTGCCAAATGCATGGGTGCAAAAAGAAAACGATCTTATAAATGACATGAAAGATGAATTTGCTGCTGAAGAAGCTGTTACTGCTGCCCAAAGTGCCGCAGACCTACCCCTACCCCTACAAGATTATAAACGTTTACTCAAACAAGGAATTTTAAAATTGCGACCTCTATTTGACCACGCAAGAGAAAATCCTGGTTCCATTGATGGTTATGTTGAAATTAAAGTGTTGCTAGTAAATGCGTTGCAAAAAGTAGAAAATTGGGTTAAGGAACAACCAAAAAGCCGAACATCCGCAAACAACCCGCTGAAACGAAGCAGGTCACCACTACCACTACCACTAAGACGAAGTGATAGACTACGAAAAAATGGTGGTCTACGTAAAATCAAGACAGTTCGCAGACACACCCCCAATAAACACAAAAAAACCAAGAGAAGGAATTAAATGACAACATGCAGTGTCTTCGTATCTTGTTGCACCATGTCTGCAATAAGTTGCTTGAACGAGGTCCGCGGGCGCCATCCCAGCACTTGCGCCGCCTTGGACGCGTCGCCCCACAGCACGTCCACCTCGGTCGGCCGGTAGTACTTCGGGTCAATGAAAATCAGGTCTTTGCCGGTGACATCGTCGTACCCCACCTCGTCGGCGCCCGCGCCGCGCCACTTCAATTGTATGCCCGCCATGCCGAACGCCAGCTCAATCATTTCGCGCACGCTGTGCGTTTCGCCCGTGGCCAGCACGTAGTCGTCCGGCGCGTCCTGCTGCAGCATGAGCCACATGCCCTCCACGTAATCCTGCGCGCTGCCCAGGTCGCGCTGCGAATCAATGTTGCCCATGACCAGCCGGTCCGTCTCGCCGCGCAGAATTTTTCCCAGTCCCAGCGTGATTTTGCGCTCCACGAAGTTGTGGCCGCGGCGCACGCCGCCGTGGTTGAACAGGATGCCGTTGGACGCGTGCATGCCGTACGCCTCGCGGTAGTTTTTGACAATCCAGTACGCGTACAGCTTGCCCACCGCGTACGGCGAACGCGGATAAAACGGCGTGGTCTCGCGCTGCGGCATCTCCTGCACCTTGCCGTACAGCTCGCTGGTGGACGCCTGATAAAACCGGACAACCGAATCCAAATCATTGTTGCGCACCGCTTCCAACAGCTTCAGCGTGCCGAACGCGTCCGTGTCGGCCGTGTATTCCGGCATCTCAAACGAGATTTTCACGTGCGACTGCGCGGCCAGGTTGTAAATTTCCAGGCGCTCCATGGTCGGGTGCGCCGTCTTGATGAGGTTCAGAATTTTATACAAGCACGCACCGTCCGTCATGTCGCCATAATGCAGCTTGAGTGCGGGATTGTAAAACAGGTGCTCAATGCGCGCCGTGTTGATCGTGGACGAACGCCGGATCAAGCCGTGTACCAAATAGCCTTTGCCAAGCAGCAGCTCGGCCAAATAAGACCCGTCCTGACCGGTGATGCCGGTGATGAAGGCAATCCGTATTTCATGCGACATGTTTGTGAGAGATTTTGATTTAAATATATTAAATGCATTAATTCATTTAAATTGATTACACCCAAAACATTATATAGTTTACACAGTTTACACATCTCTCAAAACAATGCAAGAACATCCGTTATGTGTTCTGGTGACTGGCGGATCTGGTCTTGTTGGCTCCGCGCTGCGCAGCGTGAGCGGCCCTGACTTGAAGTACAAATTCATTTTCATGTCCTCCGTCGACTGTGACTTGACCGATTATGACGCCACGTTGCGGTATTTTCGCACGATTGCGCCGCATGCGGTCATACACCTGGCAGCAGCGGTGGGCGGCCTCTTCAAAAACATGCGGTGCAAGGTGGAGATGTTTGAAACCAACGTGCGCATCAACATGAACGTGCTGCGCGCGTGCCACGAATCGGGAGTGTCCAAGGTGGTGAGCTGCCTTTCCACGTGCATTTTTCCGGACGAAAAAACAAAATCGGGTGCAATCAACGAATCCATGCTGCACGCCGGCCCCCCGCACGCATCCAACGACGCTTACGCGCATGCCAAGCGCATGCTGGAAGTGCAGTCGCGTTGCTACCGGGAACAGCACGGTCGCAACTACGTGTGCGTCATCCCCACCAACATTTACGGCCCGCACGACAACTTCAACCTGGACGATGCGCACGTGATTCCCGCGCTGGTTCACAAGTGCTACTTGGCCAAGCGGGATGGGGTGCCGCTGGTGGTTGCGGGGAGCGGCGCGCCGCTGCGGCAGTTCATTTACTCGCGCGACCTGGCGCTGCTGCTCATTTGGACGCTGGAACACTATGATGCAACGTCCGACGGGGATGCAGGCACAGGCGCAGGCACAGGCACCCTCATTCTCTCGGTGGACCCCGCCGATGAAATCAGCATTGCTGACGTGGTGCGACATATTGCCGACGCAATCGGTCTGGACAACGACATTGTGTACGACGCCGCGCAACCCGACGGCCAATTCAAAAAAACGGCGGACAACGCCAAATTCAAGCGCCTCTATGGTCGCGATGCGCCGTTTGCATTCACCCCGATTCGCCGGGGCATTCGGGAAACGGTGCAGTGGTTCGTTGAAAATTACGATGACGCGAGGAAATAGTTTTTTTAGCAGTTTAACATTTTAACATTTCAACATTAAAAAAAAAAATTGAAAGCCCTTTTTGGGAATGCAGTTTAAAGGCAGTTTAAAACAACGACAACAACAACAACAACGACAACGATGGCCACTATTATCAACAACGACAACAACAACGACCTCAATAACTCATCCAAACCCATTCAGGATGCCTCAACTCTAAGAACCTCGGACCCGGACCCCGCCGCCGCCGCCACCGCCGCTGCCACCGCCGTTGAAACGGGCGATGTGGCAGTGACAGCTGCTGTCAAAGACATGACCGTCACCTTTGTGCAGGACGTGAGCGGTTCCATGGAAGAACAACGTCGCTCAGTTGTGAACGGCATCAATGAAATCGTCGGCGACCTCAAAAAGCGTTACGCTGCGCCATGCGAGTACAATGCAACCGTCTGCGTCATCAAGTTCTCATCGCATGACAACATCTGCATCGGTCCCACCATGCCGGTGCAGGATATGCCGGTCATGACTGTGGCCGACTTGAAATGCGATGGCTCCACGGCGCTGTGGGATGCCGTCGCGATTGCAATCGCCCGCATGAACACGAACAGCGCAGGGGTTCCCGCAACCACGTACATCTTCACAGACGGCGACAACAACGATTCAAAGAGGCACACACAATCTGGCGTCAATGAAATGATTGCGGAAAACAAAAAAAAGAACCCCATGCATTCGGTGCTCTTCATTGGTTCGGACCCGTCTACCAGGCGCAACGCAGACGACATGGGGCTGGACCGCGTGCACTCCATTCAACACGATTCCGACAGCACCCCGGTTGCATACGAGGTGTGCAGGCGTGCCCTGGGGCGCTGCGTGTCGGGCGACACTCAAAGCACCGAATTCAACGAATCCGACATCGTCCTGTCCGAAACACCGTCTCTGCGCCGAACAGAAGACCAAGCGCACAGCAGCTGGGAGAATGTCAAGAGCGACGCGGTTGGCGATTCGCAACCTGATTCGCCACCTGAGTCTGACCATTTTGAATCGGACTACGCGCCCAGCCGAACTCAATCAAGCGGATGGTAAGTTTAATAACCCAATAACCCAACCCAATAACTGTGAATGAAAAAAATATTACACTTTTTTCATTTATTTATTATACAGACATAGATACATGCATAGATACATGATCTACATTGAATACATTAACAAACGCATGGAAAACACGGAACCCAAGGAACCCAATGAGAACACGGATGAATCCGAAAAATCTAATGAATTCTTTGTGTATTTGCTGGAATCATCCTGCAAACGCGCCACGTATGTGGGCGCAACTGTGAATCTGGAACGCCGTCTCAGACAGCACAATAAGGAGCTAGCAGGCGGAGCGCACGCCACCGGCGCCCGAGTGGCCCGCGGCCAAACATGGCGTCGCGCGTGTCACGTGACCGGCTTCCCCACATGGCAATCCGCCCTCCAATTTGAATGGCGGTTTAAACAACTCACGCGCCGCGAACCGTCGCACCCCACTCAGACCCCGCTGGAACGCCGCAAAGCCGCGCTGCAAAAACTAGTTAATTTAACACAGTCCACGAGCAAGGCGGTCCCTTACGCCGAGTGGCCCTCCGGCGGCCCCGTCATCATCTGGGAATGAACTGAACTGAGAGAGCGAGCTTAAAAAAAGGCACCAGCCGCAATTTTCAATTCTTGTGCACCATCATTTGAGAGATATTCGCCCAATAATCCGGATAATATTCCGGATAATATTCCGGATAATATATGATATAATGTTACAATTTCTCTCTAGATGAATTTTGTAAAAACAACATTTTCCAAATTGTCACTGCATGTATGGTCACGCGCGTGTGCATCCCAAAAAGTTCCGCAAATTACCTAGTGCGCGTCGAATTTTCCCAAAAGTGTTTCGAGGTTTGGATTTTTGGACATACTTTTCTTGTCCATTTCTCAAAATTTTTTCGACTCTTGTGCAAATTCGAATCGAAAAAATAACAAAATTATTCAACCAACCTTGTAATAAAAAACGTGAGCATAATGCAGCGCTTAAAAAAAGGCACCACGGCGGCGCGTTTTTTGGCCCAAAAAAAACTTAAAAAAAGGCACCAAGATGGGTGCATTTTGGGGGACAAGAGCCTAAAAAACAGCATACGAAATATGCAAAAATATGCCATTTTTCACTGAAAAAATAGGCTAAAATAGGCTAAAATATTCTGCATCACCTAGGGAAAAAGCCTAAATAGGCTCTCAATAGGCCGACACCATTTATTAGCAGAAAATTCAGTTATTAATGCTGAAAATGCTTAAAGCATAATTTTTAATATTTTCATTGTATATATCTCAATTCTCTCAGAGTTTTTTGCAATGGACTCCAAACCACCGAAGTATGTTTGCGAAGCATGCGAATATCACTGCAACAAAAAGAGTCATTATGTGCAGCATTGTGAAACTGAAAAACATAAGCAATCATCTAATAAAGCAAAGTTTGTTTGCGACGCATGCAACTATCACTGCAACAAAAAGAGTCAATATGTGCAGCATTGTGAAACTGAAAAACATAAGCAAATATCAAAAAAAGATTGTGAACCGATGGCCGAAATGAAGACGTTCATGGAATCCATGATAAAAATGCACAAGGATATGCTGACCACGTTTGTGGAAACAATGAAAGAAACCCCCTCGCAAGTTGCGCATGTCACGCACACAAATAATACGATTAACCACAACAATCAGTTCAATGTGCAGGTGTTTTTGAATACGGAGTGCAAGGATGCGGTCAAGCTGAGCGACTTTGTGAAAACGCTGAAAATCACGCTGCAGGACCTGGAATTCACGAAAACGAACGGCATCGTGGAGGGCGTGGGCTCCATTATCGTTAATAATTTGAAGGGAATGGACGTGCACAAGCGGCCGATCCACTGCACGGACGCCAAGCGCGAAACCATGTACATTAAAAGTGACGAATGGATGAAGGACGACATGCACGAGCAGGTGAAGAAGTTCATTTACATGACGTCGTGCTACCAGACACGCGTCATACAGGATTGGATGGAGGCTCACCCGGGCTGGGAGAACAAGGAGAAAATGCACATGGAGTATCAGAGCATTTGCAAGGAGCTGTACAAGAACATTGAGAAGGACGAAGCCGCGCACCGCAAAATCCTGAAAATCATTGCGAAGGAGACGCACATCAACAAGGCGGAACTGATGGGACTCATGCAATAAAAGTTACAAAAATCCGAGAACACCGGCCCCTGCTTCGGGTTCCATGTATCCCCGGGTTTTATTGTTATGTTTGCCGTTGTTACCATTTTTGCCGTTGTTACCATTGTTACCATTGTTACCATTGTTGCCGCTGCGGGATCCATGGTACATGTGGTGGTGGTACACGTTCACTGCCCCAGCGTGTTTGTGACTGTGGCTGTGTGATTGAGTCGTCGTGCCGTCAATGGGCGCGTCCTTTCCCGGCACAAACTGTTGTTTGGATTTCTGCTTGTCGTTGGAGCACACCGTGTCCATTTTAACAAATTTTGAGGGATCAATGTTGTAGTTTGGAGGAAGTGTGGGGTCTGTATTTGTGTCGGTCATGTAGCACAGATCAGTACCACTGTCATAAGTTCCCCCGGATGTGATTGCAGGACACATGACCCCATTCGTTGGGTCATTAATACACGGATTAATGGTTGGGTTTCCATAAAAATCATTGGGATACGGCATCATGCCGTCATCCGCTGAATAGCATCCTGGAATCACACACTTGTTGTTATTACCGATTTGGATCGTTTTTGGTTGACATGTGGTTGCTGAACAAATGGGACCGGTTGAGCCTTGGCCTTTGCCTTGTCCTTGGTCGCCTTGTCCAGCTTGTTGTGCCAACATCTGGCACACGGTGTCATCCGTGTCGCATGTCAAGTATTTTTCACTGGTACCGGTTGGCTGTTGGAATTTGTAATCACCATATTGGATGCATCTGGTGGTTGGGTCAGTGAGATCATAATGTTTAGTGCAATCGGCTGTGTACATGTAGTAACCACACGTCAAACAATCTTGGGCATCAATTGTGTAATCAGTGGGTCTAAATGCCGAGCAGTATTTTGTGCTGTAATCCGGTTCGCCATTTGGCAGCGTGGGATTAACACAGTTGCCGTCAATTGCTGCCATGGGGTCAAACACGGATTGCGTTTTTCCAATTTCCACGCACTTGTCCTTGTTGCAACCCGCAACAGGTATCCTCACACGGTCTCCTTTGTATCGGCCGCTGGTGGATGCAATGCCCTTCTTTTGCGTGGTGGTTGACGAAATTGATGTAGTTGTGTTATTGCGGTTTTCAAACGCCTCGGCCAGTTTGTCGTGTTTCATGAGCAGGTTGTCCAGCAAGTGGTCATGGTCTGAGCTGCCATCGGCGCTGCCAGCATTGCCCGATGCGTTGCGCTGTCCGGCAGCAGATGGTTCTGCCGACATTGGGGGATTTTTTCTGCGCATTTCATGCGTGGTGAACCCTTCTTCTGCATTGGATGAAGGCAACAACAAGATCACCACGCTCACAGCAATCACCAGCACGCTAAACAAAACAAAGTAATTCATGGACTCGGTTATGGGA
>Ga0209599_10000933_pt1 | contig 15813 bp, 8 predicted proteins | sample Shrwel_input2_FT_FD_187534 | JGI IMG/M metagenome (GOLD analysis project Ga0209599, IMG submission 187534) | Subsurface microbial communities from deep shales in Ohio, USA - Utica-3 well 1 S input2 FT (SPAdes) (version 2) ... | reverse complement strand
CTCCCCTTCCCCTTCTGACCATGTCTAATTACCTCGCCATCGACCTCGGAGCCGAATCCGGCCGCGTCATCCTCGGCCAGCTCAAGGCCGGCAAGTTCACCATGAAAGAGGTGCACCGTTTCTCCAACGGCGCCATCACCGCCAATGGCACCCTGCGCTGGGATATCATCCGAATCTTCCGCGAAATCCGCATCGGCCTCGCCAAGGGCGCCAAGCTCGGCCCCGTCAAGTCCGTCGCCTGCGACTCTTGGGGCGTAGACTACGTCCTCCTCAAGGGGGACGGTCCGCTCCTCTCGCTGCCCTTCACCTATCGTGACGAGCGTAGCTTCAAGGCCTACGAGCTGGCCATGCGTCGCTTCTCCCAGAAGGAGATCTTCGAAGGCACCGGCATCGCCTCGATTTCGATCAACACGCTCTACCAGCTGTTCGACGACGCCGAGAACCGCCCCGAGATGCTGCAGTTCGCCGACAAGTTCCTGCTCATCGGCGACTACATCACCTGGTTGCTCACGGGCAAAGCCCGCGCCGAAGAGACGCTGATCTCCGGCAGCCAGTGCTGGGACACCCGCAAGCGCGACTGGGCTTGGCCGGTGCTGAAGAAGCTCGGTATCCCGAAGCATATCTTCCCGAAGCCGGTCGCTCCGGGCGTGAAGCTCGGCAAGATGCTGCCCTATCTCGCCAAGGAGACTGGTCTCGGTAAGACCGAGGTCGTCACGACCTGCGCCCATGACACCGCCGCCGCGGTCGCTGCGGTCCCCGCCACCAAGGGCGATGACTGGGCCTACCTTTCTTCCGGCACTTGGTCGCTCCTCGGCCTCGAACTGCCCAAGCCACTCGTCAACGAGACCGTCCGTAAGGCCAAATATACGAACGAAGTCGGCTTCGGCGGCACGTCCCGCTTCCTCAAGAACCTCGTCGGTCTCTGGGTCCTCCAGGAGTGCCGTCGCGAGTGGATGGAGAAAGGCGAAGTCTCCGACTACGGTGAGATCGTGAAGCTCGCGCTCAAGGCGCCTTCGCTCCGTTCGTTCATTCGTCCCGATGATGTCCGCTTCGCCAAGCGCGGTGACATGGTCGCCAAGGTCCAAGCCTTCTGTCGCGAGACCAAGCAGCCCGTCCCGAAGACGCACGGCGAGATCGCGCGCTGCGTGCTCGAATCTCTGGCCCTTCTTTATCGCGTCGAGATGGACGGCATGGAGAAACTCACGGGGCGCAAACTGAAGCGCCTGCACATCGTCGGCGGCGGCTGCCGCAACGCCTTGCTCAACCAGGCCACGGCTGACGCCACCGGCCGGACCGTCATCGCCGGACCCGTCGAAGCCACAGCTGCCGGCAACATCTTGGTCCAAGCCATCGCCATGAAGGAGCTCAAGAACCTCGACGAACTGCGCAAGGTCGTCCGAAACTCCTTTGAGGTAGTGACTTACGTACCTAATCCCACGTCCGCGTGGGCCGCCGCCCAAGCCAAGTTTAATGGTTTAAAGAAGTCATAAAACCCCTTACTCACCTCACACCCTTTCCACGTAATCAACATGTCCAACTACAAGTACGTCTCCCACCTCTGGAATGATGCCGAAGCCGCGAAGCTCGATCCGGTCGGCCGTCTGGTCTATCGCTCGAACAAGCTCGGCGCCGACCAGCGCATCACGAACACCGGCGGCGGCAACACCTCTTCCAAGATCGTCGAGAAGGATCCTCTGACCGGCGCCGACACCCAGGTCCTCTGGGTCAAGGGTTCCGGCGGCGACCTCCGCACCAGCAACCGCGACAACTTCTCCTCCCTCTATCAGGACAAGCTCGTCGGTCTCCAGCAGTCTTACGCCGCCCGCGCGGACAAGGGCCTGAAGTCCCAGGCCGAGGACGACATGGTCGCGATGTACAACCACGCCACCTTCAATCTCAACCCGCGTGCCTCTTCGATCGACACCCCGCTGCACAGCTTCCTCCCGGGCAAGCACGTCGACCACATGCACCCGAACGCGATCATCTCGATCGCCGCTTCCAAGAACTGCGAAGCCCTGACCAAGGAGATCTTCGCCGGCAAGATGGCGTACGTGAAGTGGATGCGCCCGGGCTTCGAGCTCGGCCTCGCCATGCAGGACATCTCGCGCCAGCAGCCCGCCATCAAGGCCATCATGATGGGCCAGCACGGCTTCATCTCCTGGGCCGATGACGACAAGGCCTGCTACGAACTGACCCTTTCGATGATCGAGCAGGCCGGCGCCTACATCGAAGCCAAGTACCAGGCCAAGGGCGGCGACGCCAAGGTCTTCGGCGGCGCCCTCTACCAGACCCTCGAAACCGAGAAGCGTCACGCGACCTTCGCGGCCATCCTGCCTTGGCTCCGCGGCCAGGTCTCCAAGGAGAAGCGCTTCATCGGCACAATCCAGGACGACGAGAAGATCCTCCGTTTCGTGAACTCCAAGGACGCCCCGCGCCTAGCCGAGCTCGGCACCTCCTGCCCGGACCATTTCCTCCGCACGAAGATCAAGCCGCTCTACGTGAACTGGAACCCCCAGTCCGAAGACGCCGCCGCGCTGAAGACCAAGCTCGCCGCCGCGCTCGAGCAATACCGCAAGGACTACGCCTCTTACTACAACGCCTGCAAGCGCCCGAACTCCCCGGCGATGCGCGACCCGAACCCGACCGTCGTCCTCATCCCGGGCCTCGGCATGATCGCCTGGGGCAAGGACAAGTCCGAATCCCGCGTCACGGCCGAGTTCTATAACTGCGCCGTCGAAGTCATGCGCGGCGCCGAAGCCATCGACCAGTACATCGCCCTGCCCCAGCAGGAAGCCTTCGACATCGAGTACTGGCTGCTCGAAGAAGCGAAGCTGAAGCGCATGCCGGCCGAGAAGGAACTCGCCCGCCAGGTCATCATCGTCGTCGGCGCCGGCTCCGGCATCGGCAAGGAGACCGCCCATCGCCTCGTCAAGGAAGGCGCCCACATCGTCTGCGTCGACAAGAACGTCGAGGCTGCCCAGGCCACCGCCAAGGAGATCACCGACAAGTTCGGCGCCGGCATCGGCGTCGCCGGCACCGGCCTCTCCAACTGCGGTCCGGCCATCGGCCTCGCCGGCGACATCATGGACCGCGCCTCGATCCGCAAGATGCTCGACCAGGTCGCGCTCGCCTACGGTGGTTTCGACTCCATCTGCGTGACCGCGGGCATCTTCGTCTCCCCGGACACCACCGGCCACATCCCGGACGACAAGTGGGCCCTCACCTTCGCCCTCAACGTCACCGGCAGCTACCTCGTCGCCGACGAAGCCTTCAAGACCTGGAAGGAACAGGGTCTCCGCGGCAACCTCGTCCTGACCACCAGCGCCAACGCCGCCGTGGCCAAGAAGGGTTCCGTCGCCTACGATACCTCGAAGGCCGCCGCCAACCACCTCGTCCGCGAGATGGCCATGGAGCTTTCGCCCCTCATCCGCGTCAACGGCGTGGCGCCCGCCACCGTCGTGCAGGGTTCGGCGATGTTCCCCCGCGACCGAGTGATCGCGTCGCTTGCGAAGTACAACATCCCCTACACCGATGATGAGGCGACCGATTCGCTGACGACGAAGCTCTCCCGCTTCTACGCCGATCGCACCCTGACCAAGAACCCCATCACTCCCGCCGACCAGGCCGAAGCCTACTTCCTCCTCGTGACCAATCGCCTCAGCAAGACGACCGGACAGGTCATCACCGTCGACGGCGGCCTCCACGAGGCCTTCCTCCGCTAAGCCTGTGCGCGTCTCCCTCTTCGTTCCTTGCTTCGTCGACCAACTGACCCCTCAGGTCGGCTTGGCGACGGCCAAGGTGCCGAAGCGCCGCGGTCCGAAAGAATCCTATCTCGTCCTGGTCGGTTGAAGCCATGCGTCTGCCTGCCTTCGCCTTGCTCGCCTCCGTCATCGTCGGCTTCGGCGCCGAGGTGAAACCGTTCAAGTGGTCGGGCGACCTCAACGTACCAGACCCGACTTCAGTGACGTTCGACGAGGCCGGCAACGCCTACGTGGCTTCCACGACTCGTCGCAAGGCGGGCGACCTCGACATCCGCGAACACCGGCTCTGGATTCCTGATGACGTCGGGCTGACCTCGCCCGCCGACAAGCTCGCGTTCTATCAGCGCGAACTCGCGACGGGTAAGTTGAAGAGCGGTCGAGGCGGCCTGAAAGACCATAACAAGGACGGGGCGGTCGACTGGAAGGACCTCACCTTCCACCAAGAACGCATCTATAAGCTCACCGACACCGATCGCGACGGCGTCGCCGACAAGATGACGGTCTTCGCCGAAGGCTTCAACTCGCCGGTCTCGGGCATCGCCGCCGGCGTCCTCTATTTCGACGGCTGGGTCTACGTGACCGCCATCCCTGACGTCTGGCGACTAAAGGATAGCGATGGCGACGGCGTGGCGGACGTGAAGGAAGTCATCGCGACCGGTTTCGGCGGACACATCGCCTATGCCGGCCACGACATGCACGGCCTCAGGCTCGGCCCGGATGGACGCATCTATTGGACCGTCGGCGACAAAGGCGCGAACGTCGTCAGCAAGGAAGGCCGACGATTCTTCCATCCGCACGAAGGTTGCGTCCTGCGCTGCGAACCGGACGGCAGCGGATTCGAAGTCTTCGCCCACGGCATCCGTAATACCCAAGAGATCGCTTTCGACGGCTTCGGCAACGTGATCGGCGTCGATAACGACGCCGATCAGCCGAAGGAACGTGAGCGCCTGATGTACCTGCTCGAGGGCTCGGATACCGGCTGGCGCAACCAGCACCAATACCAGACCACCGACAGCCGCTGGATGAAGGAGAACATGTGGATGCCGGCCGGCGCGGCCGACCAGCCCCTCTCGATTATCCCGCCGATCGCTAACTATTCCGACGGTCCGGCCGGCTTCCTGTTCGAGCCTGGACACGCCCTCGACGGCGACCTACGTGGCCATTTCATCTTGGACCAGTTCCCGAAGGGCAAGATGGACGCCTTCACGCTCGTCCCAGATCGCGATACCTTCCGCCAGGAGAAGCTCCGCGTCATCAACGACGGACTCATGGGTATCGGCATGTCCTGGGCTCCGGACGGCCGCGCCTACTTCGCCGACTGGATCGGGGGCTACCCGCTTGACGGCAAAGGCGCGATCTGGCGCCTAGACGTCGCCCCGAACATCGACAAGTCCTCCGAGCTGGTGCTCTCCAAGCCGTTCTCCGTAGCCATCCCGAAGGAAGAACTGCTCGCGCTTCTAGGCCACCGCGATCAGCGCGTCCGCGTCAACGCCTCGATCCGGCTCCATCGTCTTGGTGCCTGGTCGGAAATGTTGGAGCTGTCGCTGAAGCCCGCTTCTGACCGCTTCGCCCGCATCCATGCGATCTGGGGTTACGGCATGGGCGTCCGTCTCGGCAAGGTCGCTGACGTCACGGCGTCGTTGGCGTTGCTCGACGAAGCGGACAATGAAATCCGTGTCCAGGCGCTGAAAGTCCTGAGCGAAGCCAAGCAGTCACAGGTGCTGACCGATAAGGTTGCGGGCCAGCTAGCCCAGCAGGATCTCCGCCTCCGCACCCAAGCCGGCGTCACGCTCGCCAAACTCGGAGGCAAAGTCCCGTTCACCTCCTTGGTACGCGAGGCTGAAGCCGCTCTCCGCTTACCCTGGCTGCGTCACGGTCTCGTCAGCGGCCTCGCCGGGACGCAGTCCTCCGAGGAACTGCTCGCCATCGCCCAGACCAAGACCGGTGCCGAGGCCGTGTTCGCGACCCTCGCCCTCGCTCGCCAAAAATCACCCCTGCTGTCCAAGCTCCTTGCGCACGCGAATCCTGAGGTCGTCACCGAGGCCGCCCGCGCGATCCATGACGACGAAGGCATTCCGGCGGCCCAGCCCGCGCTGGCCGCGGCCTTCGGTCAGCCCAATCTACCCCACCACGCCGTGCGCCGGGCCCTGAATGCTAATCTGCGCCAAGGCGACGAGCCGGCTCTTCGACGCGTGCTGGACTGGACGATCGCCCAATCGGAAGGCGCGCCGATGCGACTGGAAGCACTCAAGTCCCTCCTGGTGTTCGATCAGCCTCCCGTGCTGGACTTCGTCGACGGCACCGCCCGGAAGTACCCGCCGCGCGAGGTCGCCCGACTCTCCGCCTTGATCCGAGCCAAGCAGGACGACCTCCTGAAGCTGCAGCGGCCCGACGAGCGTGCCCCGGCACTCAGCCTACTCGTCAAATACGAAGCAGCCCTGCCGTTCCCCGTCCTCCAGGCCCTGGCCGAGGACCTCAAGGCCTCGCCAGGCGTACGCCTACAGACGCTCCGGCTGCTCGGACGACTCGAGGAAGAAAGCGTGGCCGTGACGCGGACGCTCCGCAATGCCGCCGGCGAAGGCAACCCGTCGGAAGTCCGTATCGAAGCCCTCGGACAACTCTTCGTCCGCGACCCGGCTGTCGCCCTCGAAGTCGCCCGCTTGATCATTGATTCCAAGTCGGCCAAGATTCCCGAGAAGCAGGCCGCCGTCGCCAGGCTGCGCGGACGCACCGACGGTGTCTCGGTCAAGCTGCTCCAAGAACTCGTCGACCGTCTCGCCTCCCGCAAGCTCGACGCCGGCCTGAAGCTCGAGGTCTTCGATCTTGCGAAAGAATCTGCCGACCCAGGTCTCGCCGCGGCGTTGAAGAAGTACCTGACCCCGGCGACCAAGGTCGGCCTCAAGATGGCGAGTCCGGAGGCCCCCTACGAGTTGCTCACCGATGGGGGCGACGAGGCCCGTGGCAAGTCCATCGTCAACGGCCACCTCGCCGCCAACTGCACCGCCTGCCATCGCATCGACACCGAAGAAGGCAGCGAAGTCGGGCCCATGCTGCGCAATCTCGGCGCGCAACGCACCAAGCAGGAGATCGCCGAATCGCTGGTCGAACCTTCGGCCAAGATCGTCGCCGGATTCGGCATGGAGACCGTCGTCCTCAAGGACGGAACGACCCTCGCAGGCAGTGTGTTCAAGGAAAACGCCAAGACCCTCGAACTCAGGCTGCCCGACGGCAAGACGCAGAAGATACCCGTCACTTCGGTCGCCTCGCGCACCGCGCCGGTCTCAGTCATGCCGCCCATGCTAGGCATCCTGACGCCGGCGGAGATCCGGGACGTCGTGGCCTACCTCAGCGGACTTAAGCCGAAGGCCTCCAAAGCCAAGCCCAAGGCCAAGAAATAGCCAATGCGGGGTTGAGTCCCCGACGTCCGGTCAGCCATGCTCCCCGGATGCTGCTCCGTCTCCTGCTGCTCGCGCCGCTGGCCGCCTTCGCCCAAGGTTCGCTGGTTGCCGAGTGGCAGAAGCAGTATGACACCTGGTACTGGAATGCACCTCGGGCCAAGGTAGAGGCACCACGCTGGAGCGAGAACGGACGCACGCTCGCCTATGGCTGGCTCGGCAAGGACGGCCTCGAGTGGCGGCTGGTCGACTGCGAATCCGGCCGAAGCCGGCCCGCCTTCGATAAGGCCGCCCTGGTCAAAGCTTTCGCCGACCTCGACGGACGTAAGGCCGACCCTCGCAACTGGCCCTTCAGGCGAATCTTGCCGGCCGAAGACGGACGCCTTCGACTTGAAAGCGACAAGGAGTCGTGGTGGCTCGGCACGGACGGTAAGCTCGTGCTGGCGGCCGGCGTATCGCCGACGAAGGCAGAGCCCAGGCTGGACGGCGACAGTCGGATGCTTAACTCAGCCAAGGAAGGCCTGCGTTCCCCCATCGGCGCCGCGACCGTCGAACTCCGCGAGGGCGACGTCTACCTCTCACCCGGCGAAGGCCAGCCAGCCCGGAAACTGAAGCAACGACCATCGGATTCCACCGACATGTTCGTCGGCCCGGTCGCTTGGTCCCCGGATGGCACGCATTTCGCCCTATGGTGCGAGCGGAAGCAACCTGTCCGAAAATACAAAGTCGTCGACTCCCTCAAAGGCGTGACCCGCGAGATCAACTACGACAAGCCCGGCGATCCGCGGACCGAGCGGGTTGCCTGGGTTTTCCGGGCCGATGGCAAGGGCGCCGCGGCGTGCCCTTCCGAACTGACCGGCAAGACCTACGCTACCGACCGTCTCGATTGGTCCGCCGACAGCAGGCTCCTGCGCAGCGAGTATGTCCGCCGTGGATTCACGGGACATGGCGTCGTCGCTTACGACGTGACCGCCGGCGTGTGGCGTAAGCTGTTCGCGGAAGAAGACCCCAAGTTCGTCTACACCTTCAACGTGCGTTATCGTCATGACCTCTCCGACGACCTGACCGTGTGGGCTTCGGAGCGCACGGGCTGGAACCACCTTTATGCGGTCGACCTTCGCACGGGTCGGACGCTCCGCTCCGTCACGTCCGGGGAATGGGTCATGAAGCAGGTCCTGCACCTCGACCGCGCCCAAAGCCAGATTCTCTTCACCGCCGTCGGCCGCAACCCGGGCGAGAACCCCTACCACCATCACATCTGCAAGGTAGGCGTGAACGGGGATGGCCTCGTCGACCTCACCCCGGTCGACGCGCACCACGAGGTGCTGTTCTCGCCTGATCGCCGCACCTTGGTCGATACCGCGTCCCGCGTGGACCGTGCGCCCATCTTCACGCTCCGAAGCGCCGCCGACGGCAGGCAGCTCTGCGCGCTGGGCGCGACGGAGACCACGGATCTGATCAAGGCTGGCTGGCAGCCGGCCCGGCCGTTCGTCGCCAAGGATCGCGAGGGCAAGTTCGACATCTGGGGCGTGGTGACGCGCCCTCACCCTTTCGACCCCCGGAAGAAGTATCCCGTCATCGAGAACATCTACGCCGGACCTCACGGCTCCTTCGCGCCGCGCAACTTCAACTGGTGGCACCGCAACCATCGGGAGCTTTCGACGCTGGGTTTCTACGTCGTGCAGATGGACGGACGCGGGACGAACCATCGCGGCAAGGAGTTCCAACAGTCCAGCTGGCGTAACCTCAAGGACGGGGGCTTTCCCGACCGTATCGCCTGGATGCAGGCCTTGGCCAAGACCGAACCGAACATGGACCTGTCGCGCGTGGGGATCTTCGGCGGATCGGCCGGCGGGCAGAACACCGCCCACGCGTTACTGCTGCACGGCGGTTTCTACAAGGCCGGGGCAGCCGACTGCGGGTGCTACGACAACCGCGTCGATAAGCTCTGGTGGAACGAGCAATGGCTCGGCTACCCGGTCGGTCCTTGGTATGAGGAGAACTCCTGCGCCAAGTATGCCGCGAATCTCCGCGGGCGCCTGTTCCTCTCGGTCGGCGAGTCCGACACGAACGTCGACGTGAAGTGTAGCTATGATTTCCGCGATGCCTTGCTCGCCGCCGGCAAGAAGGATCTCTTCGAGTTCCATGTCGTGCCCGGCGCCAACCATGGGGCCGGCGAATCCAATGAGATGCGCGCGAAACGCGCCCGCTTCTTCCAATCAGCCCTCGGCCAGCCGCTCCCCCTCTGAAGATGACCACTCCTCCCTCCGGCCTGATCGAACTCAGGCTTAACAACGTCGGTCAGCTGTTCAATACCATGGACCCATCGCCCTTCCACGAGCGCGACTTGGACCATGACGCCGAAGAGTTCATCCTCAGCTGGGCCCGCGAGCACGAGAAGGATTCCGAGCTTCGCATCAGGGTCGTGCTCCGGCAGCCCGAGGACGCAGAAGCCGCCCGGTTGGTGCGGGAATCCATCCAGCACTATTTCGGCTATCGCGCGCGGATCGCCCGACGGGACCTCGCCGAGCTCTTCCGCGAAGGCCGGACCGCTCTCCTGATCGGCCTCCTCTTCCTGGCTTCGACGCTGGTCATCCGAGACCTGATCAACCCCGGTCCCGGCTTGGCGGACTTCGTTCGCGAAGGGCTGACCATCTGCGGGTGGGTAGGCCTCTGGAAGCCTATCGACATCCATCTCTATCGTTGGTGGCCGCTGCAGGCCCACGGACGGCTTCTCACGAGGCTTTCCGCCTGTCCGGTTGAGGTCGCTTTCGAGTCCTGAAAGCGAGGTCTTGCCTGCCTTATGGGCCGCGTAAGAAGGGCCGAAATAACGAATTTTTTACGAAGAGGCATTGACGGGGGGGGCACCCTGCCCCAATCCCAACCTTTCGCATGCAGAATTTCGCGAGCCAGTGCCTGGACCAGACCAAGGCCCTCCTCAAACTCAACTTCAATTCCCTCGCTCCTGACGGCACTGTCGTGCCCGTCGAAGGCGAGGTCTCCCGCGCCGACGAGCCGGGCCACGCCGCCCTGGCTTTCGGGGAATACTTCCGCGCCACCGGCGAGCTCACGATGGACCGGCAGAACATCGCCGAGATCGTCGCCCGGACCATCACCGCGCAGGTCCGCATCAGCCAAGGCTCCGATAACGGGATGGCCTTCGCCTGCCTCGGCCTCCTCGCCTTCGGTCCCACCCGCGAACGTAACCCGGTCTGGGAACTCCTGGACGAACCGACCCGCGCCCTGATCGACGAACGTCTGGCGGTCGAACACGATCACCATGACCACGTGCAGGCCTTTGATATCGCCAAGGCGGTCTGTCGTTTCTCCTTCGGCCTGACCAAGAAAGACGAGACCGGCGCGCTCGTCGACCGCTTCATGGACCGTATCGCCGCGGCTTCCACCGGCGGCTTCCAGGACGAAGCCTCCAAGGCCGCCCACGCCGATAATTTCGGCGGCGCCTTCGACCTCTACGGCGTCGTCTCGCTGATCTTCATCCGCCAGTCCCTCCAGTTGCACGCCAACATCCAGGTCCGCGACGCCAAGCTGCCTAAGCTCCGCGGCCTCGCCGAGAAATACCTCCGCGTCATCATGGACACCGTGCGCGAAGACGGTCTCGGCTGGAGCTACGGCCGCGGCATCGGCGCCTACGGCCAGATGCACTGCATCACCCTGCTCCTGCAGGCCCTGCGCGACCGCTGGGTGCCGGTCGACAAGGAACCCCTCGCGCGCGACCTGGTGCGTCGTCTTTACGCCCACTTCTTCACGACGTTCTTCGACGCCGAACACGGCGTGATCGTCATCCGCGACGGCGAACGGGACACCATCCCGGGCCACACCACCCGCATGGCGAACTTCGACGCCGCCCGCTACCTCTCCCAGTGGTCGCGCCTCGCCAAGACGATCGGCGGGGCGATGGACGTCGTCAAACCGGCCAGCCGCCTGCCGGTCTGCCGCTTCTTCTCTTTCGACAAATCGCCGCGCAAGGAGCAGGGCCTGCTCTCATACCAGGACCCGGCCTCGGGCCTGCACGTCATCCTCCCGTTGGTCTCCGCCGGCTCGCATCGTTTCTCCGATTCACTGGCCTTCCCGCACATGCCTGGCGTCTTCGACTGGCCCTCTAATCAGGCGACCACGCCGTTCATCCCGGAGTTCACCATCGGCGGCAAGGTCTACACGCCTTCCTTCTACGGCAAGAACGCCCAGGTCGCCATGGGCACCAAGGCCGGCACCTATCACTTCCGCTACGATCAGCCCGACCTGATCGACCGCGACGAGAAGCTTTCCGCCAACGTCGCCTCCCTGAAGGTCGACTGGGAGTTCAATGGCGGACGGATCGTCGGCCGCTTCACCCTCACCGCCAAGGCCGCGGTCATGCTCGAGGACTTCCGCCTCGTTCTCCCGATCGCCGCGACCCATTCCCGGATGACGCCCGGCAACGCCATGGTCCTCGGGCCCGAATCCCATCGCTGCGAGGTCCTCAAGGACGATTTCCACGCCACTTGGGCCGAGACCAAGGTCGTCACCGACAATCTCAAGCACCGCACCTGCTGGGGCAAAGTCCACTTCTACCAGACCTTGCAGCGAGACAAGTCGATGCCCCTCCGCGCCGGCATGTCCTACGCGTTCGAAATCGCCTACCAGCCCCATATCGTCCTGGCCGGCGACGCGGTCTGAGTCCGGCTACCCGGTAGCCCAGCCTTCGGGGTTGTCCTAGCCCCTGCCCCTGCCCTATCTCCCTAGGGTAACTTTTCATGCCCAGTCCGTTCTATATCACCACGGCCATCGACTACGCCAACGGCTCGCCGCATCTCGGCCATGCCTACGAGAAAGTCCTCTCCGACGTGATCTCCCGGCACATGCGCATGAGCGGCCGCCAGGTCCACTTCCTCACGGGACTCGACGAACACGGACAGAAGGTCCAGCAGACCGCGCTCAAGCGCGGCGTCGAACCCCAGGTCCTCGTCGACGAGATCGCCGCGGTGTTCAAAGGCATGCTGGGCGACCTCGACATCTCGAACGACGACTACATCCGCACGACGGAGCCGCGTCACCGGAAGGTCGTCCAGCAGTTCCTGCAGCAGCTCTTCGACCAAGGCCTGATCTACAAAGGTCAGAAGACCGACTGGTATTCGACCCGCCAGGAACAGTTCCTGACCGACAAGGACCGGGATCCGGACGGCTCGTGGCCGGAGATCTACGGCGAGGTCACGCAGACGACCGAGGAGAACTACTACTTCAAGCTTTCGCAGTTCCAGCCCTGGCTCGTCGAACACATCAAGTCGCACCCGGACTTCATCACGCCGCGCTTCCGTCAGAACCAGGTGCTCGAGTTCCTGAAGGAACCGATGAACGACCTGTGCATCTCCCGTCCGAAGACGCGCCTCACCTGGGGCATCGAGCTGCCGTTCGACCCCGCTTTCGTCACGTACGTATGGTTCGACGCGCTGACCAATTATTACTCCGCCGTCGCTGATAAAGGCCTCTGGCCCGCCGACGTGCACGTCATCGGCAAGGACATCCTGTCGCCCCCGCATGCGGTCTACTGGCCTTGCATGCTCAAGGCCCTCGGCATCGAGCCGCCGCGCCAGCTGCTGGTCCACGGCTGGTGGACGGTCAACAACCAGAAAGCGTCGAAGTCCGCCGGCAACGCCGCCGATACGCTGGGCTTCGTCGCCTCGCATGGCGCCGACGCGTTCCGCTACTACCTCTGTCGCGAGATGGTCGTCGGCCAGGACGCCGACTTCTCGACGTCGACTTTCGAGAACCGCTATAAGGCCGACCTTGGCAACAACCTCGGCAACCTCGTCAACCGCCTGCTCAACATGGTGGGGCGCAACTACGCGGGCGCCATCCCGGCCGCCGCGGCCGACGAAGAGCTCGAACAGAACCTTCGGCAGCTCTGGGAAGACAGCGTGAAGAAATACGCCGAGGCTTTCGCGGACTACCAGGTCAGCCACGCCCTCGAAGCGCTCTGGGTCTTCATCAGCGCGATGAACGCCTATATCGAAGCCCGGGCTCCTTGGAAGCTCGCCAAGTCCGCCGACGCCGCCGACCGCGCGCGCCTCGACTCCTGCCTCGCCCATGTGGCGGAAGGACTCCGCCTCGTCGGCACGCTGCTCACCCCGGTGATGCCTGCGACCTGCGACAAGCTGCTGACCAACATCGGCCGGCCGGTGGCCACGACTTTCGAGGGCCAGTTGGGCTGGTCGTCCGTCTGCACAGGCGCGAAAGTCGCCGAAAAGTGCATCCTTTTCCCGCCGATCGAGGCGCCGAAAGAAACTCCGCCCGCTTGATTGGACATCGGGTAAGGATGGCCTAACCTTCCGGAGATGGAACCTGTCAAGATCCTCGATGAGGCCAACCTCTTGGCCAAGGCCGAGGCTCGGGCTGTCGAGCAGGGTTACGTCTCCTATCAGTTCGAAGTCACGGAGCTAGATCCGCTGGCGGTCCTCGAGACGCTCGATGAGCCGGCCCCGCGTGGCTACTTCGAAAACCCGTCCCGTCGCCGTTCCCATGCCGCCGGCGCCCCCGTCCGTCAGTGGCGCGGGCGCGGAGAGCGTCGCTTCGCGGACGCCGATGGCTGGCTGAAGGAACTTGATGCCAGCCTGACTTGCGTCGGCGCCCGCCCGCGAGTCATCGCGACTTTTCCGTTCTATCCTGGCAACGACCAGGAAGGAGCCGAAGCCAGGATGTTCCTTCCTGGCTGGCAGGTCGTGAGTGAAGACGGCGTGACCACGGTCACGCTCGTCGAACCGGCCGGCCCCGGCTGCGCCGCCCGCCTCGCGGTCCGGGCCGATGGTTTCCGTCGTTTCAGTTACCGCTCAACCCCGCCGTCGCCCCGCGCGCCGGTACCGACGGTCTTGTCGGAAGTCGGCGGTTCCTGGTTCCCGTCGGCGGTGCTTCGCGCCACCGAACTGATCCGGGAAGGCTCTTTTGAAAAGATCGTCCTATCACGAGCCTTCGACTGGCGCCGCAGCGAACCTTTCAGTGCTTACGCTACCCTGCACCGCCTTCGTCGAGGCAACCCGCAGTGTCACACCTTCCTCGTCGACGAGGACGAAGGCTGCCTGGTCGGTTCGACGCCCGAGACTTTGCTCTCCTTGTTCGACGGCGCCGTCCGTTCCGAATCCGTGGCGGGCACGACCCGTCGCGGCGAATCGGCTTCCGAAGACGCCTCCCTCGCCGAGGCCTTGCTGACGAGTGACAAGGATCGCCGCGAACATACGGCGGTCACGGCTTCCATCCTGCGCCGGCTGCGCATGGTCGGCGTCCTCGCCGCGACCTCGCGCAACGCCGAACTCCTGCGCCTCGGCAATGTCATGCATCTCCGGACGCCGATCGAAGGCACCATGCCGGCGGACCGACGCTTCCTCGAGGTCGCCGGCGAACTTCATCCGACCCCGGCGGTCGGCGGCAAGCCCCGCGCCCTCGCGCTCCCCTTCATCCCGGGCTTCGAACCCCATCAACGCGGACTCTACACGGGGGCCGTCGGCTGGGTGCGTTCCGACGGCCAGTCCGGCAAGTTGTTCGTGGCCCTCCGTTGCGCGCGGCTCAAAGGCTCATCGGCCCGTGCCTTCGCCGGTGCCGGCATCGTGGCGGGCTCCGACCCCGGAGCGGAAGCCACGGAGACGGAGATGAAGCTGCGCACGATCCTCGAAGCACTGATCTGAGGATGAGAGTCGTCCTGCAACGCGTCCTCTCGGCGTCCGTGAGCGTCGACGGCGTCATCAGCGGACGCATCGGACCGGGTTACCTCCTGCTCGTCGGGATCTCCGCGGGCGACGACGAGACGACGGTGAGACGATTGGCGGCCGAGGTCGCCAAGGCGCGCCTGATGCCCGACGAACAAGGCAAGATGGGGACCAATCTGAGCGACGCCGGCGGCGAGGCCCTCGCGGTCAGCCAGTTCACCTTGTTGGCGGACTTCTCCAAAGGTAACCGCCCGTCGTTCAACGGCGCCGCACGCCCTGAGATCGCCCGGCCGCTTTTCGACCTCTTCGTCACCGGGCTGTCGGCGCATCTCGGGCGGCCCGTGCCGACAGGCGTCTTCGGGGCCGACATGCGCGTCGAACTCGTGAATGACGGGCCCGTGACGGTCGTCCTGGAGTAGTTTAGGCTTAACCTCCGGCCGGCTTCACCCTACCCCTCTGGCCTCTCCATGCTCTCCGTCCGCATCATCCCCTGTCTCGACGTCCATGGCGGCCGCGTGGTCAAGGGCGTGAAGTTCGAAGAGCTACGTGACGCCGGCGACCCCGTCGCGGTCGCCGCGGCCTACGAGAAGCAAGGCGCCGACGAGCTCGTCTTCCTCGATATCACGGCCTCGAGCGACGAACGTCGCACCATGGTCGACGTCGTCGAACGCACCGCCGATCAGGTCTTCATGCCGCTCACGGTCGGCGGCGGCCTCCGCTCCGTCGAGGACATCCGGACGATGCTTAACGCCGGCGCGGACAAGGTCTCCCTCAACACTTCGGCGATCAAGGATCCCGCACTGGTCAAGGAAGCCGCCCGCAAGTTCGGCAGCCAATGCATCGTGGTGGCGATCGACGCCAAGAACGTCGGCCCAGGCAAGTGGGAAGTCTTCACGCACGGTGGCCGCAACCCGACGGGCCTCGACGCCATCGCCTGGGCCAAGCAGGCCCACTCCCTCGGAG
>Ga0209599_10000931_pt1 | contig 15814 bp, 13 predicted proteins | sample Shrwel_input2_FT_FD_187534 | JGI IMG/M metagenome (GOLD analysis project Ga0209599, IMG submission 187534) | Subsurface microbial communities from deep shales in Ohio, USA - Utica-3 well 1 S input2 FT (SPAdes) (version 2) ... | reverse complement strand
AGGGAGAAGAGCGTCTTGTCACGCAGGCTTTCGGGGACGTCACCATTGACGATACGCTGGGCGAGGCCCTCGACGACGGCGGTCTTGCCGACGCCGGGTTCACCGATGAGCACAGGGTTGTTCTTGGTGCGGCGGGAAAGGATGCGGATGACACGGCGGATCTCTTCGTCACGGCCGATGACGGGATCCATCTTGCCCGTGCGGGCGCGGGCGGTGAGGTCCTGCCCGTATTTGGAGAGGGCTTCGTAAGTAGCTTCGGGGTTGGCCGTCGTCACGCGCTGCGAACCGCGCACCGCCTGGAGCGCGGCGAGGATCGCCTTGCGGTCGAAGCCAACGGCGGCGAACGCCGGACGAAGCGAGGGCGACTCGGCGAGCGCGAGCAGCACGTGCTCGGCCGACACGAAATCATCTTTCATCGTCTCGGCCTCGTCCTTGGCCTTGAGCAGGAGCGCATGGGTCTCAGAGGAAAGCCCGGGCTGACCCGCGGCCTGCGCGAGCTTCGGCAGGCGGGCGAGCTGGCCGGCGACGGCGGACGCGAGGGCGGCCTCGTCCTTGCCCGCACGACGGAACAGCGACGAGGTCACGCCGCCTTCCTGCGTGAGCAGTCCGTGCAGGAGGTGGGCAGGTTCGAGCGCCGGGTTGCGACGCTGCATCGCCTCGCTCAGCGCCTGCTGGAGGGCTTCGGAGGTCTTTTCGGTCAGGTTGCCGTAGGGAGTGGACATGCCACCCTTCATGCACCGACCGTTCCAAAGTCGTTCCCTGATTAAAGGCTGAAACCGAGGTCTAACGCGGAGCAAGCGAGACACGCCAGCGACATCGAGTCCCGCGGGCGACGAGTTGTCGCTCCTTGCGTCAACCCCTAAAAGACCGGCGAAGGAGGACTCCCTTGTTGCCGAAGCCCTCCCCTCTTCGATATAAAACCGACATGACGCACGACGCGGAGCTGGCGACCTTGGAGCGCCTCCTCGACGACCCTTCGCCGGTCGTCCGCCAAGCCGTGCTCGCCAAGCTCAAGGCCGCCGGGCTGCCGGGCGTGCTCTGGCTCGAAGCCCTGACCAAGGACGAAGCCCTCGCCGCGCACGCCCGACTGCTGCTCACCGACCTCCGCACCCCCGAGGCCGCCGCCCTCGCTTTCCTCGCTCACATCCGCGACCCGAGTTGCGACCTCGAAGAAGCCTGCCTCCGGCTCGAACGCACGACCGAGCCGTCGCTGGCCGACGATGCTTACTCCGCCGAACTCGATCGTCTGGCCGAGCGCACGCGTGAACTCATCGCCGAGCCGCTCGACGTCCGCGCGAAGTGCCGCCTGCTTTGCCGCGTGATCTTCGGCGAAGAAGGGTACCGGGGGGCGCAGGAGAGCTTCGCCATCCCGGCCTCCTCCCTGCTCTCGCAGGTGATCCGCAGCCGCCGCGGTATCCCGATCTCGCTCTGCCTGATCTTCCTGCTCGTCGCGCGCCGCCTCGGCCTACCCGCGGAGCCCGTCGGCCTGCCCGGCCGCTTCATGGTCGGCATCTTCCGCGGCCGCGAACCGCTCTACCTCGATTGCTACGAAGGCGGCGCCTTCCGCACACGCGCGGAGGTGCAGCTCCTGCTACTCGACAACCAGCTGCCCGCCGATGAGGCGTTCCTCCGTCCCGTGACCACGCACCAGACGCTCGCCCGCTGCTGCCGCAACCTCGTCTCACAGTTCGAAGCGCAGGGCGACGACCGGAGCAGCCGTCTCTTCCTCACTTTCGTCCACGCCTTGGAACAGACCGATGAGCGCGCCTGACACCCTCACGCTGGCGTCCCTCCGGACGACCACCTTCGCGCCCGGCCAGCTCGGCGTGCTTGGCGACCCGATCGCGCATTCGCTCAGCCCGGCGATGCATAACGCCGCGCTGGCTCAGCTCACCCCCACGCACCCGCGGCTCGCCGGCGTGCGTTACCATCGCCTGCACATCACCGCCGGTGAGCTGCCGGAAGCGCTCGCGCTCCTGCACGCCAAGGGTTTTGCCGGCGTGAACCTCACCGTCCCGCACAAGATCCAGGCGCTCACGCTCGTCGAGACGCTCTCGCCCGAGGCACGTCGCGCCGAATCCGTAAACACGCTGGTGCGCACGCCGACCGGCTGGGCCGGCCACACCACCGACGGCCAAGGCTTCCTTGAAGCCCTCCGCGAACGCACGGGCGGCACGACCAAGGGCCGCCCGGTGATCCTGCTCGGCTCCGGTGGCGCCGCCCGCGCCGTCGCCGCCGCTTGCCTCGACGACGGCTGCGCCTCGCTCAGCCTGCACAATCGTGACGTCGCGAAGGCCGCCGACCTGGCCGCCACGCTCGCTGACCCGCGCGTGCGCGCCGCGGGGCTCGCCGAGATCAAGGCCTCGCCCGACGCCGTGATCGTCAACTGCACCACCTTGGGACTGAAGCCCGGCGACGCTTCGCCCTTCCCATCCGAACTCCTCGCCGCCGGCCAGTTCGTCTTCGATACGACCTATGGCGACGTGCCTTCTTGCCTGCTGCGCCAAGCCCAAGCCCACGGGGTACCCGGCTGCGACGGCCGATCCATGCTCCGCTGGCAGGGCGCGCTCGCCTTCCGGCTCTGGAACGGCATGCTACCGCCAGACGCCCCGATGCGCGCTGCGCTCGGCGAATCCGCCCCCTGACCATGACGCTCGCCGACCTCCGGAACTTCGCCCAACTGCATCCCGGGTTCGCCGCGCTGACGGCCGGCGCCTTCGGCGCGTGCGTCGGCAGTTTCCTCAACGTCTGCATCCACCGCCTGCCCAAAGGCGAATCGATCGTGACCCCCGGCTCGCATTGCGCCTGCGGTCAGCCGATCCCTTTCTGGTATAACATCCCGCTCTTCGGCTGGCTCACCCTCCGCGGCCGCGCGAAGTGCTGCGGCGCAGGCATCTCCGTCCGCTACCCGCTCGTCGAGCTCACCACCGCCTTGCTCTTCGTCGCCGCCTGGTCCTTCCTCCCGCCGGCCAAAGCGGCCGTCGCGTGCGTCTATCTTCCCTTGCTCGTAGTCCTCGCCGGCTGCGACCTCGATGACATGATGGTGCCCGACGCGCCGAACTTCGCCTTGGTCGGCACCGGCCTGATCGCCGCGATGCTCGTCCCCTCGATCCACGGCGAGACCGGTCATGCCATCGAAGCCGTGAACCGCTTCCGGGCTTTGATGGACGCCCTGCTGGGGGTTGCCGCCGGCACCGCCCTGGTCTGGTGGATCCGGACCATCGGGACCGTGCTTGCCGGTCGCGAGGCCATGGGCGAGGCGGACATCATCCTTTGCGCCGGCGTCGGGGCCTACTGTGGCTGGCAAGGGGCTGTTTTCTGCCTTTTCGGGGGGTCGGTCGTCGGGGTCATCACCGCCCTGCCCGGCCTGATCCAAGCCAAATTAAAAGGGGAGGAATACGAGGGGGTGGTGCCTTTTGTACCCAGCATGGCCGTGGCCGGGGCGGTCTGGTTCTTCCGCGGGCCGGAACTGGTGACCCTCTGGCAGAACTGGGCCGCATCGTGAATGGTTCTGACTTGTCACCTCACGACCCCCCGCCAATCATCGAAAACACCCCACTATGAAGCAGCTCGCCCTTGCTACCTTGATCGCTTCCGCCGCCACGACCGGCTGCACGACCTACGACACGCCTTATCACGGAAAGAATCTCTCGATGGAGCCGTCCCACAACTTCCTCGGACTGATGAAGGTCGAGTCGGGCTCCTACGCCCCCTCCGAAAAACCCACCATCGGCGTGAACATGAGCGAGTTCTACGGCCGCCGCATCACCTCCGGCGACCGAATCACGCTCTTCTGGGGCGCGGTCACCCTGACCGACTACTAAGACGACAAGTAGCCCTTGCAGAAGCCCCGGATTCGGGGCTTCTTCGTTTGCAGGCCATGAACGTCCCCGGAAGCAATGTCGCCCGCCATCTTCGGATCGCGGCCACCGAGCAGCCGGACGGATTGGCGACGAAAACACCGACCGGCGTCAGCCCGACGGGCGAAGTCGGCCACGAGGCCCGAACCTTCCGGCAACTCGACCAGGAAAGCGACGCGGCGGCCGGCTATTTCGCCGACGCCGGTATCACCGAAGGCACGCGGGTGCTCCTGGCGGTCCGTCCCGGCCACGACCTGATCGTCGGGATGTTCGCCTTGCTGAAACTGGGCGCCGCCCCGGTAGCCATCGACCCCGGCATGGGATGGTCCGCCTTCCTTGACTGCGTCGGCCGCTCCCGGCCGACCGCACTCGTCGGCGTCCGTGCGGCCGCCCTGCTCAGTCGCCTGCCCTTCGCGGCCTTCCGCACCCTCCGCGTACGCGTGACCGTCGGCGGCTCCGCCTGGCGCCAAGCCCTCACCACGACGAGCCACCCGCCTCGCCCGCTCACCGCCGTCCGGCCCGACGCGCTCGCGGCGATCCTCTTCACCTCGGGCTCCACGGGCGCCCCCAAGGGCGTGTGCTACACGCACGGGATATTCGATGCGCAGATCGAGCTGGTCCGCTCGACCTACGCGATTCGCCCGGGCGAGACCGACATGGCGATGCTGCCGCTCTTCGCGCTCTTCAATCCGGCCCTCGGCACGACGACGGTCACGCCGTTGCTCGATCCGTCCAAGCCGCTCGCCGCCGACCCCGCTCCGCTCGTGTCCGCGCTCATCGCCGAGAAGGTGATCAGCTCGTTCGGCTCGCCCGCGATCTGGGGTAAGGTGGCCGACCATTGCGAAGCGCGCGGGCTGAAGCTGCCCGACCTCCGCCGCCTCCTGATCGCCGGCGCTCCGGTCTCCGGCGAATTGCTCGCGAAACTGCGGGTGATCGCCCCGAATTGCGAGACGCACACGCCCTATGGCGCGACAGAATGCCTGCCGGTCACGACGATCGCCGCCGCTGAGCTCCTCGGCGAAGCCCGCCAGCTGGCCCTTCGCGGCCAAGGCACGTGCGTCGGCCGACCGGTCAGCGGCGTCGAGATCCGCGTGATCCGCGAGACCGACGGCCCGATCGCGACCTTGGCCGAAGCCCGGCCCTGCGCCCCGGGCGAGATCGGCGAGATCATCGCGACCGGTCCGAGCGTGACCCGCGAATACGACGGTCTTCCTGAAGCGACGCGTCTCGCGAAGATCTCCGATGGCGGCCGCATCTGGCATCGGATGGGCGATCTCGGCACGCTCGACGCCGAGGGACGTCTGTTCTTCTTCGGACGGCGCGTGGAAAAGGTGCGCACCGCCGAAGGCGACCTGCCGACGGAATCCGCCGAGCCCGCCTTCCGCCAACACCCGCAGGTCTTCCGCTGCGCGCTCATCGGCCTAGGCGAAGCACCGGCCCAAGTCCCGACGCTCGTCGTCGAACCCCGCGCCGGCTCCTTCCCCGAGACCGACGCCGAGCGCGCCCGCTTCATCGCCGAACTTCGTGAAGTCGCGAAAACCTGCCCGCTGGCCGAACGTGTGAAGCACATCGTCTTCCAGCGCGCCCTGCCGGTCGACGTCCGGCACAACGCCAAGATCCATCGCCTCCAGCTCGCCAAAGAGTGGACCAAACGCCTCGCCTGATGAACACCCCACTCGTCCTCGTCACCGGCGGCGCCGGCTTTCTCGGCCAGGCGGTCGTGCGACGCTGCCTCGCCCGCGGCTACCGCGTCCGCATCCTCGGGCGCACGCCGATGACGGGCGAACTCGCCTCCCAGGTCACGTTCATCCGGGGTGACATCGCCGAGCGCGCCACGGTCGACGCGGCCGTCAAAGGCTGTGAGTACGTCTTCCACGTGGCCGCCAAGGCCGGCGTCTGGGGCCCATGGGAAGAATACCTGCGCATCAACATCGATGGCACCTCGCACGTCGTCGAGGCTTGCAAGGCCCACGGCGTCCACGTGCTCGTGCACACCAGCACCCCGAGCGTCGTCTTCAACGGCGAATCGTTCCGCGGCGCCGACGAATCCCTGCCCTACGGCGATGACTGGCTCTGCGCCTACGCCGAGACCAAAGCCATCGCCGAGGAAGTCGCGCTCAAGGCCGCTTCGGACCAGCTCAAGGTCTGCGCGCTCCGTCCGCACCTGATCTGGGGACCCGGCGACAATCATCTTTTCCCGCGCGTCCTAGCCCGCGCCCGGGCGGGCAAGCTGCGTATCGTCGGCGACGGCGAGAACCAGGTCGACGTCACGCACGTCGACACCGCGGCCGACGCGCACCTCGGCGCCCTCGACGCGCTCCTTGCGGGCCGTGCCAACGGCAAGGCCTACTTCCTTTCGCAGGGCGAGCCCGTGAAGCTCTGGACCTTTATCAACCGACTCCTCGTCGGCGCCGGCGAAAAACCGGTCACGAAACGGATCAGCCAACGCGCGGCCTACTGGCTCGGCGCGCTGCTTGAAGGGGCGTGGACGCTCTTCCGCCTCAAGGGCGAACCGCCCATGACCCGCTTCGTCGCCGTCGAACTCGCCAAGGACCATTGGTTCGACGTCTCCGCCGCCCGCCGCGACCTCGGCCTCAAGCCCGCCGTCGAAACCTGGGCTGAACTGGACCGCCTCGCCGCGACCTTGCGGACGAAGTAGCAGGTTCGCTTGCCCCGGCACGCTTTCACGCCATCTCTCTTCCCCATGCCCGCCGACGGACTCCAGCCTGACAAGACCTTCCACGTGACCATCCGGACCTGGTTCGACCAGACCGACGGGCTAGGCATCCTCCACCACTCGCACTACGTGCTCATGATGGAACGCGCGCAGAAGGTCATGTTCATCGCCTTGATGGACAAAGACACCATCGACCCCGCCGTGGCGCCAGATGTCTACGTCGTGGTCCGCGATATCGACCTGCACTACCTCGTCGCCATCCGCCCGGAGTGCGACGTGAAACTGATCCTCAGTGTCCGCAAAGTCCGCGCCGCCGGCCTGACGGTGGATGTCGAGTTCCGTAGTCCGGATCACGCCACCCTTTACGCCAAGGCTTCACGCACGATTTGCCGCATGGACGGTATCTCGCATCAGCCTACCGCCTGGAGTGACGAGTTCCGGGCGAAGCATGAAGCCCTTATCAGGGCTTGAGCGTAGATGACCGAGTCGATGGTAGACCACAGAGGCCTGCATCGCTAAAGACAGACCAAAGTTACTCGCTGCCTAGGGCTATTCATCGACGCAGCCCTCTGCCATCGGTCATCTGCCCTCGATTCAGTCCTCTACCCCGCGCGCAGCGCGGCGCAGATCCCACACGTCTTCCCGTCGCACCCACGCGCGGTGCAGTGCTCGCGGCCGTAGAAGATGATCCGGAGGTGTAGCTTGTTCCAGCTGTCCTCGGGAAAGAGGCGCTTGAGGTCCTTCTCGACCTGCTCGACCGACTTGCCCGGGCTCAGCTTCCAGCGTTTCGCCAGACGATGAATATGCGTGTCCACCGGGAAGGCCGGCACTCCGAAGGCCTGAGCCATCACGACCGAGGCGGTCTTGTGGCCGACGCCGGGGAGCTCCTCAAGTTCTTCGAACGTACTCGGCACGACGCCGCCATGCTTCGCCATGAGCATCTTGCCGAGCCCGACAAGGGCCTTGGACTTCTGCGGGGCTAGACCGAGCTGGCGGATGAGGATCAGCACGCGGGCTTCGGTCATCGCCGCCATCTTGGCCGGAGACCCCGCCTCGGCGAAGAGCGCCGGGGTGATCTCGTTGACCTTCTTGTCGGTGCACTGGGCCGAAAGCACCACCGCCACCAGGAGCGTGAAGGCGTCGGAGTGATCCAACGGCACGGGCGTCTCGGGATAGAGCTTCGCGAGCACTTTGCCCACGTAGTCGGCTCTTTCCTGCTTGGTCATAGGCTGACCATGGGCACCCCTCGACCGATGGCAACGCGCCACGAGTCGAAGACTTATTCACACGCCCTCAGAGGGGTTGCCAAACCTTATGTCGAAACCCTGATTCTCTAATACCCCCACCCCCGCTTGGTGGGCGGTTGCGACACCCGTTTCCTCCTTCAAAAACCATCGTCACTTCCATGGCCCAACTGCCCTACGATCCGTCCAAGATCTCCCGCGAACTCGCCCGCCATTACATCGCGGCGACCGAAGCCGACATCCAGGCGATGTTCGCCGCCGTCGGCTCGAAGGACTTCCCGGATATGTTCGCGCATATCGACGCCGCGGTGAAGTTCCCCGGCGTCCAGGATCTGCCCGACGAGCTCGAATACCAGGCCCTGGCGGATCGCATGGAAGCGCTCTCGCAGAAGAACTCGGTCAAGACCACCTTCCTTGGCGACGGCCTACAGGTCTACCGCACGCATGAGATCGTCGGTCACGTCTGCTCGATCCGCAACCTGACGACGTCCTATACGCCTTACCAGCCCGAGCGCTCGCAGGGCACGCTGATCACCCACTGGATCTACCAGTCCACCCTCGCCCAGCTGACCGGCTTCGAAGCCGTCAACTCCTCGCTCTATGAGCGTGCCAGCGCCCTCTTCGAAGCCGCCGTCTGCGCCGTCCGCATGGCCGACGCCGAAGCCAACACGGTGCTCGTCGCCGGCAACCTGATGCCGGCCGACCTTGAAGTCCTCCGCACGCACGTCGCCGACACCTCGGTGAAGTTGGAATTCCTCGCCCCCGAAGACGCCACCGGCCGCCTCTCCGCCGCCGGCATCGCCGCCGCGTCCGCCCGCCTCGGCAAGCAGCTCGCCGCCGTCATCTTCCCGCAGGTCAACGCCCTCGGCCTGCTCGAGGACGTCGATGCCCTGACCGACGCGTGCACCGACGCCGGCGTGAAGTCCATCGCCGTCATCGACCCGATGCTCCTCGCCACCGGTGGCCTCAAGGCTCCGGCTCAATACGGCCAGAAGGGCGCCGACATCCTCGTCGGCGAAGGCCAGCACCTCGCCATCGGCGCCAACTTCGGCGGCCCCGGTCTCGGCATCTTCGCCGTCCGCCACCACGCCGATAAGAAGAACGAAGTCCGCGAGACCCCGGGCCGCTTCGTCGGCAAGGCCAAGGACAACGCCGGCCGTGATTGCATCGTGATGGTGATGTCCACCCGCGAGCAGCACATCCGCAAAGACAAGGCCACGTCCAACATCTGCTCCAACCAGGCGTTCATCGCCACGATCGCCGGCGCCGCCATCCTCGCCCGCGGCGAAGCCGGCATGGCCGCCTCCTGCGTCGCCGGCCGCGACCAGGCCCGCCGCGCCGCCGCGAAGCTGCACAACATCCCGGGCCTCAAGGTCTGCTACGCCGACCAGGCTTTCTGGAACGAGTTCAGCCTGATGCTCCCCGAGCCCGCCGCCGCAGTCATCGCCAAGGGCCGCGCCGCCGGCCTGCACGTGGGCGTCGACATCACCGGCCGCACGCCCTGCAACTGCTCGCTGCTCAAGATCTCCTTCAGCGACCTCCAGACCGCCGTCGATACCGATAAGCTCGTCGCCTTCTTCGAAGGCCTCTACGGCAAGTCCGCCGGCACGAAGGCCCTCGCCGAAGTCCCCGCCGCCCTGCTCCGCCAAGGCGCCGTCGGCCTGCCCTCCTTCCCGCTCTCCGAACTCAAGGCTTACTACTCGAAGCTCGGCGAACTCAACGTCTCGCCCGACACCGGCTGCTTCCCGCTCGGTTCGTGCACGATGAAGTACAACCCGCACATCAACGACTGGGCCGCGGGACTGCCGGGCTTCACCGGGCTGCACCCGCAGGCTCCGGCCGAAGACGCGCAGGGCTCGCTCGAGCTTCTCTGGCAGATCCAGGAATGGCTCCGCAAGATCACCGGACTCGCCGGCCTGACCACCCAGCCCGTCGCCGGCGCCCAAGGCGAACTCGTCGGCCTCAAACTCTTCCAGGCCTACCACCGCCACCACGGCCAGCACCGCGACATCATCCTCATCCCGGCCTCGGCCCACGGCACGAACTTCGCCACGGCCACCACGGCCGGCTACGCGACCAAGCGCAACCCCGACGGCTCGCCCTCGGGCATCGTGCTCCTGAAGTCCGCACCCGACGGCCGCGTCGACCAGGCAGACTTCGCCGCGAAGATCGCCGAGTTCGGTCCGCGCATCGCGGGCATGATGGTGACCAACCCGAACACCTCGGGCGTCTTCGAGACCGACTTCCAGCAGATGGCCTCCGAGATCCATCGCGTCGGTGGCCTCGTCTACATGGACGGAGCCAACATGAACGCCATCGCCGGCTGGGTGAACCTCGGCGCCCTCGGCGTCGACGCGGTCCACAATAACCTGCACAAGACCTGGACCGTCCCGCACGGCGGCGGCGGCCCCGGCGACGGCATCGTGGCCGTATCCGAGCGCCTCGTCGACTTCCTCCCTGGCTTCCAGATCGAGAAGCACGGCGACACCTACGTGGCCGTGAAGCCGAAGCATAGCATTGGCTCCTTCCACCGCCACTGGGGCAACTTCGCCCACAAGGTCCGCGTCTACACCTACCTGCAGCGCCTCGGCAAGGAAGGCGTCCGCCGCATGGCCGCGATGTCCGTCCTCTCCAGCCGCTACCTGTTCTCGAAGCTCGGCAAACATTTCCCGTCGCTGCCGGCCGCGGCCGACGGCGTGCCGCGCATGCACGAGTTCATTCTCACGCTCACCGAAGAGGACTTCAAGCGCATCGAAGCCGCCGGCATCCCGCGCGCGTCTTCGGCCTGATGATCGAGCCGACCGAGTCCTACACGAAGACCGAGCTGGATCGTTTCGCCGAGGTCGTGCTGGCCATCGGCGAGCTCATCCGCACCAACCCGGAAGTCCTCAAGTCGACCCCGCGTTTCACGCCCGTGGACCGCGTCGACGAAGTCGCCGCGAACCGTAATCTGGTGCTCAGCGAACACCTCACGGCCCTCCCGCTGATCAACGAGAATCGTCTCTCGCCCGTCCTGCTCAACGCGATGCCCGTCGCCGAGATCAAGCAGCGTATGCTGGCGACGGTCTGAGCGACCGGCCGCCTCAGCGGGGCTCCGCTTCGATGAACCGGCCGCGAGAAATCGCGGCGTAGGCGCCCGTAGCCAGTGCCGCCGCGCCGCAGGCCCAGAAGACTTCCCCGGAGGTGAAGCCCAACCAAGTCGAAGCCAGCCACTGGACTCCGGCGGCACCTAGGATGCCGACGAAGCTGAGGACGTTCGCGGCGCCCTGGACGGCGCCCTTGTCCTCCGGTGCCGGACGATGCTGAAGCACGGCGGCGATCGGGACGATGAAGAGGCCGGCGAAGAAGCCCAGGCCGACGAGGCTGATGACGAAGCCGGTCAGTCCGACGCCGGCCAAGCCGAGCGGTACCGCGCAAAGCGCCAGCCCAGCCGACCCGGCCGGAACGAGCCGATACTCGATCCGCCCTCGGGAGGCGTAGCCTGCGGCGAGACTGCCGAAGCCGATCCCGAGCGCGAGCGAGAGCGTCAGGTAAGCGTTCTGGGCCTTGCTCAGCGCCAGGACGTCCTGAGCATGGATGACGAGGTTCATCTGCACCAAGGCGGCCACGAAGAAAAAACCGGCGTTACCCCAGCTGGCCCGCCAGAGATCCCGATCCATCCTCATGAGCCTCAGACGAGCCCAGAGGTCGGTCACGGGATTGATACGCGGCTCGCAAGTCGGATTAGCCGCCGGCACGGGCGTGATGCCCCGGCTGCAGACCCAGCCGAGCACGGCGAGCGCGGCGAGCAGGAGTCCCGAGAACTCTTGTCGTCCGGCGAAGGCTTCCGCGAGGAATCCGGAAGCGGCGATGCCGAAGATGATGCCTAGGAAGGTCAGGAGTTCGAAGATCCCGTTACCCCACGAGAGACGGTCATGCGGAAGCAGCTCCGGCAGGATGCCGTACTTCGAAGGCGCGAAGATCGCGCTATGACAGCCCATGAGGAAGACGGCCGTGAGCTGCAACCATACCGACTCGAAGGCCAGGGCGGCCGCCGCGAACAGCATGATGCCCACCTCGGCCTGCTTCACCCCACGCATGACCGCGGCCTTGCTGAACCGATCCGCCAGCCAACCGCCGAGCATCGAGAACAAGATGAACGGGGCGGCGAAGAGTCCACCCGCGAGCGCGACGTAAGTATTACGCTGCTCGACGGGCATGGCGCTGCCGAGGACGAGCAAGATGACCAGATTCTTGAGCGCGTTGTCGCTGAACGCGGTCTGGAACTGGGTCGCCATCAGGCTCCAGAAACCGCGCTTCCAGCCGGGATGGTCAGAGGCCTCGTGCATGCGGGATGTCATGACGACCACCCCCGGACGGCAAACCTATTGAGGCCTCAGGCGCGGAGCTCAGCGAAGAGTTCCACCGCCGACTCGGCCTTGTTCAGGATGTAGACGTGATAGCCGGGCGCGCCGCGGGCGATCAGGCCGCGGGCCTGACGGACGGCCCACGAGACGCCGACCTTGCGCTGGGCTTCTTCGTCCGGACCGCAGGCTTCGAGCTCGCGCACCAAGGCGTCCGGGATCCGCGCCTTGCAGAAGCCGCAGAAGGTGCGGGCCTGCTTCAGGGACAGCACGGGCATGATGCCCGGGAGGATCGGGACGGACACGCCGGCCGCACGGGCCCGATCGACGAAGCGGAAGTAGTCGTCGTTATCCAGGAAGAGCTGGGTGGTGACGAAGTCCGCTCCGGCCGAGACCTTGCCGGCGAGGAAACGGATGTCAGCCAGGTCGTCCGTGGCGTCCGGGTGACGCTCCGGGAAACCGGCGACACCGACGGCGAAACGGCCCGGGCGGGTGGCGCCGATGAGACGGACGAGGCCTTCCGCATGAGCGAAGCCTTCGGGGTGCGCGACGAAATCCGTCTGGCCCTTGGGCGGATCGCCGCGGAGGGCGAGGATGCCGGAGAAGCCGGCACGGTCATACTGCTCGATGATCGCGGAGAGCTCAGACTGGGAATGGCCGACGCAGGTGAGGTGGCCGATCAGCGGGATGCCCATCTTCACGAGCTCCGCTCCGTAGGTGATTGTCGTGTCGCGGGAAGTCCCGCCGGCCCCATAGGTCAGGGAGGCGAAATCGATGCCAAGGGGCTGCAGCGTCGCGGCTACCTTGAGCATGCGCGCGCCGCCTTCCGCGTCCTTGGGCGGGAAGAATTCCACCGACACCGTGGGGCGCACGGGACTGCGGAGAGCGGCGATGAGCTGGGTGCGGGACATCCTAAGTATCTTCTTATCCAGATATGAAGATGTAAGTCAAGGCCCTAAGGGTCACTCGTCCCGCCCTTCCCGGCCGCCGTTGGCCGGCAGTTCACCGGGCATGGCCACATGGTAAGCCATGACCATCCAGCAGAGCATCAGCGGGTAGATCAGGACAATGAAACCGAAGGTGCCGAAGATGCCCAGCAGGACGCCGGCCTTCACGGAGAGGACCTTCAACGCTACCAGGAAACTGATGGGGATGATGACGAAGAGGATCGCGGCGACATAGCCGATGGAGGTCGTGCCGGAGTAGATTCCTGCCGAGCGGGCGAGATCCATGCCGCAGGCGGAGCAGGCCTTGCCCAGGCGGAACCAGGAAGCGAGGAGGCCGCGCTTGCCGCAGTTCGGACAGTGGCACAGCAAGCCACGGGCGATGATGTCGCCTCGCGTGACTTTGAGCTCGGGTTCGTCCATCCTTACAGCGTCCGCAGCGGCGGCCCGAAGACAAGAGAAGACCCGCGCCTCAGACGCGGAGGAAGATCTTCTGCCGCTTGAGGAACCAGAAGAGGAGCCACTTCACGGCGAAGATGCCGGTGACGAGCATCACCGAGGCCACGGCCGGAGGGAAAGCCCGGGCGAGTCCGCCGAACAAGGCCTGTCCGGTGAAGTCGAAGCTGACGAACTTTCCCGACATGTAGATGAGGACGGAATTCATGCCGATGACGGCGAAGAAAGCGCCGAAGCCGCGTGCCCAGCCGCGTACGTCGATGCACCAGTAGAACATCGCCAGCAGCAGGCTGGCCCAGCCGCAGGTCCAGAGCACGAACGAGCTGGTCCAGAGGTTCTTATTCAGCGGGAAGACGAAACTCCAAAGGCCACCGACGGCGAGCAGCGCGAGACCCGCAATCGCCAAGCCCGCGGCCTTGCGGTCGCCGGAGACATCCTCCGCGGAACGTCGCAGCCACAGGCCGGCGAGGATGCCAAGTAAGGCGTTGCCGATGGCCGGGAGCACGGCGAGCAGTCCTTCAGGATCGTGGATGCCTTTGTGGAGTTTACCCGGAAGCAGGAGGCGGTCGACGTAACTGGCGAAATTGCCTTCCATCGTGAGATCGCCGGGCGCGAAGCCAGGCGCATGACCGAACGATAACATCGCCCAGTAGCCGAGCAGGATGCCGGCCAGCCAGGCCCAGAGGCGCTTCGGGGCCTCGTAGTTGAACACGAAGATGAGCTGGGCGAACATGCCCGCGAGGCCGATCCGGCCGAGGACGCTGCCGAGGCGCATGTTCTCGAGTCCCTTCCACTGCAGTCCGTTGTTATAAATGATGCCGAGCAGGACGAGGATCAGGCCGCGCTGGATGACCTTCCGGATGACTTCGCCGCGGGCGCCTTCGGTCAGACGACGCGTCAGCGAATACGGCGTCGAGACGCCGGCCATGAAGAGGAAGAGCGGGAAGATGAGGTCGTAAGGCAGGAAGCCGTGCCACTCGACGTGCTTCAGCTGGCTGTCGATCGCGCCGAGCCAGCCCCACTCGGTCAGTTTGAAGAGCGCGAGCAGGATGCCATGTCCGCCGACGATCCAGAAGAGGTCGAAACCGCGCAGGGCATCGAGCGAGAGCAGGCGTTCCGACTTCGAGGCAGGAGTCTCCATGGGAATGAAGCTTTTCTAATCAACCTTCACCGGAGGTCTACCCGGAATAGCGTGCCAAACGGGTAAGGCCGCCAAACTAGCCCGTGCCCACTTGCCCACGTGCCAGCCTGCCCCCTCGCCGCTTTGCGGCGCTCACATCCTCTCCACCGGCTCGATACCGAGCAGACGCAGGCCCGTCTCCATGACGGCGCAGGTGCGCGAGCAGAGCATGAGGCGACGGGCCTTCACGGCGGGGTCATCCACGATGACGCTGTCGGCAGCGTAGAAAGTGCCGTAAGCCGCGGCGAGCTCATGCAGATAGGTGCAGAGATGGTGCGGGCGGAGTTCCTCGAGCGCCTGGTCGAGCGCGGCGGTGAACGCCAGGAGTTTGCGGGCCAGCGCGATCTCGGCCGGGGTCTCCGGATCGGTCGCGCCTTCTTCGCCCTGCCCCACGGCCAGACCGCTCTTACGGAAGATCGAGCGGACGCGGACGACGGCGTACATGAGGTACGGCGCGGTGTTGCCTTCGAACGCGAGCAGCTTGCCCCACGAGAAGGTGTAATCCATCGTGCGGTTCGACGACAGGTCGGCGTAACGCATGGCGGCGACGCCGATGGCCTTGCCGATGGCCTTACGTTCGGCTTCGGGCAGGTCGGGGTTCTTGCTGGTGACAGCTTCGAAAGCGAGCTTCTCGGCCTCGTCGATGAGTTCTTGCAGGCGCACGGGCTCGCCGGACTTGGTCTTGATGGCCTTGCCGTCCTCTCCGAGGATGGTGCCGAACCAGACGTGACGGAGGCGCGGCAGCTTGCGACCCGAGGCCTTGAACCACTTGTCGCCGGTCAGGAAGAGCTGATGGAAGTGGTCCTGCTGACGACCGTCGGTCACGTAGACGATCTCGTCGGCCTTGAAGTGCTCGGTGCGGTAGAGGAGCGTGGCGAGGTCGGTGGAGGCGTAGTTGGAGGAACCGTCCTTCTTGCGGACGATGAACGGCATCTTCGTCTCGGCGTCGCGCGAGAAGCGCGGCTCCTCGTCATGCCAGACCACGAGGGCTCCTTCGCTCTCCTCGGCCAGCTTGTGCTTCGCGAGCTCGGCGTAGACCTGGTCGACCTTGTCGCGGTAGAAGGACTCGCCGAGGATGACGTCGGTCTTGAGGCCGAACTGGTCGTAGAT
>Ga0209599_10000930_pt1 | contig 15831 bp, 14 predicted proteins | sample Shrwel_input2_FT_FD_187534 | JGI IMG/M metagenome (GOLD analysis project Ga0209599, IMG submission 187534) | Subsurface microbial communities from deep shales in Ohio, USA - Utica-3 well 1 S input2 FT (SPAdes) (version 2) ... | reverse complement strand
GCAATTAAAGCTTCCCAAACTAAATGTCCTGTTGCTACAATTGTAACGTCAGTACCTTCGTTTAGCATGATGGCTTTTCCAATAACGAAAGGTTCGTCAGCAGGAGTAAAGTTAGGCACTACCGGACGACCAAAACGCAAATACGCTGGACCGTGATGATCAGCTAAAGCTAAGGTTGCTGCTTTGGTTTGATTGTAATCACATGTGTTGATTACCGTCATACCTGGTAGCATTTTCATTAAACCGATATCTTCTAAAATTTGGTGGGTTGCACCGTCTTCTCCAAGAGTTAATCCCGCGTGAGAAGCACAAATTTTTACATTTTTGTCTGAATACGCAACTGATTGACGAATTTGATCGTACACACGACCAGTCGAGAAGTTAGCGAAAGTTCCGGTAAAAGGAATTTTACCTCCAATCGTTAATCCGGCTGCAATACCAATCATGTTGGCTTCAGCAATTCCGATTTGAAAGAAACGCTCTGGATGATTTTTCTTGAAATCATCAAATTTTAAAGACCCAATTAAATCAGCACAAAGTGCTACTACATTTTCATTTTTTTGACCTAATTCGGTCATTCCTGCTCCAAAACCGGAACGGGTATCTTTACTTCCTTGATTTGTATATTTTTTCATAATTCTAGTAGTCGATTTCGTCTTCTAAATGGTTTTGTACTAAGGCTGTTTTCAATTGCTCATCGTTTGGCGCTTTTCCGTGCCAAGCGTGTGTGTGCATCATGAAGTCTACACCGTGTCCCATTTCAGTATGTAGTAAAACACAAACTGGTTTTCCTTTTCCTGATAGTGATTTAGCCTGAGTCATTCCGGCGATAATCGCTTCAATATTATTTCCTTCTTTTATTTCAACCACATCCCAGTCAAACGCTTCAAATTTAGCTTTAACACTACCCATATGAAGTACTTCGTCGGTAGTACCGTCGATTTGTTTCCCGTTTAAGTCGATAGTAGCAATCAAGTTGTCTACTCTTTTAGCAGAAGCATACATAATCGCTTCCCAGTTTTGACCTTCTTGTAGCTCACCATCTCCGCATAAAGCGTAAACGATATGGTTGTCTTTGTTTAATTTTTTTGCTTGTGCGGCACCAATGGCAACCGATAATCCTTGACCTAATGAGCCTGAAGCCATTCTGATTCCTGGTAACCCTTCATGAGTGGTTGGGTGTCCTTGCAATCTTGAGTTTAGCTTACGAAAAGTAGCTAATTCTTTAACAGGGAAATAACCGCTTCGGGCTAAAACAGAGTAAAATACAGGAGAGATATGTCCGTTAGAAAGGAAGAATAAATCTTCGCCCACTCCGTTCATGTCAAATCCTTCATTTCTTTTCATTAGGTGTTGGTATAAAACCGTAAAAAATTCGGCGCATCCCAAAGAACCTCCTGGGTGACCTGAATTTACAGCATGTACCATGCGAAGAATGTCTCTTCTTACTTGTGTTGTAAAATCTTTTAGTTGTTGAATGTCAGACATTTTAAAATGTATTTTTATTAGGTGCGCCAAAATTACTTCTTATTTTAACTATACACAAATGAAATTATTATTTGTTATGAAAACTTTCCAAATGTTAAATAAATTCCTAAATCCGTAATCGAAAAATTCTAAATATTCTATCTTTGCCAATCAAAATTTAGGAAGAGAACACATATGAAGTTTGATTTATTAGCAAAAGATCCACAAACCAAAGCCAGAGCAGGGAGTATTACCACAGATCACGGAGTTATTGAAACTCCTATTTTTATGCCGGTTGGTACCGTAGCTTCGGTAAAAGGCGTACACCAAAGAGAATTAAAAGAGGAGATAAATCCCGATATCATATTAGGTAATACTTATCATTTATACTTACGTCCGCAGACTGAAATTCTTGAAAAAGCGGGTGGTTTGCACAAGTTCATGAATTGGGATCGAAATATTTTAACCGATTCTGGAGGATACCAAGTGTATTCGCTTTCGGCCAATCGAAAAATTAAAGAAGAAGGAGTAAAATTCAAATCCCATATTGATGGCTCTTACCATTTCTTTTCACCAGAAAGTGTGATGGAAATTCAACGTACCATTGGTGCTGACATTATTATGGCTTTTGATGAATGTACACCATACCCGTGTGATTATCGCTATGCCAAACGTTCGATGCACATGACCCACCGCTGGTTGGATCGTTGTATAACGCATTTAGATAAAACCCCAACGAAATATGGCTACGATCAAGCTTTCTTTCCAATTGTTCAGGGCAGTACTTATAAAGATTTGCGTCAACAATCTGCCGAATACATTGCCAATGCAGGAGCGGTTGGGAATGCTATTGGAGGATTATCGGTAGGAGAACCGGCAGAGGAAATGTATGCCATGACCGAAGTCGTGACGGCTATCCTTCCGGAGGATAAGCCTCGTTATTTGATGGGGGTGGGTACTCCAATTAATATTTTAGAAAATATTGCCTTAGGAATTGATATGTTTGATTGTGTAATGCCAACACGTAACGCTCGTAACGGAATGTTGTTTACCGCACACGGAACCATCAACATCAAAAATAAAAAATGGGCGGATGATTTTTCGCCGGTAGATGAAATGGGGCATACCTTTGTAGATACCGAATATACAAAAGCCTATTTGCGTCACTTGTTTGCGGCCGATGAATATTTAGGCAAGCAAATTGCTACCATTCATAACCTTGGATTTTACATGTGGTTGGTTCGTGAGGCTAGAAAACATATCTTAGCGGCAGATTTCCGTGAGTGGAAAGAAAAAATGGTCAAACAAATGAGCCAGCGTTTATAATGTTCAAAGAGCTATTTTCAAAATTAACGATAATTGACAAGTATATCCTAAAAAGGTATTTGGCTACTTTTTCAGTAATGATATTGTTGTTTATACCTATTGGTATTACCATTGACGTTGCTGAAAAAATTAATAAAATCCTTGAAAACAGGGTTCCTTTTGCCAAAGTAGCTTCTTATTATTTAGATTTTATTGTCTTTTTTGCCAATAACTTATTCCCCATATTTTTATTCCTGTCCATCATTTGGTTCACCTCCAAATTGGCCAGTAATACCGAAATTGTTGCCATTTTAAGTTCTGGAATTTCTTTTCAGCGTTTCTTAAAACCGTATATTATTGGTGCTACCATTGTGTGTGTCTTCGCTTTACTGATGGGGTTTTTTATTGTTCCGAAGGCCAGTGATGGCTATAGAAATTTTCGTTATAATTACCTGATTGGTGGCGGAAAAGAAGAAATGCGGAAAACCAACGACGTGTACCGTCAAATTAGCGATTCGGAATTTATTTATGCCAGCAATTTAAATGTCGATTCAAAGACAGCTTATAACTTTGTTTTAGAAAAATTTGATAAAAATAAGTTGTTGTATAAAATCACAGCTACTTCCATTATGTATAATGATCAGGAAAAGACTTATATCTTGATGAACTATACCAAACGAACTGTAGGGGAGCTAGATGATACAATAGAAACGAGAATGAGTAAAGCTGTCAAATTTAATTTTGAATTGGAAGATTTAACTCCTGTTGTTTACATTGCCGAAACTTTAATGCCCAATGAATTAGATAAGTTTATAGAAAAAGAACGAAAAAGAGGTTCCTCTAATATAAATCGATATTTGGTAGTAAAATATAGGAAGTATAGTATTCCTATTTCGGCTTTTATTTTAACGATTATTGCGGTATCGGTATCTTCAATGAAACGTCGTGGCGGAATGGGTATAAATCTTGCCATAGGTATTGCTGTAGCGTTTAGTTATGTGTTTTTGGATAAAATTTTTGGAACCATGGCCGAAAAATCTTCTTTCTCACCTTTAATTGCGGTTTGGATTCCTAATGTTGTTTTTGGAATTTTAGCGTATTATTTACTTAAAAATGCCAAACGATAAAAAACTAAATAGTTACCTACACCTTCATTTAATTGTATTTATCTGGGGATTTACAGCGGTTTTAGGCGCTTTAATTACTTTAGATGCATTGCCGTTAGTTTGGTTTAGAATGCTTTTTGCAGTTGTTTTTATTGGTTTGTATATTAAAATTAGAAAAATACCCTTGCAATTAGATTTCCCAATAATTTTAAAAATGATTGTTGCAGGACTAATCATTGCCTTACATTGGTTTACTTTTTTTGAAGCTATCAAAGTGTCTAATATATCGGTTACGTTGGCTTGTTTGTCTACAGGTGCTTTTTTTGCATCCTTATTAGAACCCATTTTTTTTAAACGGAAAATCATTCCATACGAAGTACTCTTTGGGCTGATTGTAATTGCAGGTTTGTATTTAATTTTTCAAGTGGAAGGAAAATACATATACGGCATTATTTTGGCATTAACCTCTGCCTTTTTATCAGCCTCATTTTCTATTATTAACGGGAAGTTTGCTCAACAGTATGATTCGTCTGTGATTTCTTTCTATGAACTGTTGGGAGGCGTATTGTTCTTCTCCTTGTTTCTAGGAGGTAAAGGCAGTTTCTCGCTTGAGTTTTTTCAGCTCTCTTCGACTGATTTTATGTGGTTGTTGGTGTTAAGTTCTGTTTGTACTGCCTATGCGTTTATTGCATCGGTGGGAGTTATGAAATATTTGAGTCCTTATACGGTAATGCTTACCATCAATTTAGAACCCATTTACGGCATCATTTTGGCGCTGATCGTTTTTGGCGAAAAAGAGCAAATGAATGGACAGTTTTATATTGGTGCTCTAATAATCTTATCAACGGTCATTTTAAACGGAATTTTAAAAAATAAAATAGGAAAAACAGTCAATTAAAACCCTGTAATTTAGTAAGATAGATTTAGAGACTTACATTAAATTAAATTATCCTTTCAAACTCAACTGAAAATTTTATCTTTGTTAGCTCAATTTAGAATTAAAAATTAAAAATCTTATGGAATATTTAGATTTTGAACTACCTATAAAAGAATTAGAAGATCAATTAGAAAAGTGCCAACTTATCGGACAAGAATCTGATGTAGATGTGGCCGACGCCTGTCAGAAAATTGTAGCCAAGATGGAAGAAACCAAGAAAGAAATCTACGGAAATCTTTCGGCATGGCAACGTGTACAGTTATCCCGTCATCCTAATCGCCCTTATACTTTAGAGCACATTACCAATTTAACCGATGGTAATTTCCTTGAATTGTTTGGAGATCGTAATTTCAAAGACGATAAAGCTATGGTTGGGGGTCTAGGAAAAATAGACAATCAATCGTTTATGATTATTGGTCAGCAAAAAGGAATCAATACAAAAATGCGCCAGTTGCGTAATTTTGGTATGGCCAATCCGGAGGGCTACCGCAAAGCGTTACGTTTAATGAAAATGGCCGAAAAATTCAACGTTCCTGTTCTAACTTTAATCGATACTCCTGGAGCCTTTCCAGGAATTGAAGCAGAAGAAAGAGGACAAGGCGAGGCTATTGCTCGTAACATCTTAGAAATGGTACGTCTTAAAGTGCCAATTATTTGTGTGATTATCGGGGAAGGCGCTTCTGGAGGCGCATTAGGAATAGGTGTAGGTGACAAAGTGTACATGATGGAAAACACGTGGTATTCGGTTATTTCACCTGAATCTTGTTCTTCTATTTTATGGAAAAGCTGGGAGTATAAAGAGAAAGCAGCCGAAGCTTTAAAACTGACATCAAAAGATATGTTAGCTCAAAAATTAGTAGATGGTGTTATTCCTGAACCCCTAGGAGGAGCTCATTATGATAAAGATACTGCCTTTAAAAATGTAAAAGAATACGTAATGAAAGGTTTTAATGAATTAAAAGACTTATCAACAACTGATTTAGTGTCGCAGAGAATGGACAAATACAGTAAGATGGGGCATTTTAATGAGTAAAATCACTTTTTTGATATAAAATCCGAAGCCCTTATGGTTTCGGATTTTTTTTTGGTTATAAACAAAAAATGGAAGTTATCAACACGAGTTATTAACATAATTAGGATTGTTTTTACTTCCACTTCCACATAATATAGACTACATTCGCAACATGGAAAATATCAAAAACATTAACCCGGTTAAAGTAGATAAAACTACGATAATCAACCTAGAAAAAGGAAAGTTACCTCCGCAAGCGCTCGACTTAGAAGAAGCGGTATTGGGTGCGATGATGATTGATAAAAAAGGGGTAGATGAGGTAATCGATATTTTGCAACCGGATGCTTTTTATAAAGAAGCACACAAACATATTTTTGAAGCCATTGTAACATTGTTTAATGACTCGCAACCGATTGACTTATTAACAGTTTCGGCTCAGTTAAAAAAAATGGCTAAACTGGATTTGGCAGGAGGGGACTTTTACCTAATTCAGCTCACTCAAAAAATATCCTCTTCGGCACACATTGAGTTTCACTCGAGAATTATTTTACAGAAACACATTCAGCGTAGTTTAATCAAAATTTCTTCCGAAATTATCGAAGATTCTTATGATGAAAGTACTGATGTTTTCGATTTATTGGACAAAGCCGAATCGAAATTATATGAAGTAACCCAAGGCAATATCAAAAGAAGTTCTGAAACTGCTCAAAGTTTAGTGATACAAGCCAAAAAACGTATCGAGCAAATAGCGGGTAAAGAAGGATTGAGCGGTGTTGCTACTGGATTTCACGCACTTGATAAAGTTACGTCGGGTTGGCAACCTTCCGATTTGATTATTATTGCCGCCCGTCCGGGTATGGGTAAAACAGCATTCGTACTTTCTATGGCGCGTAATATGGCCATACAATTTAATCAGGCGGTGGCAGTTTTCTCGTTAGAGATGGCGTCAGTACAGTTAATTACTCGTTTAATTTCTTCGGAAACCGGTTTGTCTTCCGAAAAATTAAGAACCGGTAAGTTAGAAAAACACGAATGGGAGCAACTTTCGGTAAAAGTCCGTGACTTAGAAAAAGCACCTTTATTTATAGATGATACCCCGTCATTATCAATTTTCGATTTACGTGCTAAAGCCCGTCGTTTAAAATCGCAACACGATATTAAGATGATTATTGTCGATTACCTTCAGTTAATGACAGCAGGAGGAAGTGGGAAAGGACCTGGAAATCGTGAACAGGAAATTTCAACCATATCCAGAAACTTAAAAGCACTTGCCAAAGAATTGGAAGTCCCGGTTATTGCCCTATCACAGTTATCGCGTGCCGTAGAGACCCGTGGTTCTAGTAAACGACCATTGCTTTCCGACTTACGTGAATCGGGAGCGATTGAGCAGGATGCCGATATTGTATCGTTTATTTACCGCCCTGAATATTATAAAATTGACGAATGGGATGATGACGAACGTTCGCCAACTCAAGGTCAGGCAGAGTTTATTATCGCCAAGCACCGTAATGGTAGTTTAGAAAACATCAGATTGAAGTTTATAGGTAATTTGGGTAAATTTGATAATCTTGATGATTTTTCTACTGCTTATGGCGATTTGCCTTCTAAAATGAATTTGGATGACAATAATCCGTTTATAACACCAAACTTGCCAACGCCTAATGAAGCTTTTGGTAGTAATCTCAACAATTTCGATGACGACAGCGATGTCCCGTTTTAGAGAAAATTAAAAAGAGGAGCCTAAAGCTCCTCTTTTTAATTTCTAACAATTATTTTTTCGGTAAAAGTTCTTCCGTCATCAGCAATTCCTTTTAAGAAGTAGACACCATTTTGTAGCTTGGTAAAAATTACTTCTCTATCATTTCCTGAAGATATTTTGAGAGAATTTATAACTTGACCCAACTGATTTATGATGGATAAATCTAAAGCATACAAAGTCGTAATAAAAAATCTGCCATTATTTGGATTAGGATAAATAGAAAGTTCATTTTTAGTAAAATCATTTCGGTCTAAATATGCTGTACAATTTGAATTTACCGATTGACAAGGGCTTAAAGTAATAGAAACCCCATAATTCCCATCTACTGTCGGGGTATAATTTTGATTAGTAGCTCCAGGAATAGGAGTATTTGCATTATTACAATCAAACCATTGGTAGGCAGCCCCCGATTGATCTGCCGAGAGGACACCACTATTTAAGGAAACCGTTGTAATCGGGTTGGTTGTGACCACAGTAACATTAGCTGTTTGACTATCTTTTACCCCGTTTACATCATAAGCAGTAACATTATAAGATGTAATTTGTGGATCAACAGTGTTATTCGTTAAAGTTCCAGATATAGGAAATGGAGTGGCATTAGAAAAATTAGCACCGGCAGTTCCCGTTCCGGTTACATTGGTTGCGTTATTTCTACTCCAAAAGCCATAGGTGTTAGTGTGGTACAAAACATCGCCATAAAAGCCTCTTAGCTGATTATCGGTGGTAAAAAACTCACTTCCTCTTACTTTGTGAGTTACCGTAATGTTTGAATTGGCTATCGTACTTGCTGATGTTGCACTTGAGCGATAACCAACTTTAAACCCATCAGCAGGAGTAGTAGCCACAATATAAATTCCAAAAGAACCACCAACAGGCATAGAAAAACCATTATCTCCTAATTCTACGGTCACAACATAGCCATTACCACCAGTAACGGCAGCTAAACTTGCCACAAAATCACCTAGTTTTGTCCAGTTGGCTTGTGTGGTGTAATTTCCTGTGGAGGTGGTTGCACTTGTTGTTTTGTAAATCGAAAAAGGAACACCGGTTGTGACTGTTGTTGTTACAGGGCTAATTAACGGAATCCTAAATCCATTTACCCTAAGAGGAACACTACCGGTATTGCCAACATCAAAATATACTCCGTTATTATTGACGTTTAAAAAGAATAATGCTCCTCCCGTTATGCAATCTAAACTGGAAAAGTTATTGATAGCGGGTGAACTGGCATTTATTGTAGTTATAGTATTACCAGAACAAATGGTTTGGTCAAGAGGCGAGATGGAGGAGGCTAGTAATTTATTTGTAGAAAAAGGAAGGGAGTTTGCAATATTTTCTAAAGGAAATATTCTTACTTTGTGATCCTTTACACTTTTAACATTTTGTTCCACTAATTTATTAGTAACTTGAGCATGATTTAAAAAGCTGAAGAAAAAAACAAAAAACAAACGGAAAATAGGAATTTTCTTTTTCATATCTAAGAACTTTAAATTTGTAATAAATTTACTAAAAAATTGAAAATCAAGCTATTAATATTTATTTTTTTTATGGGGTGCATGAAAAATTATGCCTCCAATATTTTGTTGCCCATGGATGAAAGTTCCCAAAAAAATCATCTAAAAGCATACGGAATTACCTATTGGACATTAGACAAAGGCTATAAAGCCAGTTGGCTGTTAAATTTTAGAGGGGGTTCTTTCTTACTTCCCGATGTACCCGAAATCAGAAAAGAATGTCAAATTCGAGATGTTAGTTTTGAAATTTTATCTGCTACAGAGACACAGCAAATGCTGGCTGATATTTCGAGTCCATCACAAAATATGGAAACGGTTATTTTAGAAAAAGCGCCCAAAATAGCAGTGTATTCACCTCCGGGAAAACAACCTTGGGATGATGCGGTGACTATGGTGTTAACCTATGCCGAAATTCCTTTTAAAGTTGTGTATGACGAAGAAGTGTTAAACGACCAATTAATTTTATACGATTGGTTGCACTTGCATCACGAAGATTTCACGGGACAATATGGTAAGTTTTATGGCAATTATCGTAATATGCCTTGGTATATAGAACAAAAAAGAGATGCCGAAGCTTTAGCAACTAAGCTGGGTTATGCTAAAGTTTCACAAGAAAAATTGACTGTAGCTAAAAAGATTAGAGACTTTGTGATTGGAGGAGGCTTTATGTTTGCCATGTGTTCGGCAACCGATAGTTTTGATATTGCATTGGCAGCCGAAGGAGTTGACATTTGTGAAGCTATGTTTGATGGCGATCCCAGTGAAGCCAACTATCAATCAAAGATAGATTATACTAAAACATTTGCTTTTAAAGATTTTGTTTTAGATAGAAAGCCGGAGCATTATGAATTTTCGACGATTGATATGACCGAAAAAAGAGTAGTTCCTTTTGAAAAAGATTATTTTACACTCATAGAATTTTCGGCCAAATGGGACGTCATTCCGAGTATGTTATGTCAAAATCATACCGCTTTGGTAAAAGGTTTTATGGGACAAAGCACGTCTTTTGATAAAGATTTAATAAAATCAAATGTTTTGGTTATGGGAGAATGCCAAATCAATGGTGAAGCCCGGTACATTCATTCGCAAAAGGGAAAAGGGTTCTTCACTTTCTATGGAGGTCACGATCCCGAAGATTACCAACATCGAGTAGGTGATGAACCTACCGATTTAAATTTGCATCCCAATTCTCCGGGGTTTCGATTAATATTAAACAATATTCTTTTTCCGGCAGCAAAAAAGAAGCATCAGAAGACCTAACATGTTTATGAATTATCAGAATATCCTTCAAGAAATTTATCAGGAATCCAGACAACAAACTAAAATTGGGAATATAGCCACTTATATTCCTGAATTGGCAAACATTGATCCTGATAAATTTGGAATCAGCTTGACCACCATAAATGGGGATAATTTTGGAGTAGGTAATTCAAACGAACGATTTTCGATTCAGTCGGTATCTAAAGCCTTATCCTTAACATTAGCTTTTTCTCTTTTTGGTGAAGAAATTTGGAAAAGAGTTGGTGTAGAACCCTCAGGAAGTGCTTTTAATTCATTAGTGCAGTTGGAGTATGAAAAAGGAATTCCGAGAAATCCTTTTATTAATGCCGGCGCTTTGGTTATTGCCGATATGTTGGTTTCGACTCTTAAAAATCCGAAAGAGGATTTTCTGGATTTTATTCGTAAAACTTCCGGAATTTCGGAAATTGATTTCGATTATAAAGTCGCCCAATCTGAAAAAAAGACCGGATTTAGAAACGCGGCATTAGCCAATTTTTTAAAATCTTTCGGAAATATTAAAAACGATGTCGACGAAGTTTTGGATTTTTATTTTCACCAATGTTCTATCAGCATGTCGTGCCACGAATTGACTAAAGTTTTTTATTTTTTTGCCAACGAAGGGGTTGCTCAAAATGGAATTCAAGTTTTAAACAAAAGCCAAATAAAAAGAATGAATGCCTTGATGCAAACTTGTGGTTTTTATGATGAGTCCGGCGAATTTACCTACCGCGTAGGCTTACCGGGGAAAAGTGGAGTAGGAGGAGGAATAGTTGCCTTATTGCCCAAACAATATATTGTTTCTACTTGGAGTCCGAGATTAAATACCAATGGAAATTCGGAATTAGGAATGTTTGCTTTAGAACAATTAACGACGAAAACCGGATTGTCTATTTTTTAAAATCGCCAAGCCAGAATTCTACTCGTTTTATTCCCTTGCTGCATTTCGATTATTTCTACTTCTGCTTTTACCTTTTTCAGTACAGTAAAGAGTGGTTTTAGGTTTTCTTTTTTGGAAACCAACGAGGTGAACCATTTGCATTGGGTTTTAAAATGCACACTTTCATAGATCATATTGGTGATAAAAGCGAGTTCCCCACCTTCGCACCACAGTTCATTGTTTTGTCCGCCGAAGTTTAATGTCGGTTTGGCTTCTATGGCTTTCCCTAAGTTTTTGAGTTTGCGTTGCGTTCCTTTGGTGGCTTCTTCTTTAGAATTGTGAAAGGGCGGATTACAAATCACACAATCAAATTTTTCATCGGGAAGTATGATTCCTTTTAATATGTTTCGTTTGTTGTCTTGTAGGCGAATTGAAATGGTTTCACTTAATCCGTTTTTGTCAATGATTGTTTTTGCGGTAGCAATCGCGGGCTTGTCAATTTCGCTTCCTACGAAGGTCCAATGGTATTCTTGATGTCCAATGATGGGATAAATAACATTGGCTCCCGTTCCAATATCTAAAATTTTTATGCCACTACCAGTGGGTAAGGTACCGTTGATTCCTTTGGCTAGTAAATCGGCGATATGATGAATATAATCGGCGCGACCGGGAATGGGCGGACAAAGATTCGTTGGCGGTAATTCGTAATATGTTATTTTATAGAAATGTTGTAGTAAGGCTTTGTTTAGCGCTTTTACAGCCTCTGGATTGGCAAAATCAATACTTTCATTTCCGAATTTGTTGGGGTGAACAAACGCTTTTAAATCAGGTAAGGTTTCGATTAGGGCGTTGAAATCATAATTGGAATTATGTTTGTTTCGTGGGTGCAAGTTTTTTGAAGTATCAGTAGTTTTCATGGATTCGATTATTTTGATGTAAAAGTACTGAAATTATGAGGAATGTTCATTAGAAGTTTAGGGTTTGTATTCTAGCCCCGATGGTAGCGGTATCCTTTATAAAATTGTCACACTGAGCTTGTCGAAGTGCAATTTTATAAAGATATAGCGAACAGCGGGTGAAGGCTGAAAGGAAACGAGGAGGTTGTGCTCCTCATAAAAAAAGTCCCACTCTTTCGGATGGGACTTTTTAATAAGTAAGTTAAATATATTGTTAAACGTTTATTATTTTACTTTGTTAAGAATAGCTTTGAAAGCTTCTGGGTGGTTCATCGCTAAATCAGCTAATACCTTACGGTTTAACTCGATGTTGTTCTTTTTTACTTTACCCATAAACTGAGAGTAAGACATTCCTTCTAAACGAGCTCCAGCGTTAATACGTTGAATCCATAAAGCACGGAAGTTTCTCTTGTTTACTTTTCTATCACGGTATGCATAGCACATTGCTTTTTCAACCGCATTCTTAGCAACTGTCCAAACGTTTTTTCTACGACCAAAGAAACCTTTGGCTTGCTTCATTATCTTTTTTCTTCTTGCTCTTTTAGCAACTGAATTTACTGATCTTGGCATAATTTTACTTTTTTTTTGTAGCAGGCGGTTCGAATTGAATCAAGAACACTTATTGGCCATACTACAAGGTTATTAAATTGTTTTTAACCTAAAGAATTTACAAAGTTAAGAGGGAAAAGGCATAAGGCAAAAGTTTTGAAACTTATCCCTTTTTACTTTTCACTAATCCCTTTATTAGATAATTCTTAATTGTTGTTTGATGCTTTTCTCATCTGTTGGGTGAACTAGAGTTGAGTGTGTCAACGCTAATTTACGTTTTTTAGATTTTTTAGTCAAAATGTGACTTTTGAAAGCATGCTTTCTTTTAATTTTTCCAGAACCAGTAACTTTAAAACGTTTCTTAGCACTAGATTTAGTTTTCATTTTAGGCATAATTTCCCAAATTTATTTAATTTAACTTACTTACTGTTTTTGCGAGTTTGCCAGGCAATCCTCTCTACTTTTTCTTTTTCGGAGAAATGAACATAATCATTCTCTTTCCTTCTAACACTGGCATCGCTTCTACTTTGCCCACTTCTTCAAGATCTTGTGCTAGTCTTAATAATAAGATTTGACCTTGTTCTTTATAAATAATAGAACGACCTTTGAAGAATACAAAAGCTTTTAGTTTTGAACCTTCTTTTAGGAATTTCTCGGCATTCTTCTTTTTGAATTCATAATCGTGCTCATCGGTTTGAGGACCAAAACGAATTTCTTTGATTACAATTTGAGTAGCTTTAGCTTTAAGTTCTTTTTCACGCTTCTTTTGCATGTATACGAACTTCTTATAGTCCATAATTTTACATACAGGTGGTTCAGCGTTTGGAGAAATCTCCACTAAATCTAAATCTTGTTCGTCTGCCATACGTAGTGCTTCCGAAGTTTTGATAACTCTTGGCTCTACATTGTCTCCTACAAGGCGTACTTCTGGAACACGAATAAAATTGTTAATTCTGTGTTCGTCTTTTTTTTCTACTCTAGGTTGGTAACCTCTGTTGTTTCTAATTGCGATAACTTTATAATTTTAGTTAAACATCAAATGATTTTAAAGATTTGCTTACTTCTTCTTTTACAAGAGCTGCAAATTCTTCTATTTTAATGGTAATATTTCCTTTTCCTTCTTGACCATGACGTCTTACAGAAACTGTACCGTTTTTCTCTTCTTCCTCGCCAACAATCAGCATGAATGGGTATTTCTGTACTTCGGCTTCTCTAATTTTCTTCCCGATTGTCTCGTTTCTGTTGTCAATTAGGGCGCGAATTTCGTCATTTTCTAGCAATTCTGAAACTTTTTTCGCATAATTTTCATATTTCTCACTCAAACTAAGGATAATGGCTTGCTCTGGCATTAACCAAAGTGGGAAATTTCCTCCAGTGTGTTCCAATAAAATCGCGATAAAACGTTCCATTGAACCAAATGGTGCTCGGTGAATCATTACAGGTCTATGTAATTCATTGTCAGAGCCTTTGTAGTTCAAATCAAAACGCTCTGGTAAGTTGTAATCTACCTGAATAGTTCCTAACTGCCAGCTTCTGCCTAAGGCATCTTTTACCATGAAATCTAGCTTCGGACCATAGAATGCCGCTTCGCCGTATTCAATAACATAATTTAAGCCTTTGTCTTTAGCAGCGTTGATAATGGCGTTTTCTGCTTTTTCCCAGTTTTCATCACTTCCTATATATTTATCTCTGTTTTCTTTATCACGTAAAGAAACCTGAGCGGTAAAGTTTTCGAATCCTAACGAACCAAATACATATAATACTAAGTCAATTACTTTTTTGAACTCTAAATCCAATTGGTCTGGTGTACAAAATATGTGCGCATCATCTTGAGTAAATCCTCTCACACGAGTTAATCCGTGTAATTCTCCCGATTGTTCATATCTATATACAGTACCAAATTCAGCATAACGTTTTGGTAAATCTTTATACGACCAAGGTCTTGCATTGTAAATTTCACAATGGTGCGGACAGTTCATCGGTTTTAATAAAAACTCTTCACCTTCTGCTGGAGTATGAATAGGCTGAAAGCTATCGGCTCCGTATTTGGCATAATGACCAGAAGTCACATACAATTCTTTCTGACCAATATGTGGAGTCACTACTTGTTCGTAACCCGCTTTCTTTTGCGCTTTCTTTAAAAATTGCTCCAAACGATCGCGTAAAGCAGCTCCTTTAGGTAGCCATAATGGTAAACCTTGACCTACACGTTGTGAGAAATGGAATAATTCTAATTCTTTTCCAAGTTTTCTGTGGTCACGACGTTTTGCTTCCTCTAATAATTCTAGATATTCAGTTAACTCTTTTTGTTTTGGGAAAGAGATTCCGTACACACGAGTCAATTGCTTGTTTTTTTCGTCTCCTCTCCAATACGCTCCAGCAACCGATAAGATTTTCATCGCTTTGATAATTCCAGTATTTGGAATATGACCACCGCGGCATAAATCAGTAAAAGTCGAGTGATCACAAAAGGTAATCGTTCCGTCTTCCAAGTTCTGAATCAATTCTGTTTTGAATTCATTGTCCTTGTATAATTCCAGCGCTTCAGCTTTGGTGGCAGAACGCATTTTGAATTCATGTTTTTCACGAGCAATCTCTAAAACACGGTCTTCTACTTTTTTGAAATCAGCATCCGTAATTTTTTTATCGCCAAAATCCACATCGTAGTAGAATCCTCTTTCGATAGCAGGACCTATAGTAAGTTTGATTCCAGGAAATAATTCTTCCAATGCCTGTGCCATCACGTGTGAAGTTGAATGCCAAAATGCTTTTTTTCCTTCAGCAGCATCCCAAGTATATAAGGTAAGATTACCGTCGGTTGTTAATTGGGTTTCTGTTTCAACGGTTGTGCCATTAAAAGAAGCCGAAATAACATTTCTTGCCAAACCCTCACTTATAGATTTAGCTACATCCATAGGAGTCACGCCACTCGCGTACTCTCTAATCGATCCATCTGGTAAAGTAATCTTAATCATTGTAATTTTATTTAAGTCCGCAAATATAGAGTATTCAAAAAACACATACAATATATATAAGTATATTCTTTATACGTCTACATTATTATATAC
>Ga0209599_10000929_pt1 | contig 15842 bp, 12 predicted proteins | sample Shrwel_input2_FT_FD_187534 | JGI IMG/M metagenome (GOLD analysis project Ga0209599, IMG submission 187534) | Subsurface microbial communities from deep shales in Ohio, USA - Utica-3 well 1 S input2 FT (SPAdes) (version 2) ... | reverse complement strand
GTCGCTCTGTCAACGCTAAACCCCACGGTGATGAAAGTTTGGACTCCCTCAAGGACCCATTCGATTTAGATGCTTCTGTCGATGTTGAATCCCTTCAGCGTGACGTAAAAGCAGCGCTGGATAATATACCGCAACTATGGCGTTCAGTGATTGTTCTGCATTATCAGGATGAGCTGACGTATGCTCAAATTGCATTAGAACTGGGCATAAGTCAGCGCATGGTAAAGCGTTATCTGGCGAATGCGTATGCATATTTGCGCCTGGAGTTAGTCGGCTTTTCTGGCAACAATAAAGGCGACCAAACCGCGGGAGGTGAAAATGTCTGAATCTTTAAATCGTCAACGTGAAATTGCCGCACAGGCAGTAGATTGGTATGTGCAGATTGAAAGTGCAAGTCAGAACCACGGCTCTGACAAAGGTGAGTCCGCAGAAATTTTTGCCAGTTTCGAAGAGTGGCTGTGCAGATCACCGGAGCACGTTAAAGAATTCATGCATATCATGGCCTTGAGTGAGTTGTTGGCCTCTGTGGGAAACGCCTCGCAGTTATCGTCGGCCTCCGAATCTCATATATTGTCTAATAATGTGTTTGCAATCACTGATGCAGCCCCGCCCTTGTATAGCACTCCAAGGTTAAAACCCAACAATGCGACGAGCGCTGCAACTACCGGTTTTTGGCACCGGAAAAGGGTTAAGCAGCCAGTTTATACCGGTGCAGCATTTTTTATGGTGTTTGTACTGTCTGTTGTTTTATGGAGCTTCAATCCCTTACAGCATACCTACCAAACCGAGGTTGGCGAACAAAAAACGGTCACTCTAAAAGACGGCTCTGTGGTATCGCTCAATACTAACTCGTCGATTCGGGTCGTGTTTAATGACTGGCAGCGTTCAGTATACCTCCTGTCTGGTGAGGCCATTTTTGAAGTAGTACACGATGGTCGGCCATTTATCGTTCACAGCGACGAGGTACAAATTTTGGCAATCGGTACCAAGTTTAACGTCTATCGTCAGGATGACAGTGTGGTGGTGACGGTCGTGGAAGGCAAAGTATCAGTGCAATCACCGTTGGAAGCAGCTGGTGAACCTACAGCAGCGATAAAGCGTGTGGAATTAGCTCTTGGGGAGCAGGTGGTGGTGGGCCGTCAGGTTAGCTTTACAGAAGTGGCTAAAACGGATTTGCCTCAGGCATTGGCCTGGACTCAGAAGCTGCTGGTGTTTGAAGACGATCCAATACGGACCGTGATTCAGGAATCCAACCGATACAACAAACGTCAGCTCAGACTTGAAGATAGCACGTTGCAGGCACGCAGAATCAGTGCAGTGTTAAGCGCGGATGACCAAAAATCCTTGATCGCATTTTTGCAACAGACCAACGATCTGCAGGTAACCCGAAAAAAAGATCTGATCTGGTTGTGCAGTAGGGGGCCACAACCCTGCGATGAGCGGTCTATATCTCCTGCACGAGAACAACAATGAGCGCAACCAGAGATAAGGATAGGATAATGAGAATAATATCAGGAATAAAAAGCAAGCCGTTGGTACTTGCGATGTTGATGAGTTTATCAGTTTATGCAGGAAGCTCGTATGGCAATATTTCCAAATTGCAGAATGTCCATCTTAAAGAGCAGACGCTGTCGAATTCTCTGAGAGACCTGGCACAGCAGGCTGATTTACAAATTCTTTTCTATTCAGATGTGACCGATAATATTCAAGTCGCTTCTTTGAATGGTCAATATTCGGTCGAGCAGGCTTTGGATACGTTACTGCAGGATACCGATCTGCAATATCGTTATCTGAATGAAAATACGTTGACGGTATACAAAAAAGACGCGCCTGAATTGGTTCCGAATGATGCGGGTTTGATGACTGCGGAGCGTTCTCTGGCGACACAGGTTGGTGCAACAGCTGCAACAGGTGTAACGGGTGTAACAGAGGCAACGCAGTCAACCAGGGAAAATGCATCGGGCCAGCAAACTGAAAACGATAAAAATGTCGACGAAGATGATGCCTCTATTGAAAAAATTGCTGTTGTCGGTTCACGTATTCGTGGCGCTGAAATCGCTTCACCTATCTTTACCTTTGATCGGACGGACATTGCTAAAACAGGTGCAGCCACAACCCAGAGCTTCATCCAGACATTACCTCAGCACTTTAATGGCGGGGCGTCGGAAAGCAGTAGTGTCTACCCGACTCCGGTTAGCGTCGGAAACCAGGGCAACGGTGGTGGCCTTAACTTGCGCGGGCTTGGGAACAGAGCGACATTGGTGTTAGTAGATGGCCACCGGATGGCGCCATCGGCAGAAGGAGCCTTTGCCGATATTTCCATGATCCCGTTGAGTGCGGTTGAAAGTATTGAGCTACTTACTGATGGTGCATCGGCTATTTACGGCTCAGACGCAGTGAGCGGGGTGATCAATTTTTCCCTGCGCGATGACTATGAAGGGGCGGAGACCAGGGTTCGTTATGGCAACGTTACTTCCGGCAGTTCTGAGGAGTTCCAGCTTGGTCAAACTTTTGGTACTAATTGGAGTACAGATGGAAGCCAGGACGGTAATTTTATCGGAAGTTATGAGTACTACACGCGCAATGCGCTAATGGCGAGTGACCGCAGTTTCACCAGTACAATACCGGGACCCATGACGCTGTTTCCGTCGCAAGATCGCCACAGTGCATTTACTGCCATTAAGCAAGAACTAAGTGATGACGTCAACTTTTACGGAAGAGGCTATTACAGTGATCGTGCCTCGGGTATGGCGCAGACTTTCGGAGGTGCATTTGGGGTGTTCGGAAGACGTGTTGATGCACAGAGTGAGCAATACGGCGGTATTGCCGGCTTAGTGAAAGAGATGGATAGCGGCTGGAACGCAGATTTTAGTTATATGTATAACGTGAATAACACTGAATCTGACTCCTTCGACCTGTTCACCGATGTATTCTCTACTGATTCAGACACAAAGTCGGAAATACAGGCGTTGGAATTGGTTTTTGACGGGCCCTTTTCACTGGGTGAAAGTGATGCGTCAGCAGCCTTCGGTGTGGCCTACCGTGAGGAAATTTTTAATGATGTAGAATCTCTTGAGGAAACTGGCAAAGATGGCTTACTCGATAGAGAAGTGTCTGCCGTTTTTGGCGAGCTCTGGTGGCCCCTGTTTACTCCGGCCGATGAGCGCACGGGCCTGAATCGTCTGGAGCTGTCTTTCTCGCTTCGGTATGAAGACTACAGCGATTTTGGGAATACCACTGACCCTAAAGTTGGCGTGCTATGGGCACCAACTGAAAATCTTAATCTACGCACGACCTGGGGTACTTCTTTTCGCGCCCCTCTGCTGTCGGAACTTAACGAAAATGAGCAGTCTTCTGGTTTAAGCTATTTCGAAGACGCTGGCGGCAATCGTGTGGTCACGTTGTTGGCGCGCGGCAATAATGCGGAGCTGACGGAAGAAACGGCGACCAACTGGACTACCGGTATCGATTATGAGCCTGCTTTTGTCTCAGGTGTAAAGTTGAGTATGACTTATTTTGACATAGACTTTAAGGACAGAATTTCAGCCCCCCCAGTTGGCACGCGAGCTCTGGTTGAGCCTCATTTTGCCCCGCTGCTAACTTACAATCCGGATCAGGCGCTTATTGATCAGTTTACTAAAATCAATTTTTATAATAATACAACCTTGCCTTTCCCCGGCTTTGGTCCACCAGCAGCTCCGGAAGACACTGTAGTTTTTATTGACGGGCGGCTGCATAACGCTGCGACCACCCGTACCCGGGGAGTTGATCTAAATATGAACTACGAGTTCCGGAACGACGCTGGAGTGTGGCAGCTTAGCTTAAATTCCAGCCATCTGCTTGATATGGAAAATAAGCTTACTGAACTGAGTCAACCGGAGCAACAGCTTAACCAGCCGTTTTATCCGGTCGATCAAAAGAATCGGCTTGGACTAAACTGGCAATCCAACAATGGGCAGTTAACGTCCAGTTTATTTGTGAATAATACCGCTTCGTATGAAGGTAATGCTTTTGCACCGATGGATATTGATTCCTTTAACACAGTTGATCTTAATCTTAGCTACGACACCGAGTACGCAGCAGGCTTTCTAAGAGGTATGCAGTTCTCGTTGAATATTCAAAATCTGTTCGATGAGGATCCTCCATTTAAGGATGGAGAAGGTACTGGCTTTAATTTTGATCCGAACAACGCCAGCCCTCTGGGTCGCTTTGTATCACTGAACATCGTTAAGAAGTGGTAAATAAAATGATTAAAATCCGAACTTTATGCAGCGCATTTTTGTGTCTGGTATTAATGGCCTGCGTTTCAGCATCAGAGAATCAGCATGCCAAGTCAATCACAGAAAATAACGGCAAGCGGCCTTTACTTCCAAAAGACGTCGTTCAAATGGTTGAGTTTGCAGACAAAAACTCCCCAGTCAGTATTTCACCGGATGGCAAAGCTTTTGTTGTTGTAACCCAAAAGGGGAATATTGCAGAAGAAACAAACGATTACGAGATTACACTTTATCAGATATCTGATGTTCTCCGACAGTTTGAATCTTCTTCGTCATCCAAGAAGTTGGGGAGGGTCATTGCACGCTTATCGTCAGCGTCAAATTACCCGGCAGTAAGGCAATTACGCTGGTTACCAGGCAGCCAGGTCCTGGCTTTTGTGGGTATTACGAAAACTAATCCGATCGCTCAGGTTTATACCCTGGACGTCGAACAGGATCTGTTGCGACAGCGTACTTTTCATCCTAAGCCCGTACTGAGTTTTGATATCAATGCCCGTGGTGATTTGATATTTAGTGCGGCGATTCCGATCAAAGATAATTTGCGCAATGTGAGCCATTATATTGTCGATCAGTTGTCCATGGATCGTAAAATGGTGATGAAAGTGCAAGATCCGGATGATATCTACGCTCAGATTGAACAGGGGCCAATCCGACAAACCTGGAGTTTGCCTGCGGGACAGAAAGAAGCGGTGAAGTTAGGAGACACCTATCGGGGCATAGGGGCTCATCCATTACGTTTGTCGCCAGATGGTCGTTGGGCGCTGACCGTTCAGGACGTCTTAGGGTTGCCACCGAAATCCTGGCTGCAGGAATACCCGGCATTAGCGCAAACAGAGTGGTTGCAGCATCACAACGCAAAACTGCCTGATCATGTGCCAGCTGAAAACCAGCACGTTTCGGGCTTGAATCAGATGATGTTGATCGATATCCACAAGGCTGAGATTAGCCCCTTGTTAAACGCTCCAATGGCGCTTAATTACGAAGTATCCGATTTGAAGGTAGTGTGGCAGGAAGATGAGGTTAAAGTGTCACCAACCTATCTTCCTCTGGATCTCGGGCGTAAGGCACAGCTACTGGAGCCAACCAGGGTGAGTTTTAATTTAAAAACCCGGCAGATCAAAGTGGCTACAGATACAGATAATCAACTTTCAGGGAGTACCGAGACAAATCGGTTGAAATTTTATATTCAGCAGGATCTCAATACGTCACCTGAGCTTTTTGCGAAGGATGTACCAAACGGACGTACCCTTAGGTTAACTTATTTGAATCCTGAATTCGAGTCATTGCAATTTGGTCGTGTAGAGACCTTTACATGGCGGGACAAAAAAGAGCAGTTGATTACCGCTGGGCTTGTTTTTCCAACAAACTATCAGAAAGGGCAGCGGTATCCTCTGGTGATACAAACCCATGGCTTCAATCCTGAGGAATTTCTTATTGAAGGGCCTCATACGGCGTATGCGGCACAGGCCTTTGCAAATCGCGGCCTAATGGTCGTGCAGTTGCCAGACCTGGCTCATAACCCGGAACGCAGAGAGGTGGAGCGTAGGGCGATAGAAAGCCTTATTGATAAAATGGACGAAATTGGCCTGATTGATCGGAATCGGGTTGGAATGATTGGCTTCAGTGCAACCGGGCACGTCGTACAAAATTTTATCACTTTTTCTGATTATCCAATCGCCGCGGCTTCAATCGCAGATGCCTTTTCTATTTCGGTTCTGGGTTATGCTGCATGGTTTCCTCACGGTATGTCGCTGTTTGAGCAAACAACGAATGACATTAAGCCTTGGGGTAAGACGCTGGATCAATGGGTTGCGCAGGATCCATCGCTGAATCTTGATAAGGTAAAAGCAGCCCTGTTGCTGGAGGAGTATAGCGCTATGTATGCCTGGTGGGACGTATATGCGCTCCTGAGACGGATGGGCAAGGCAGTCGAGTGGATAGACTACCCGAATGGTGACCATGGTTTGGTAAAGCCGGTACAACGATTAGTGTCGCAAACCATCAAAGTGGACTGGTTTTGCTACTGGCTCAAAGGTGAAATCGATCCGGCACCGGAAAAAACTGAACAATACCAACGTTGGAAGCGTTTTCAGGTTCCACCACCTAAGCCTGTTCTGGAAAGCCAGGAGCGCAGCCAAAGTTCAAGACTTAAATAACAATGAAACATACCAAAATTAATATACATGCTTGAACGGTCTCCGTCAGGAAGTAAGGCGTTTTCCAGAGGGCTGCGTTGAAGCAGCCCTCGTTCAACCAGAATGCCGTCTAATAGGTAGGAACGAATTAGCTGGCTGTTTTTCTGGTACTTGCTGTCGTCGAAACCGCCTGCGGAGCCTTTTGATTCTCTTGCCAGAATTTCTGGTGCCACATCAGCGATAAAGGCCCGGCGTGCCAGGCCTCTTTTCTTGCCGTTGGCCAACATAAGGTCGCTCGGAATGCGCAAGCAAAGCTCAATGATGGGCTGGGAAAGCAAAGGATCTATACGGGTGATGGTGTTTGTGGTGGCTTCCACCCTTGGCGTATCCATAAAAAAGAGATGCATGCTTTTAGCGGGCGGCAACACTTGTTCCTCCGCGAGTAGTGCCCAGCTGGATTGCAGAATGGGAGATGCCTGAAGAGCAGGATTGACCATTGGAAAGCGGTCTGTGGGATAAATCTTTGAGAGCAGATCGATGCGGTGTTTTAAATAGTAATGCCGACATAAAAAAAGAAAGGTTGAATATAACGACTGTTTACTTAAACGTGCAGTATCGAACAGGGTCCGGAATAGCTTTCGTTCCGAATGCGGGCGCAAGCAATGGTCAATGAGGGCATAAGGAGCATCGGTGTTCTGAAACACCTCGTCGCCGCCGTTGCCTGTCATGAGCAAGTTGCACTTATGCTGTCTGGCTAGTTCAGCCTGAAATGAAACTACACTGCTTGGGAAATGGAAATCTTTTGGATCGGCGGTAATTCGGCTATTCAGCAAGGCATCAATATCAAGATCCATAGGTTGAACGTGTTTCTCAATTAAATCAGCTCCCGCGAAATCACAGGCGGCTCTTGCGTATAACCGCTCATCGCTGTCGGTAAAGTCTGAATAATAAGTCGCGGCAAAGCAGGGAGTCGCGTTCGCCTCATTTTGCAAGCAGCCCAGAACTATACTTGAGTCTAAACCGCCGGATAGATCCAGCAGCACCCCCTCGGCACAGGAAGCCCAGGCGGCAACACAGTCTATCGTGGTTTGTCGCAGTGCCTCTTGAGCCTCTTCAGCACAAGTGATAGGTGGCTGCAAAGCAATGGATACGGGGTTCCATAAATCAATAACCTCTGTTATTTGCCCTTTGTGCATGCTTACACGGTGGCCCGGCAGTAAACGTCGAACCTCAGCGAGCCCGGTGGTTGGTAAGTTGCGGCCAGGATAGATCAGGTAGTCTTCAATCTGTGTCCAGTTTACCGAAAAATCGAAATCCTCAAATTGAGCACAATCCTCCATGTCTGAAAAATAGAGTGTTATACCGTGCTGACATGTATAAAAGCATGGAATTTCCCCGCTGGGAGAGCGCAGTACATTGAGCCTTTGTTGTTCCTCGTTGCTGAAAAAGGCGATATAACTTCCCCAGTATTGTCTCAGCAGCGTTTCGCCATTATTTGCCAACAGGGCATCACTCTCGTTCCCATTCAGTTGCAGTACCTTTGCACTGAGCTTAAACAAGCGTCCCAGCACCGCACTTTGAGCATTGAGCGGGTAGGCTTGAAAGAGCCCATCATCATAACCCGTATGAAATAACAACAGCCCGCTGGACGACAATACCGGGGTCCAGTCGCTGGTCCGCAAAGTATCACCCATACTTTCGCTACGCTGTGCTGCTGCGCGGTTTTCAGGATCCCATGACAAAGCGATAAAACGATACATAATAATCCTCCTTAATATGTTTATATGATCAAGATAGGGGTATGCCAGGATGTGTGGGTCACAGAGTCGTTAAGCACAGTCTCCTGGTCTTGTAACCAGCAATGCGCAGAAAACGGCCCCATTTTGACGCCAATAACGAGATTCGGATAAAAGCCGTAATAAGATAGAAAATCCATCAACACCATCGATTCATATAAACAGCGGTTCTTGGCTGTGAAAAGAAATGGTCGAAGGAGGTTGTTGATTTCTACAAGGTCTTGAAGTTGCTCTTTTCTTTTGGCATGTTTGGCAAACAACTTCTTTTTTACCTCAAACCATAGAATTTGCCATTTCAATGGAAGTAGTTTAAAACGGATCCAAGTGCAGAGTGACGCATTGAAAAAACGCAAAACATGAACAACATTAATTTCAGGTTGAACATTTATCCGAAAGCCAATCAGATCCTTCCTAGGTGTTTGCCCAAGCAATGGTGTTGCCGTATGTCGCCAGGTATCTGAGACATAAAGAATGCCTTTTTCTACCAGTGATTGTAAGAAATCATCTGGTTGCTGATTACCTGGCGACCTTTGAATAAAGCGTTTTTCAAATTCAGCACTTTCGTTTTTTTCAAGGCTAAGGTACAAGTCCTTGTGTAAAACCAGAAACAAGTACTGAGAATCAACCTTACAAAAGTAACAATGTTTAACAAGGTTATAATAAGCCATAAGTATCCTTAGTTAAAAAGGTGCACAGCAGAAGCTGCGAACTTTTTCTATTAGTCAACATCACGGTAAGGTGCCCTGTTGATGACCTGGCTATCCTGCGAATAACCCGGCATTTTCTCCAGAGTTGTATTACTTACAATTTTTAAAGCTTTTATTATATTTTCTGCTTGGTTTATATTTAGTGCGTCAACGCAAGAATTATATAAGCCGGTTCTGGTGAAGACTTCGTTTATTCCAGGTTAATTGATGTGTTATTTACCAAAAATAAAATGAAAATAGACTTACTTTAACGTCGGGCTGGAATCTTTTGATGTGGGCAATCAGAAAGTTAGAAAGTTGAATGGGTCTACTTGAACAATAAAAGAAAACTAAACAATGATTGAGCGAGCAAGGCGGGTTAGCTCTGTCGGTCTGTTTCACAGAAATAACCATAGATGGGAGTGCATGCAACCAGAACAAATTATTCCGGCTGATTAAAAACAGGAGGCGAGACGTAAAGTTCTACGATCCGTAGCCAGAGAAATCAAACGTATCACGAGACACCCTCATGACCTTGCAAGCTATGGAAAGGTGACTCAACTTCGCTGCCAGCTTGAATAAACCAGTCTGGTGTTTGATGATTAGATGGTTACGATGCAGCATGAGAGTTACCTCTTTGGTTTGGATGAAGGATTCAACACCCACAATCAAAACGGGTAACTCTCACCTTTTCAAAGCGATGTGTCAGCTCAAGTCGAGACTCATTCACCTTTGTTATTGCCTCTGCAGGTCAATCAGGCTGACCTTAACCGATCATTAAATCGCTTTGCAGTATTGATTAAGGCAGTGCCGCTTCAAAACTAACGGTAAAACCTTCCCGCACTTTATCCGCCAGTTCAGACTTGCTGTCCGCCTGATAAGAGGCTTCTAACAGATAACGACCGGCTTCCGGCGCTGTGAAGACAAACTTACCGCTGGCATCTGTGCTGTGGTGGACACGGCCAGGTTCATTCCGGTACAGCTCACCATCACGGGACAGGTCCAGTTCAACGCCCTTCGCTGGTTTGCCATCCATCAATAAAGTCACAGTCACTTCTTCACCAGCAACAATATCAGCCGGGTGACGGTCAAGCTGGAATTCCAGGCCCTGATTGGTCAGCTTTAACACAGTATCAGACGGCTTGTTCACAGTCACAAAAGCCATGGCACGGCTGCGGCCTTGGGTGGTGACTACTTTTTCTGCGCCGGCAGGCAATTTCGCTGCCCGCTCCTGCTTATTGGCCATCAATCGTTCACGTTCACCTTTTAATTCATAGCTGGTGAAATAACGGACGCCATTGCCCAGTTCCAGTAAATAAGTCCCTTCTTTGGCCAATTCGACATCGGCCTGTGATTTGCGTTTGCCTTGATAAACAGCGCCAGGTTTGACTTTGCTGCCATCTGGCAGGTACACATGAAATGCATCCAGGGGGATACCTTTATCGGCCTGGAAAGTCATATTAGAGGCAGAAACATCCACGCTCACCCAACCACCGGTTTTTGACTGGACATAATGAGATGGCACTACAGTCAGCGTATGCGCAGCCACTTGGGCGGCAAACAGGGAAACCAATAAACCTAAAGCGGATTTTTTCGCCAGCGACATATTATTTTGCTCCTTTGGTTAAATGGACAGCGCCAATTTCGCTGCCGGCTTTGATCTGAATATCGACGGCTGAGCCATCCCAGGCAAACGCTTGTTTCACCAGATTACGACCACCGTGTTCACGTGCAGCTTCCAGCACCAGCTGATATTGACCTGGTGCTACAGCTTTACCGTCATTGTCTAAACCATCCCAGCTCAGACTGTATTGACCCGGGCCTTTGGTGGCGCCAGTCCGGGCATCGACCAACGCCTGATCAGCACGGCCGGTTTTGCGCCAGAAACGACGTAAATCTTTGATCCAATCTGGTTTTTCCCGCCAGATTTCCAGCAAACGTACCGGTTTTTCCTTGGCATCTTCCACCCAGACCGCGACATAAGGCCGATGATAAGGGCCGTGTTCAGGTTTAGGTAACTCCAGCTTAATCAGCAGCGTATCTGCCGCCAGCACGGACGTTGTGACCAAGCTGCAACCCAGCATCAGCGCTGCGCCAATCCGATGTAACTTCATGTTTTCCTCATTCAGTGCAAAGCGGCCAGATAGGCCAGTAACAACACAATCAGACCGGCAATCGCGGTATTGACGCCACTGCGTCTTCGCGACGGTTGCCGCCATAACAGATAAAAACCGGTCAGACCAAACAGCAGGCATGCCACGGCTGTCACGTCAATCAGCCATTTCCAGCTTGTGCCGGCATAACGGCCTTTATGTAAATCGTTGAAGAGCGCCAGGGTGCCGGCAAATTCGGTACTGAGTTCGACCTGACCGCTGTCCAGTTCAATCACGGCGTTGCTGTAACCGGCTGGTCTTTTAAAATCCAGCTCTAACAGTTGTTCGTCCGGCTCAAAACTAAAATTAAAAACTGCGCCTTCAACCTGATGCTGCTGGCGTAACCAGTCGGCTATTTTGCCGGCCTGGGTAGCTTGTTGCAGCGCATCGTCCGTCCACTCCAGTTGTTGCAAAGCATCGGGCAATTGCAATTGCTGTTGCGCACTGCTGGCACCCAAGGCACTTTGCCAGTCAGGATGATTGAGCGTGATACCGGTCGCGGCAAAAAACAACAGCAGGACCAACACCAACATCGAACTATAAATATGGACAAGCCGCATCCATTTACTGAAACGGGCTTTGGCTGGGCTGGTTGCTTGTACTGCTTTCATCGTCTGACTGCTTCTGGCTTGATACTACGATCTTACTGAGAATCTTTCTCATTAGCAATCCAGTTCAATCGTTATTCACCGCTCTTTACCTGATCTTTACCTTGCGCCAGCGCAACATAGGTCATAGCAAAGCCGGTTATACTGCTGTCATCGCTAGGTTTTATCGGAGTAGATGATGGACAAAAAAGCTGAGCTGGTGGCGTTACAACATCAGTTGGCGCTGTTGCAACAAGCGATGGGCCGGCAACAACAAAGCACTATTCTGGTGCTGGAAGGACCGGATGCAGCCGGCAAAGGCGGCATTATCCGCCGGATTGGCTGGTGTCTGGACCCACGTTGGCTACATGTCTGGCCGATCAGTGCACCGGATGCCGCAGAGCAGCAACAACACTGGTTACAACGATTCTGGCAACGGGTACCGGCACGTGGCCACTTTGCGATTTTTGACCGCTCCTGGTATGGCAGAGTACTGGTAGAGCGTGTGGAAGGTTTTTGTCCACCAGCGGCCTGGCAGCGGGCTTATCAGCAAATCAATCAGTTTGAACAATGCTTGCTGGATGAAGGGATCAAGCTGGTGAAAATCTGGCTGGATATTTCCGAGCAGGAGCAGCTGCAGCGTTTCCGGCAACGTTTTGAAGATCCGGCCAAAGGCTGGAAACTCACCGCCGAAGATTTGCGCAACCGCGCCCGCTGGCAGGATTATCAAACCGCGCGCAGCGAGATGTTGCAGCATACCAGTACCAAAGATGCGCCCTGGCATCTGATTGATGCCAATCAGAAACAACAGGCGCGGCTGGATTGTTTTAATCTGCTGCTGACGCAGTTAAGACCAGGTGTCGATTTAACCACCCCGCCCCAACCGGAATTTCTACGTCAGTTTTTTGCTGATACTGAATAAACCCGTCGCAACTGCAAGCAGCATCACAACGCAGTCAGATCGCCAGGCAATGGCCGGCCATCTGACTGTCCCCGCCAGTCCTGGTCTGCTGTTGCCAATTGTTCATTTTTCAGTCACACAACCGCAATACCGGCACTGCAGCATATCAATCAGGATTAATTTGGAACTGATGATGATGAGTCTGAGTATCTGGCAAATTTTACTGGTGGTGGTGTTGTTTATTCTGTTGTTTGGTCGTGGCCGCATCCCGGCACTGATGGCGGACTTAGCAGCCGGTATTCGCAGCTTTAAGCAAGGCATTGCCGAGCCCCAAAGCACGCCAGCATCCCCCGCGAATGACAGTGAAACTGCGGTGCTGAAGGATACCAGCACAGCGCCCGTCACTCCGGCTGCGGTAGCGCATCGCGACAGACCGGTCTGATCATGTTTGAATTAAGCTGGGCTGAGTTACTGCTGGTGGCGGTATTGGCATTGTTGATCATTGGGCCAAAAGATTTGCCGGTGTTGTTTCGCAATCTGGGTAAAGTGGTGGGTCAAGGTCAGCGCTTGTGGCGTAAGTTGTTGCTGAGTATGCAGCAATTAGAGCGTGAAGTGAGTCAGAGTACCCCTGCGGCCAGCAACGAAGAGTGGCAACAATGGCTGCCGGAACAGCTGCGGCATTTACCCGCCGATTATTTACCTGGTTCGATGACGGCGGAACAGCATGCCGCCCGCCAGGCTGAGCAACAACATTGGTTGGAGCAAGCCCGGCTGCAGCCACAAGTCGAACAAATCGCAACTTCGTCAGCGCAGCCACCACCTCAGAGTACCGGGCCGGCGGCGATAGCCGACAGCCCTGGAGTTGCGCCAGCCGCAGTCGCTCAACAGCACAGGAGTTTGTGATGACAACTGCACAGGCTAAAGCACCGATACTGACTCATCTGACTGAATTACGCCGTCGTTTGTTATATTGCCTGGCATTTTTCAGTCTGGCCTTTTTATTGTCTTATCAGTATGCCGGCGTTATTTATCAGTTTTTACAACAGCCTTTACTGGATATTTTTGGCGCCGACAGCGGCCGCCGGATGATTTATACCGCCTTACATGAAGCTTTTTTTACCTATCTGAAGCTGGCGTTTTTCAGTGCCTTATTCTTTACCCTGCCGTTGTTATTGATCCAATGCTGGCGTTTTCTGACACCTGGTTTGTACGCCCATGAACGGCAAGGTTTACAATTGCTGTTTTGGTTAACACCGCTGCTGTTTTTACTCGGCGCTGCGATGGCGTTTTATCTGGTCATGCCGCTGGCCTGGCAATTTTTTATCAGTTTTGAACAAACTGGCGCTGAGGCGACGCTGGCGGTGGCACTGGAGGCGAAAATCAGCGAGTACCTAACGCTGGTCATCCAACTCATTTTAGCTTTTGGCCTTTGTTTCGAGTTGCCGATTTTACTGCTGGTGCTGGCCAAAGCCGGACTGGTCAGTGCCTTGCAATTGGCACAATACCGTCGTCATGCCATTGTGCTGCTGTTTTTAGTGGCGGCGCTGTTAACGCCACCCGATCTGATTTCACAAATTGCGCTTGGTGTGCCGCTGGTGCTGTTATATGAGTTGTCGATTTGGTTGATCCGCTGGACTGCGTCCGATCAAATAGCCCAACAACGGGCCGCCAGACGCGCTGCCGCAGAGTTATAATTTTTATCCCCGCGATGCTGGCTGCAGCTTTGTAGCCCAGAAGTCTGCACCTGTCACAACCTGTTCATTTTTCAATCAAACAGCTGTCATTTCAATTCCTTAGTCTGGTTTGGCTGCGCTGACGCCAGCGCGCCAAACCGAATGAAAAAATAATCCCCTGAAAAAACAACGCAGCCAAGGCTGCACTAAAAAACAGGAATAAAAAATGACTGACCATTTAACTGCAGGCTCTGAACACGAACTCCAAGTCAATCGCCGCGATTTTATTAAAGGCACTGGTGTGGTTGCCGCCAGTACCGCTTTTGCCATGCTAGCCAACAAAGCTGCTGCTGCCGCCAGCCTGCCTTACTCAGATTCCTATGGCCCACTGAGCGTAAAAGCCTGTAAAGCGACAGGTTTAAATCTGCTGGCGTTACCAGAAGGTTTTGAATACACCTCATTCGGCTGGACTGGCTCTGTTCAATCCGATGGTCAACCAACCCCAGGCCTGCACGACGGGATGGGCGTGGCGGCTGCTAAAGGCAATGTGATTTGTCTGGTTCGCAACCATGAACAGGGCAACAGCGGTCATACCACAGCACCACGCGGTGGTCGTGGTGTTTACAACAGCGCGCAGCGTGGTGGCACCACCAATGTGTTATTTGATGTGCTGCAAGGTAAATTCTTATCTTCTTACAACAGCTTAGGCGGCACTATCCGCAATTGTGCTGGCGGTAGCACGCCATGGGGCAGCTGGTTATCCTGTGAAGAAACCTATCAAACTGCCCAAGGCAAGTTGCATGGTTATGTGTTTGAAGTCCCTGGATTTGGTATTTCCGACGGCAAGCCTATCCGCGAAATGGGCCGGTTTTCGCATGAAGCCGCCGCAGTCGATCCAGCCACGGGCATCGTTTATCAGACTGAAGATACCGGCAGCAGCGCTTTTTACAAATTTGAACCAGCCGGTGCCTGGGGTGATTTACGCTCCGGCGGTAAATTATATGCCATGGTGCTTAATGCCAGCTCCAGGGTCGATCTGCGCGGCGGCCTGGCCGATGGCAGCAGCTGGGACGTCAGTTGGCAGGAAATTGCCGATCCGGATGCCATTAATCAAAGTTGCTATAACCAGGCTTACAACGCCGCCATCATTGCCCGTGGTGAAGGCTGCTGGTACGACGATGGCAAAATTTATTTTGTTTCGACTTCAGGCGGCGCCGCTCGTTTGGGCCAGGTATTCTGCTACGACCCACGTCAGGAATTACTGACACTGGTATTTGAATCCAAAGGCCGTCATCAGGTCGACGGGCCGGACAATATCGCGGTCAGTCCACGCGGCAATTTGTTGATGTGTGAAGATGGTGGCTCTAATCCAAAACGTTTAGTCGGCCTGACGCTGGCAGGTGAGACTTTCCTGTTTGCTGAAAACCGCATGGCGATGGATAAAGGTGACCTGGCTAAAGTAGATGCGGTTTATCCGGGCACTCAGGCCAATTTCCAAACCACAGTGGGCAATTCCGTCGACGGCAGCGCCAGACGCAGCATGAGCGGCAACGAATGGTGTGGCGCTTGTTTTTATGGCCGCTGGCTGTTTGTCAATATTCAAACCCCGGGCGTAACTTTTGCCATCACCGGCC
>Ga0209599_10000928_pt1 | contig 15861 bp, 24 predicted proteins | sample Shrwel_input2_FT_FD_187534 | JGI IMG/M metagenome (GOLD analysis project Ga0209599, IMG submission 187534) | Subsurface microbial communities from deep shales in Ohio, USA - Utica-3 well 1 S input2 FT (SPAdes) (version 2) ... | reverse complement strand
ACTATTTTGATTTAGGCGGAATTATGATAGGGTTAATAGAAAAACATGATCAATCAACTGCCTGACCTAGAAGCAGAAGATAAACGATATAATTTACATGTAGGAGCAGATGCTCCTACAACTTATAATATTACATTTGTTTATCCTGACTGGACTCCTCCGCCGCCACCTCCTAAGTTGTTAGAGCCGGCGGTATTTAAATCCCACTTAGATATATTAGGTATTAAATTTTGAGAAAATATTATCACCATGCAGGCATGACCCCGATGATGACGTCGCCTGACCACATGTATAATGTATTTGATCGTACAAGATCAATGATTGATATTAAAGACATTGAAGTGATCACTCCAATAGGTAGTGCAGTTGAACCTTTGAGTATTGAAGAACTTTGTCACAATAGTGCTAGTAACATTATTACTCAAGCAGGTTCTAAGAAGTTAGTAGTAACATGGAGCGGAGGAATTGATTCTACTCTGGTGTTAAGTGAGCTTCTAAAAATTGCTCCTAAAGAACAGATTGTTGTAATGATGGATAACAACTCTATACGTGAGTATCCAGAGTTCTACAAAAAATATATAGAAGGGCAGTTAGAAACTAGAGAAATGAGTTTTTACACTGACGATCCTTTGCGTGTAGCACTGAAAGATGGTGTAGTTGTTACAGGACACTTAATGGATCCTGTGTTTGGTGCAAACATTTATCAAGCGTTACCTGAAGATAAATTAAAACAAAGTATTCCAGAATTTCTAAAAAACCTTAACGGATTTTCTCAAGAAAGATATAAAAAATCAATTAATGCATGTCCTAGGCAGCTAGTTGATGTTAAAGATTTGTTCTGGTGGTTAGACTACACATTGAACTACCAAAGCGAACAACTTATGTGGTTGTTAGAAATTGAAGAAATGATCTTAGACAAAAACCTATTTCACTTTGGTGCAGGTAAGGATTGGAATAACTATGCTGTATCAACTCCCGCAGAAGTAAAATGGCAAGGTTACGATTTTAATTACTACAAGATGGAAATTAAAAAGCATATTCAGAAGTTTACAGGCGATGAAAACTACACAAAGAATAAGATAAAAATGCCATCATGGAGACATTATAGGACAGATGAACAGAGGTTCAGAGACAAAGCAGTTTGGATAACTACAGACTGGAAACGCGGTTGGTTGAGTTAATTGAGAGATAAAAATGGCATTAAAATTACAATGTGAACCAGTACTACTAGTTAAACCAGAAATGGAACCTATGCTCATCGATCACTACGAAGAGTTGACGATGCACAAGGATAAAATTAAGTTAGCACCCGACTGGGAACTATACGATAAAATGGAAAAAGCAGGTAACTTCTATCTTCTTACCGCTCGTCTTGAAGAACAGGATAACATGCTGGTGGGATATAGTGCATGGTTTGTGAAGCCACACATTCATTATAAAGAAACTATTGTTGCGGCCAACGATGTATTGTTCCTACACAAAGATTATCGTCAGGGAATGACAGGTATCAAACTGATTAAATATTCAGAGCAGGAAATGCGTAAGTATGCTCATAAGATTACATGGCACGTTAAAGGCGAGCCAGATTTTCGCCCTATCTTGCATAGGTTAGGATACGTTGATGAAGATGTTATCGTAGGAAAAATGTTTTAATATGACATTATTAAATAATTGCTATTATAGACTAACACTTGATGTTAGCAATGCAATTAGGAAAGACTATGTTTTTCCAACTCCTACCAGCGATTACGGAATTTGGAATCCGCCAGCTGAGTCTATCTTTAATAAAGAATGGCTGGATCATATGAAATCTATAGGAATTCCTTTGTATAATGCAATGCTATTTTACAGAGGAGCTGGTGCAAGTACTAAAGAAACTCACGTGGACATTAGTAAAACTAATCCACTACGTCTTACTAACTACGGTATCAATTGGTGCATTGGTGGCAAGGGCAGCGAAATGGCATGGTACCAATATCCTCAAGAATTAAAAGACGAAGATGTAATTTGGACCAAAGCTAAAACTCCTTATATTGCAATGAGATATGATCAGGTAACAGAAATCGAAAGATGCCATATAGGCAACGAAGTTACATTAGTTAAAACAGATTTGCCTCATGCAATTTTAATGAAGGACGATCCTCGTTGGTGCATTTCTGCAAGAACAACTTTTTTAGACAATCATCAGTGGGATGAAATTTTAACATTGTTGCGCTCTAAAAATTTATTGGTTGAACGAGAATGATAGAACCGTGTTGGTATAAACTTAAAATTGATTGCAGTAATGCACTAAGATCAGACTGGAAATTTCCTGATATAACAGGAAAAGAGTTTGGGGTGTGGAACGATACCGCTAAAAACATGTTCGATCCTGAATGGCTACAGAAAATGCACGACTCCGGAATCTACGTAGCTGATGCTTTAATATTTTATAGATCCCCTGGACACAATACAAATAATGCACACATCGATATACACAAAGAGCATCCTAAGAAAATTTCTACATTTGGGTTGAACATGGTATTCGACGGTAACGACAGTACAATGACTTGGTACAAGATGCCTGAAATTAAAGGACCTCCTTCTCGAGGTGCTGCTGGAACAGTTTATTACAATTGGCCAATCAGTCAGTTAGAAGAAATTGACAGACATACATTAGGCCCAGAACTAACATTAGTTCGTGTAGGAGTACCACATACTGTCATCATGGGTGATAAACCTAGATGGTGTATCAGTGCTAGAGCAGCACTAATAGAACAGATGTACTGGAAAGATGTGGTAAAGTATATGTATAATAAAGATTTACTGGTTGAAAGAAATGTTCAAAAAAATTAATTTTAAGTTAGACAACTTAGACTTTGAAAGATTAAAGGGGTCTGTGGTTACTTCTTATGGAAGGGCTCCTCGCCCTGTGTTAACCTATTACAGATTAAGAGATCCAGCATATCTAAAAAGTCTTATGCCTGCGGAAATGTTTGCTGGTATGCCTCCGTTACAGGTGCAACTTGCAGAGATTGTAGGTTCTGGACATTTACTACCACATATCGATCACAATATCAGTGCATGTGCAAACTACTATGTAGAGACTAACGGATCTACAACTTATTTTTATAACAAGAAAGAAGACGGACAAGGGTTTGTATACCCCGGTCGTGCCGCCGCAAATATATTTGCATTAGACCAAGTAGATTGTGTAGACCAATTTGTTGCAGAACAAAACGATATGTACTTATTAAACGTAAGTAAAATTCACTCTGTTGACAGTCCAAATCCCGGAATTCGTAAATTCATTAGTTGGCAATGGGTAGATGTTCCATTTGAGCGTATCCGTGATTCGTTGACAACGTAATATAAATATTATATAATGTAAGTTAAGACTGTATGAAGTAGACAGAAAAGGATTCAAGACGCGGGGGCAGTGCCCGCCAGGTCCACCATAAGGATTTATGATAGACAGTAAATCAAGAAGCATTGTTAAAACACTAAGTTGGAGAGTAACAGGATCAGGAGCAACATTCTTGATAGTTTGGTTATTCACTGGAAGTTTAGTTTTAGCAGGGCCGATTGCTATTACTCAATTAATATCAAATACTATCTTGTATTATATACATGAACGTGTTTGGAATAATATTAAATGGGGTCGTGATTCTTTATGATGGGCCTGACACAGGATCGATTGGGTCAAGAGTACAGAAATGGACAGTCCGGCAAGGTAGAAGCCGTTAGGGTTGGGGATTCCTGGCCGAAGACACAAAAAACGTAAATGCAAACGACGAACAGTTCGCTTTAGCCGCCTAAACTCGGCTTAGGGTAGGAAATACCTCGTAACAGAAACCACCAAAAGGCAACTTCGGTTGCCTTTTTTCTTGACCTCTGACAAACAGGTATATATACTAGTGTAATGACACGCAAATGTCATTCTTTTAAAGGAAATATAAATGAAGAAAATTTTTGCAATCTTGGCTTTGGCCATTTCTGGTACTGCTTTCGCAGCCGACTACGTATCTGTTGATGTTGACGCTGTTCGCGGTGTTAATGGCGCAAAAGATAGCACAGCACAGTATGTTCGTGCCGGCAAGCAATTAGGTGTTTACCAATTAGGTCTACAATCTCGTACTGCTACTGTTGGCGGTGGTGGCATGTTGAACAGTCTAGAGGCTACAGTTGCTAACACCAAAGTTGGCTTTGCTGGAATCACACCATTTGTTGGTGTTGGTCGCGACAATGGCTTCAACGGTGCTAAAGGTGCCGCATACACATACGGTCTAGTTGGCGCAACTACCGGTATGAAGGTTGGTCCAGGCTTTGCATTAGCAGGTGTTAAGACTCGCGTTGGTAGTGACGAAGCCACTCTCACTAAGCAAACAGTTGCATTTGCGACATACAGCATTCCTCTTGCTAAGAGTGTTTCTGTTAACTTGAATGCAAGTAAGTCTTATCAAGACATCAAGGAAAATGCACTAGGTCTTGGCCTAGCATTTAATTTCTAATTTTATTAGATAGAACAAACCCGCTTCGGCGGGTTTTCTTTTGACCTAAGATTGTAACAAAACTGTAACAGATTGTACGATAAATAATGGTATGACTACCAAGACGTACCGTTCTATTTTTATTTCAGATGTACATTTAGGCACAAAGGATAGTCAAGCGGATCGTCTAAATAATTTTCTTAAGCACAATACTTGCGATACCCTATATCTAGTAGGTGATATCATTGATGCTTGGCGTATACAACAAAACAAGTGGCGTTGGAAGCAGAGTCATACCAACGTAGTCCGTCGTGTACTAGGGCATGCCAAACGCGGCACCAGGGTAGTATACGTTGCGGGCAACCATGATGAATTTTTAAGACCAATGATACCATATGGTTTTAGTTTTGGTCTAGTAGAGATACACAATCAAATAGAACACATAGGTGCTGATGGTAAGCACTATCTGGTCACACATGGTGACTTGTTTGATGGAATAACTCGTCTAGCACCGTGGATAGCATTCTTAGGAGATAAAGCATATGATTTCGTTCTTTCGCTTAATAGCAAATTTAATTGGATACGTCATCGTTTTGGTTTTGGGTACTTTAGTCTTAGTCAATATCTCAAACACCGAGTAAAAAAAGCTGTAGACTTTATGTTCAAGTTTGAACAGAACCTAGCAGGCTACTGTAAGAAGCGCGGCTTTGATGGCGTTATTTGCGGACATATACATCACGCCGAAATCAAAGAAATAGATGGTGTTGTCTATATGAATGACGGTGATTGGGTCGAATCCTGTACTGCCTTGGTAGAGCATTGGGACGGCCGTTGGGAAATTGTAACATGGACTAAGGAGAAGGACGATGTGGCTAATGATATTGATAGCAGTTCACCTAACGGATCCTCAGGATCAACCAGGAAGAGTAGAACTACAGTTCGCGGATCAAAAAACTTGCGAGCAAGTCCTAAGCACAATGAAGTGGAACCTAAAGTTTAAGAGTTTTAAGGTAGTAGGCGAATGCAGAAAACAATCTTAATTATAACCGATAACTTACCGGAGCAAATCAATGGCGTTGTCACAACATACAAAAATATCGAAGCGTGTGCGGTTCTGGACAACTATCGCGTTGTTTACATTACTCCCGGGGACTTCCGCTACTTTGATTGCCCTCGCTACAACGAAGTCAAGATTGCCTATCCAAGGGAGATGGGCGAGAAGATTAAGGAGATCAGTCCGGATTATATCCATATCGCCACAGAGGGTCCTCTTGGTCTGTGGGCTAGAAAATATCTTTCAAAACATAATATTAGGCACAATACTGCTTACCATACTAAATTTCCTGAAGGGCTAAAAAAACTATTTGGAATACCAGAGAAGTTTACCTGGGCGTTTGTAAGATGGTTTCACAAACACAGTGGAAAAGTGCTAACAACCACAGACAGCATGGTTGCTGAATTAAAAGCGCATGGATTTGGCGGAGAAGTTATTCCATGGACACGTGGCGTTGATCGAGATATATTTCACCCTGCACACAGAGGCGAAACAGTAGCGGGTAGACCTATACTGTTGTGTGTTAGTCGTGTCAGTAAAGAAAAGAACTTAGAAGATTTCTTTGAGCTAGACTACCCAGGTGCTACAAAGATTATGGTAGGCGATGGTCCTATGTTGGAAACATATAAAAAGAAATATCCAGATATTATCTTTACAGGTTTTAAAACAGGCGAAAGTCTAGCTCACTACTATGCCAATGCCGATGTATTTGTATTTCCTTCAAGATGGGAAACATTTGGTATTGTAATGATTGAAGCGATGGCCTGCGGAACTCCTGTAGCAGCTTATCCTTGTCAGGGCCCCGAAGATGTCATTGACGAAGGTGTCACTGGTTGTTTAAATGACGATCTAAAACAAGCTGTTAAAGATGCACTAATGTTAAATAGACAGCATGTGTGGCAAAGCAGTCGACGGTGGTCATGGGAAAGAGCCTGGCAAATTTTTAGAGACAATTTAGTAGAAAAATATTAATCGCCTGCTGACGGCGTACAATGTGATAAGTAGTCAGCAGTAAACCCACTACGGTGGGTTTTCTTTTGATTAAATACAGCATGAAAAAATATAGTAGATTAATTGATCTTACCTGTTGGCAAACATTAATCGATAGGTATTTGCATTTACAAGTTAATATAGGAAATAAGAGATCTGAACATTTAGATGAAGCAGAAATGAAATACGTTGAATCTATCGTTGCAAATGATTTAACTAGATTTTCCGGAAAAACCCATTCTTTAAAAAGTGCAATGATATTTTACTCCACTGCCAACAGTGAAAGAGGATTACATGTGGATTATTTTAAAGTTTGGAATAACTATCCAACTTGGGCATTGAACATACCTATATTAAATGGTAATAATTGCGAAATGCAGTGGTACGGTGGAGATTTTGACAAGGAACTAAAAACTACAGCAAACGGTAGCGAGTCCTGGCATCTCACATGGAAATCTACGCCAGTGTTGTTAGAGTCAGAGTTGATCAATCAACCAACTGTGGTTTATGTGGATATTCCCCATAATGTGATCAATCATGACAATCTTCCAAGAATGCTACTTACCCTTAGATTCAATCCAACCTTGTTGCCTATAACTACTACTAACGAGTAATACCTATTGTTGACATTAATAAAATCAATTGAAAATCGTTGATTTGCAGATTAAATAAATGTACAATAAACATATACAGAATATTTCTGTAACATTTCATTTTAACACACAGGAGAAAAATATGAAAACAGTTGGCGATAAATTATCCCCATTCGCAATTACAGGCGTTAAGCCAGGACAACCAAACGATGCTTTTTTTGAAATTACAGACAAGAGCTTCGAAGGCAAGTGGAAAGTAATTGTTTACTATCCAAAAGACTTTACATTCGTATGTCCAACTGAGATTGTAGCATACGACAAGTTGGCATCAGACTTTGCCGACCGTGATGCCATCCTATTGACAGGTAGCACAGACAATGAGTTCTGCAAAGTTAGCTGGCAAAATGCTCACGCTGATTTGAAGAAAATCACTCACACACAATTTGCTGATACACAGCGTGGTGAGTTGTCATTGATTGAACAACTTGGTGTGTTCTATGCTCCAGCAGGTGCCGCGCTTCGTGCAACATTTATTGTTGATCCAAACAACGAAATCCAACACGTTACCGTCAACAACTTGAATGTTGGTCGTAGCCCAGAAGAAACACTTCGTGTATTGGATGCGTTACAAACTGGCGAACTATGTGCTTGTAACCGTACAGTCGGCGGCGAGACTCTATAATGTTAGAAACTATATGCGACACGTTAGTTGAAGCATATAGACGCAACTGGATTACCAGTCGTGATGGCAATGTTTCAATTCGTCATCACGACCGTGATCACTTTTATATCACACCTAGTGGCGTCCGTAAGCAAACACTACAACCTGATCAGTTTAAGAAGATTAAACTAATTGATCGGATTAATCCAGTGCCACCATTTTTAACAAACTCCTGGCAAGAAGAATTTTATACTGATATCAGTGCTAATCTAAAGCCTAGCGGAGAGATTCCTTTACACTTTGGATTACAACGAGCAATGGGTCAGCACAGCAAGGATGTTAGAGTAGTTGTTCACTTGCACCCTACCTACTGTGTTGCGGCAATGCATCGTGGAATCGAGTTAAGCAGTCTTGCTGACGATTTTCCAGAACTTAGCCGATATACAGTTGTGGCGCCTAACGTAGGTGACGTTGCTCCTATCAGTCAAGAACTTGCCGATCGTTGCCATGAGAATCTTAAGCTAGATGACTACGGTAATATTGCTTATGACATCGTAGGTATCAAAGGTCACGGAGTTGTAGCAATTGATACAAGCCCTTGGAGGGCGTTTGAGCATATTGAACGATTGGAACACATTTGTCAAATCGTATTAGCATCAGGAAAATATTAAATGTTAGAACTTATTTGGGCACTTGGTGCCATTATATTAATTGATGTAGTGCTTGGTGGAGAGAATGCCTTGGTTATTGCTATGGCTTCTAGACAACTACCAGAGCACCTACGTAAACGTGCTATGTTATGGGGCACGTTCGGCGCAGTAGCAGTTCGCTTTGCCAGTGTTGCTGTACTTACTTACTTGCTGATGATTCCAGGATTAAGGCTAGTAGGTGGTCTTGCCTTAATCTATATTGCTTGGAAGTTAACAGCCGACAATCAAGATCACAGTAATGTAAAAACAGCCACTACCTTCTGGGGTGCTATGGCTACTATTGTGTGGGCAGATGCTGTCATGGGCTTGGACAATGCTTTAGCCATAGCCGGTGCCGCAGGTGGTAACTGGTGGTTGATCATATTTGGCCTGTTGGTCAGTGTGCCTATCATCTTGTTTGGTAGTACTATGGTTGCAAAACTTATAGACAAGTATCCAGATTGTGTTTTTGTTGGAGCATTTGTCTTGTATGTGGTAGCAATCAAAATGATCGTACACGAACCGTTCATTGACAATCATCTTGATCCGATGCACGATTTTTACGAAAATGTATTACCTTGGGCAGGCGGATTGATCTTAACTGCCAAGCAGTATTACAGATCTAGAATTAGAACAGTTTAAGGAGAAACTTATGTTTGAAACAACTTATGAAAGCGGAATGTCATATCGTTCTGCAAGTGAAATTAACTCAGCTATGGGTCGTGTCTACGGACATATGAGCCTTGCTGTTATTGTATCAATGATTGTCAGTTACTTTGTAGGTACTAGTCCAGCATTGTTGGCATTCTTTTTTACAGGTGTAATGAAGTGGATTGTAATTTTTGCTCCACTGGCAGCTATCTTTGGCGTTAGCTATGTGCTAGGCAATAATCCTAGTAAAAGTGTAGCACAGTTATGCCTACATGGCTTTGCGGCATTGATGGGATTGAGCTTTGCTACAATCTTTGCTGTATTCAATATGGGTAGTATTGTATCAGCATTTATGGGCGCGGCTATCTTGTTTGGAGTAATGAGCAGTTATGGTTACTTTACCAAAAAAGATCTAAGTGGATTTGGTAGTTTGCTATTCGTTGGACTAATCGCTATTGTCATTGCCAGCATTGTTAATATCTTTATTGGCAGTACGGTAATGCAGATGGTAATTTCAGCATTAGCAATTATTATCTTCCTTGGACTAACTGCTTACGATACACAAAGAATTCGTGAAGAACTTAGCGTAGAGACTAGTGACTCTGCTGAAGTACGTGGCGCATTAAGTCTATACATGGACTTTATCAACCTGTTTATTAATCTATTACAACTTTTTGGAGAAAGAAAATAATGACCGCTTGGGTAGACTTAGTTAAAGAGGCATTGCCTGAATATGCCAAAGACACAAAGTTGAATATTGATGCAGTTATCAAACGTTCAACACTAGACCCTGTAGAAGCAGAAGCCTGTGCCTTGGCTGCGTTAGTAGCAACAGGTAATGGCAAATTGCTTGCTTGGGTTCTAGCAAACACAGACCTAAACATTAAGACTGATACACAGGACAATGTTAAAGAACGTGATGCGGCCATGACTGCCGCAAGCATCATGGCTCAGAACAACGTTTGGTATCCATTCGTTGAAATGGCAGATGATCCTAGCTTAAAAGGATTGCCAGCACAGTTACGCATGAACGCTATTGCCAGTCACGGCGGAACTACTAAGGCTAGATTTGAAGCATACAGTCTTGCCGCAAGCATTGTGGGCAAATGTCATTTCTGTGTTAAGGCACACTATGACACACTCAAGAAGGAAGGCTACACAGTAGAACAACTTCGTGATATCGGCCGTATTGCATCCGTTATGAATAGTGTGGCCAAAGTTTTGAATAGTTAATATGCTAGATTGTTTAATTATTGGTGACTCTATTGCTGTAGGCACACATAAATTCCGTCCGGAATGTGTTGCCTACGCACAAGGTGGTATTACATCAATTGGGTGGAACAAGAAGTTTGGTAATAACGATTTAACTGCCCAATCTGTTATTATTAGTTTAAGTACCAACGATTGGGAAAAAGCAGATACATACGGAATGTTAATGAATATCCGTACTAAGATTAAGGGTAATCCAAAAGTTTATTGGATTGAACCAAATCGTGAATCCAAATTTGAAGCAGTACAGCATGTCCGAAAAGTTGCAGAACATTTTGGAGATACTGTTATTGTAACAACTCGTTGGCAACAGGATAAAATACATCCAAGTTGGGCAGGATATAAAAATATTGCCGAAAAGACAAAATAACTGTCAACGTTTTTAAGGGCTACCGCGTTATATATATACGCAGGCAATAATGCAGGCGCTTTTAAAAAGGAAACTTTATCATGAAAACTATCGCAACTTTGATCGCTACCTTGGCAACTGCAACTGCTTTTGCCGCAGAACCAGCTAAAGCAACTGCTCCAGCAACACCGGCTCCTGCCGCAACTGCTGCCGCTCCTGCACCGGCTGCACCTGCTTCCGCTCCTGCAAAGAAGGAAGAAAAGAAAGTAGAGAAGAAGGCTGAAAAGAAAGTTGAAGCAACGCCTGCAAAAAGCGAAGCCACAGCTACCCCGAAAGCCGAAGCTCCTAAGAAGTAATCCACTTCGTAAATCGTTAATTGTAGGTGGGAGTGATCCTTATACTACAATTGACGATGAAGATATCTATGTTAGCTTTCGTCGTCCGGAACTTGTTAAAGATATAAAAATCTACAAACCGGACGAAGATTTACCAAAAGACATAGAATGGAAACTATTCTTAATTCGGCAAGTGGCTTTGGCCAAGTACCGCGAAACCCAAAAAGCTACCTAAATGGTAGCTTTTTATTTGGTAAAAATAATGGTTGCACTTGTAACAGTTTTACCATATAATAATATATAGACATACACAAAAGGAGATTTTTATGTCCGCTGAAAATACAATTGAAAGTTTGAAAAAGTTTTGTACTGCCAGTTCCGGCGATACAGCAGGCCAAACATGGCATGGCAACAAAGCTACATACCAATGGAATATTGGCAAATATGATTCGCAGGGTACACTAAATGGTGTAGTACGAAAGTTAGCAGGAATTGATGCTAGTGGTACACAGATTTGGGTTGTGGCAGGATCATTTAAGATCTCCCCCGCAGGTAAGATTCTACGCTTTACCGGTCTTGTTAAAAAGATGCAGGCCATTGTAGAACAAACTGCAACACCTATTACCCTTCCTGTAACTACCAAAGTTGAAGCATGAGTTTCTTTAATTGGTTTGGTCGTGGCGATAGGCCCGACAATGTTGTAGAATTTCCTAAGCCTATACCTTATATTGTTACTCCGGAACCAGAACCCGAAGTTGAAAAGCCTGCTAGAGTCTTTTATCGACTTGGTGTTACTGATAAGAATAGAGTTGCACTTAGTATGGGTATGAGTGAAATTACAATGACCAAGGCTGGTGTTGAAAATCTAATTCAACAACTTCAGGTATTCCGAGATCAACTTCAAGACGAAGAACAGGACGAAGAATGAGTATGCATCTACATCACCCTTCCTTGAGCCTTAATGGCAAGAAGAAGGGTAAGGTTAAATTCCGTAACGCCGACGAAGCACGTAAGTCACGCGAGCTCGACGAGTCATGGGCTAAACTACAGAAGCAATGGGGTGTTGAAGCAGAAGATAAGAAACGCAAACGTGCCTTATCAGCTGAACCACTTTCTTACTCACTACCTACACCTATCGGTAGAACAAATACACATCACATTAAAAGTCTAAATTCTGGCGCAGGTGTTGCTACATTGCCTCCGGCTAAAGTTTACACAGGCACAAAGATCAAAGGTATCGGTACCATGCATAAGAGCAATGCTGTGCCAATCTTTAGCGATGAAGAAGCTGTGGCCATTGCTAATATGCGCCGATAAATATCACTTATGAAACCAACATTAAATGAAAAATTCTTAGCATACCTAGCACTATTCAGCGGATTGTTCCTATCCTTGGTCGCAGAGTACTACAGTATTCTCGGCCTTACCTCCATTTTCAGCGCCGCTGTTATTCCTGTTGTTATTATGGGTGTAGCATTGGGACTAGGTAAAATTACTGCCACACTATGGTTAAAACAAAACTGGAGTATTGCTCCGTGGAGTATTAGAGGTTATCTCTTTGCCGCTATTGCTGTACTCATGATAATCACTAGCATGGGTATCTTTGGTTTCTTGAGTAAAGCACACAGTGATCAAAGTTTAGTCAGCGGTGACGTACTGGCAAAAATATCTGTATATGATGAAAAGATTAAAACCGAAAAAGAGAATATTGAAGCGAACCGTAAGGCGCTTAAACAAATGGATGAGGCAGTTGACCAAGTCATGGGCCGCAGTAGTTCAGAAACGGGTGCAGATAAGGCCGTGGCAATCCGTCGTAGTCAACAAAAAGAAAGAGGACGACTACAGCAAGAAATTGCTCAAAGCCAGCAGACAATCTCGGCCCTTAACGAACAGCGAGCGCCTATTGCGTCAGAGGTCCGCAAAGTTGAGGCAGAAGTTGGTCCAATCAAATATATCGCTGCCTTTATCTACGGTGATACGGATCAGACAATTCTCGAGAAAGCAGTAACTTGGGTTATTGTTATTCTTATTGTAGTGTTTGATCCTATGGCAGTTATTCTATTGCTAGCCAGCCAAATTAGTTTCCAGAATTTTAGAAAACAGTTGGAGGAAGACGAGCTTGAAGAACTATCAAAAGATGCGTGGGTAGCCGATGTAGGTGAGAAGCCAACCGCAGAAGAATTAAAAGATGATCTCTTTCCAACTTACGAAGAAATAACTCCCAAGGAGGGTGACAGCCAAAAGGACTCTGTTGACGTAGTCAAAGAACAATCCACTGTCACAGAACACGATGAGTTGTCAAAAGAACAGGCTGTGGAAATTGCTAAAACCTATATTCCAGAAAAGTCTATACTAGAACAACATCCGTATCTAACACAGCCATTTAAGCATTTTGAAAATCTTACACCAATGGTTTACAAAGCAGAGGGTAACAGCCTGACTACGGAGAGCAACCAAGACATAGTCGAAGAAGCTACTGTTACAGATATTCCAGATGTAGAACGCCCTGGAGATTATGTTACTCCACCACAAGATATTACCGAAGAAATAATGCAAGAAGTATTATCGGAAGAGTCCCATGAAGTTAAACCTATCGCCAATGGCGAATACGTTTTTATTAACGGGCAAGCATATCGTAGAGGATCAGTTCCTGTTAACTTAGAATCTTACGTTCAGAATGAAGAACAAAAAGATAGCGGACTATGGACTAAAACAATTTACTCTGAGAAAAAATAAATGACAGGTAAAATAACCTTAATTACACCACCCGACATCTTTGAGAATAGTAATCCTAGTGTATTGTTTGCACATATTACAGATGAAGAACAAGATGTTATTAGTCGCTGGTTAGGGAAAGCCGATCTAAAAGTAGATATAAACTTTTATGTCTACACCGGTGAACCAAATGCGATGTGGTTTTTATATGCCATGAATCGATGCGAACATAAGTATATTAACATAGATTGTGTAAATTATATTACACAAGCCCTAAGCGGCTATGCTCTAAGCAGAAGTGGAACATTCTATCAAACTAAAGATGAGAATCTTGCGGCAGTTTATAGTCATATCAATAGCAATAGAGTTAGTCGAGTAGAACAATTTTTAGAAAAGTATACTAGGTGCCAAAACAAGTGAACCACAGTTGTGATTTCTGCGGAAAGAGCAAAGAAGATGTCGAAAAACTAATAGTCGGCGAACATGCCGCTATCTGTAATGATTGTATTGATCTGTGTGTCAATATACTAGTTGATGAAAAAGTTAAAAACTTCCCATCAGACAAACAACTATTAAATCCAGCACTAATTAAAGACTACCTAGACGAGTATGTAGTTGGACAAGACGATGCTAAAATTGCGTTAAGTGTAGCAGTAAGTCAGCACTTCAAACGTATTAACAATCCAAATAGTGAAATTAAACTTGAAAAAACTAACGTGCTATTACTAGGTCCAACTGGATGTGGTAAGACTATGTTAGCTAAAAAGATTGCCGAGTACCTAGACTTGCCATTTGCTATTTGTGATGCTACAGGTATTACAGAAGCAGGCTATGTAGGCGATGACGTAGAAAGTATTCTTACTCGCCTAATGAACGAAGCGGACGGTGATATTGAAAAAGCACAACGCGGCATTGTCTATATTGACGAGATTGATAAGATTGCACGTAAGGGCGAAAATGTAAGTATCACCCGAGATGTCAGTGGAGAAGGTGTACAGCAAGCATTGTTGAAAATGATCGAAGGAACAATGATGCGTATTCCTAGCACAGGAAAACGTAAGCACCCTGGCAGTGATATGCAAGAAGTTGATACAAGCAAGATCTTGTTTATCTGCGGTGGCGCCTTTGTTGGATTAGAGAAGATCATACAACAAAGAACTAATAAAAAGACCGTAGGATTTAATTCAGTATTATCTAATCCAAAAGCTGTTGACAGTTATAATTTAGTAACACCAAAAGATATTATACAGTTCGGGTTTATTCCAGAATTTATTGGACGTTTTGGATTAATCACCAACGTTGAAGAACTTGATGTAAATCAGTTGGTCAGTGTTATGACAGAACCTAAGAACAGCATCATTAAACAATACCAGTATATGTTCGAACTTGACGGAATTGAACTACAGTTTGATCAAAGTTCATTAACATACATTGCAGAGCAGGCTAAAGATTTAAAAACTAATGCCCGAGGCCTTAAAAATATTATTGAAAAAACTCTATTACCATATCAATTTGACGCTGTTAATCTTGTAGAACGCGGTTTATCTAAAATTGTTATAAGTAAAGATACGGTGCTTGGAAATCCTGCCGTTATGATATTTGATAAAAAAGTGAATAATGAACAAAAATAAAGATCGAGTTAGAGGGACAAAAGTAATCGTTGGAGATTTACCAATTAATGTTGCTCTCCGTAAATTCAAACAAAAAGTAGATGATTCTGGTCTTCTAGAAGAAGTCAAAGCAAGAATGTTCTACGAAAAGCCAACTACAGTTCGCAAGCGCAAAGCTGGTGCCGCAAAAGCTCGGTGGAATAAAAAGCTACGTGATCAATCATTACCTAAAAAATTATATTGACAATCTGTCGATATGCTGTATAATAAATACATGCGCTATTAGCTAAGTGGCATAGCAGGAGCCTCTAAAACTCCGAATCGTGGGTTCGATTCCCACATAGCGCACCATTTTAACTTAAAGGAAAATAAAATGAAATAGATTGAATATGCATGTAAGGACCTAGTGTTTCACTTTAACAAAGGACACTTACAAGATGAGACCATTCCAATGTGGGTCATTAAAACACATGGAG
>Ga0209599_10000926_pt1 | contig 15874 bp, 15 predicted proteins | sample Shrwel_input2_FT_FD_187534 | JGI IMG/M metagenome (GOLD analysis project Ga0209599, IMG submission 187534) | Subsurface microbial communities from deep shales in Ohio, USA - Utica-3 well 1 S input2 FT (SPAdes) (version 2) ... | reverse complement strand
GGGTACGTACCTATAAGTAAACAACCATAGTAGATAATAATAATAAACCATATAAGTTATAATTTGTATACCTAATAGTCTTGACCGGAAGGCCACTATCTTGCTTAATAGTTTATCAATGCAGATTGGCGCAGTTGCCGGAGCTATCACAGGCGCCCTATTTTTATTCGGCCTAGTCTACAAGATTTACAAAGTTATCCACCGCGTTGAAACAGCCATAGGGGTAGATGACCAAGGAAGAACAATGTCCGAGCGTATGGACCGCGTTGAATATCAGCTCTGGGAAAATGGCGGAAACTCCATGAAGGACCAGATGAACGCGAGCTCGGAGCTTGCTAAAGAGACAGCGGTAGAGGTTAGATTCATCAAGGACGTATTGCTTCAACTACTTTCTCTTCCTGAAATGCACCAGGGTCCTGCCCCGGTTGAGCCTAAGATGACAAAGACCCGTAAAAAGAAAGCTCCAACCGCTTAAAAGAAGCAGTTTTCTTCACCCTTAGTTTTACCCTCTTCTGTACTGTATTCCTGTGGAAAGTACACTTAAAAGCACAGTTAAGAATACTTTTAATTTAACTTTTTAGTTGTCAAATAAGCAGTACTTTTACTTATTTCTTGTTACAATTTTCCTAACTGTTAGCCCGTGGCTTATGGTTCGCTTAACTGGAGATGCCGTTAAGTAGCGTGTAGACAATAACTGGAGAGCTATATGTCACTTGCAGAACGCTTATCTCAATCATCAGGAATTGGCGCTGGCCTACCGTGCAAGATCGGGAGCCTGCTAACAAGTGAACAACTTTCAAAGGAAGATAAGACAAAGCTTGCCGAGGTACTTGAGGTACCTTACGGAGCTCCAGGTCGTCTTCCCAACACGACTATTGCCGCTGCCCTACGAGACGAAGGCTTAGACGTAGGAGACTCTGCGGTGACAAAACATCGCCGCGGTGCATGTCGGTGCTTTGGCTCTAATCCTAAGATTAGCGCATAATGACGCTATTCGACAAGCTCTCGGTTCCAGGGCGCTCAGGGTCAGACTTCAAGACGAAGAACAGCGCTCCCGATGAGGCATGGCGTCCACGTATGGACGTAGGAGATGACGGCGGTTATGTAGTCTCGATACCGCGTCCCATCTCAGAGATCCCTGACGCAAGAGAACTACTAATAGAATTTGACCTTAACCCAGAGCACTGGGCAATTACCTCGGTAAGAAAATCGCGTTGGCAACGCTACGACGGTGAGCTTTTAGAATCACAAAGAATTAACATAGTACCAATATCATCTCAAACAGAGTTAGACCTAGACATAAAAGATCTAATGAAGAGCATGCAAAACTGGAAGCCTGGCAAGAAGCCTCCCGTGACAACTGGAGACCTTGCCTTTATTTTTGCGCCCAGCGACCAGCAACTAGGTAAAAAAGCTAACGGTGAGGGCACCAAGGAGACTGTAGAGCGTATCCAAATCGCCACCGAAGGTGCGGTTCATCGCCTACATGACCTTAGAAAAGTTGGAAGAAATATAGGCACGGTTGTTATCGCGCTTCTAGGAGATCACGTTGAAGGAAACGTATCTCAAGGCGGGCGTCTACAAAGTCACTCCGCGTCCGATATGGGTCTTACCGAACAAATACGCGTAGGCATAGGTGTGCTTATGGTGCAAATTAAGGCGTTTGCCCCGTTGGTAGACCGCGTAGTAGTTGCGGTAGTAAACGGCAACCACGACGAGGTTAGTCGTCAAGTTGCGCTTGACCCGTCTGAAGGATGGAACACGCACATTGCAAACGTGGCGCAGTCAATTTGTGCGGAGAGTAGCGCGCTATCGCATGTTGAGTTTAGGTTCCCTGCGAGAGATCATCAGACGCTTGCCGTAGAGGTATGCGGAACTATGATTGGACTATTTCACGGGCACCAAAGTGGAAGAGATGTTACTAAGTATCTGTCAGAGCAAGCTGCAGGGCAAACTGCCTTAGGCGGATGTGACGTCTGGTTATCAGGCCACTTCCACAACTTCAGATCTATGGACGTAGGCGGAAGATTTTGGGCGCAATGCCCTACAGTTGACCCTGGGTCTGCGTGGTATAGAGATCGACGCGGCTTAGAGTCTAACCCTGGCATATTGACCATGGTCGTAGGTAAAGATCACGATCCAAGGCTAGATGTTAGTGTAATCCCAGCTAATAAATAATAAAATATCCAAGTAAAGATTCTGTTTGTTTGGTAGTATTAACCTATCGCCTAATAATGTCGTTTTGACGTTACGCGCATAGGTGCGATGGTTTTTTGAGGAACGGAGCTTCTGTGCCAAATTGGTCTGAGGACGTTGTAACACGTACCGTCATAGGCACGTACATTACGTCTCGCGGAATCGCGGGCGTCGGAACTATTTCGTTCACCCCTACCGCTACAGTCTATGACCCAGATGATTCCGTCGTTCTTAGCGGCGCAACAGTTGCAACTCTAGACGGCACTGGCTCGTTTAGCTTAGAGCTTCCAACTACAGACAATCCTCTTGTAACTCCTTCAGGCTGGGCATATGAAGTTGCAGTTCGAATCAACGGAGTTAAATCTGTAAACGTACGAGTATTTTTACCTCTTGGCGATGGATCAGATATTGATCTATTTACACAAATCGCTCGCCTAGTTCCTTCAACAACTGCATCTTATGTTTCGTCTGCCTCTACAACTACTGCTCGCGGACCTATCGGTCCTGCCGGTGCAGCCGGTGCGACAGGCGCAACCGGTGCAACAGGCGTCGGCACCGCTGGCGCAACTGGTGCGACTGGACCTGCTGGCGCTCCTACCGGTGCAACAGGAGCAACGGGCGCAACGGGCTCTGGCTCGACTGGTGTAACTGGAGCTACCGGTGCGACTGGTCCTCAAGGAACTTCAATCAATATTCGTGGCACAGTAGCTGCAGTCATAAATCTCCCAGCTTCAGGTAACGCAGTAAATGATGCTTACATTGTTACTGCAAATGAAGATCTTTATGTTTGGTCAGGCTCTGCTTGGGATAACGTTGGTCAGATTGTCGGTCCTGCGGGCGCAACTGGTGCAACGGGCGCAGGACAAACAGGCGCGACTGGTGTTACTGGAGCAACAGGTGCGCAAGGACCTACAGGCACAAACGGAACTATCGGAGTTGACGGTGCGACTGGCCCAACCGGTGCTACAGGCGCAGGACAAACAGGAGCTACTGGTCCTACAGGTGTAGCTGGAAATACTGGTGCTACTGGTGCTACAGGTGCAGGCACAACTGGTGCAACAGGCGCTGTCGGTGCGACTGGCTCAAATGGAACTAACGGCTCAACCGGAGCAACTGGTGCAACAGGCTCTGGTGAAACTGGAGCGACTGGCCCTACAGGATTAGCTGGACTAACAGGCAGCACAGGAGCAACTGGTGCAACCGGTGCAAGTGTAACTGGTAACACTGGCGCAACAGGCGCTGTAGGAACTACAGGCTCTACTGGATCAACTGGTGCAACAGGTGCAAGTATTACTGGAGCAACAGGTCCGACAGGTGCAGATTCAACTGTAGCTGGTAACACAGGTGCTACTGGATTAACTGGTGTAACTGGCGCAACCGGTGCAAGTGTAACTGGTAACACTGGCGCGATTGGCGCAACTGGAGCAACTGGTGTAACGGGCGCGACTGGTGCAAGTGTAACTGGCGCGACTGGCCCAACAGGAGCTGACTCAACTGTTGCAGGCAATACTGGTGTAACTGGTGCAACCGGCTCGACAGGAGCGACAGGCGCAAGCATTACTGGACCGACAGGCGCAGACTCAACAGTCGCTGGACCAACCGGCCCAACAGGCCCAACTGGTGTAGGCACTACTGGTGCAACAGGTGACGCAGGAGCAACAGGCGCAACTGGCGCTGGACAGACTGGTGCTACTGGTCCAACTGGAGCAGCAGGCGCAGGCTCTTCAATGTACATCGAGCGCTACCAAGTGCAGACAACAAGCGGCGAAGAATTTTATCTACACTCGTATGACGTGAATCAAAAATCAGCTCTTACGTGGAGTCGCTCGACAACTACTCTTACTGTAACGTCCACATCTCACGGTTTAACAACTGGTGACAGAATTATTCTTCGTAACACTAACGTAGCCACCGCGCAGTCGTTAACAGTTACAGTTTCAGACGCAAATACATTTACAGTCACCGTCGCAAATACAGGCACAAGCAGCGGCGCTGAAGGCGTATACTCACGAGGATACAACATGGCCCGTGTATCATCAACGGTAACTTTATACGCTCCTACAGGTGCAGGTGTAACACTACTTGGTGGCATGATGCGTCTGCCTTCAAGTGTTACATCGCCTTTGATCTTTAATTACTCGGCGGTAGGATTAAACTCTTCAGCCGCAGACAGATACCCGCCTATGATCTATGGTTGGCGTGAAGATACACTAGCGCAGTCACAGCCAAGCCCTAACTTGGCAACGCTGAGTGGTAACGATCAGCTGTCAATTGTAATGTCTTCAGCCAACCGAATTATTCGATTTAGCTTCGCGTAAAGGGGATAGTAAATGACAATGAAGCCACTATCCGGCCGTTTCGCGGTCACCTCTGTAAATGAAACATCAGCTGGTGTTTATGCGATAACTGGAAACTTTAGTGATGACTCTGGGCTATATGGTGCAGGAGATATTGAAGTTGGTCAACGCATATATCTTTATGATGGAACTGCAGGCGCAGTACGCTACGAGATTACATCTTTAGTTAGCGTATCGTCTAACCCAGTTAGCTTAGTAGTTTCATGGGACTCTGCAGGTGCAGCGATTGAACCAGCGGGCGGCACAGGTGTACTTCTTGCTGTAACTGATAACTTACTTCTCCCAGAGCAACCTTCGTTTACACAGCAAGGAATTGAAGAGCTTCTTGCTGCAGGTATCATTGCTCAAACATACCGCGAGCAGATTGATTCTATTTCTGGCGGCGGTGCAGGTGTAACTGGTCCGACAGGTCCGACTGGCGCAAGTGTAACTGGCCCGACGGGCGCGGTAGGAAATACTGGAGCTACAGGCAACAGCGGCGCCACAGGTCTTACAGGGAGCACAGGCCCAACTGGACCAACAGGTTCAAGCCCAATCATCAGCGTCACTGGCTCACTCAACTACGACACAGGTACTGGTCTTCTTTCTCTTGATGAAGGAACTGCTGGAGGTCTTGCTACTCTCAATGCTTCAGGTGTAGTACCTGATGAGCAGCTTCCTGATGATCTTGTTCGCACAGACGCTCTTACGGGAGCACTTGGCGATTACATTCCTTCTTCGCAAAAGGGCGCTACAGGCGGAGTTGCCGAGCTTGATATTACAGGCAAGGTTCCCGTTGAGCAGTTGCCTGACGGCTTTGGCGCAACAGGCCCAACTGGTGCAGCTGGAAATACAGGCGCTACAGGCGCGCAAGGAACTTCAATCAACGTGCGTGGAAGTGTCGCGGCAGTTGTCAACTTGCCTCCTACTGGCAACGCAGTTAATGACGCTTACATTGTAGACGCAGATGGTGATTTGTATGTTTGGGGCGGAAGCGCATGGAGTAGCGTTGGCCAAATTGTTGGACCTGCGGGTGCTAACGGATCTACTGGTGCGACAGGCGCGCAAGGCAGCACAGGCGCGACTGGTGCAACAGGTGCAACAGGCGCAGTTGGTGAAACTGGTGCAACTGGTGAAACTGGACTAGACGGAGCTACAGGTGCGACGGGCCCAACAGGTGAGCGCGGTGTTAGTGCTCTGTCTTGGACATACAACATTGATCTAGGTGTAACTGGTGATAGAGACCCTGGCAATGACAACATAGGTTTTGTCACTCTGCCAATGACTTCAAGCACTCAAATTTTAGTAGACGATAACCCATCTGGGCTAAACACAACACTACACGATCTATTTTTAAGTATTCAAAGCGGCTATCTGACTCTGACAGATCAGGCTAACCCTTCAACTTACGCTACCTACCAAATTACTTCTTGTGCAGCTGGCACAGCAACAAATGAAACATCACCTGGAAGTTATGTAGTCTTTAACGTAGCTCCAGTTAGTTCTTATGGATCATTTACTTCTGAAACACCAGTCACACTATCTCTCTCGGTCGGGTCAGAAGGTGCTACAGGCGCAACTGGTAGTAATGGCGCGACTGGCGTAACAGGTCCGACTGGTAGTAATGGCGCAACTGGAGCAACGGGCACTACAGGAGTTGACGGAGCGACAGGTTTAACTGGTGCAGTTGGAAATACAGGAGTCACTGGTGCAACAGGCAACACAGGCACTACAGGAGTTGACGGAGCGACAGGTGCAGTCGGTGCAACAGGGGCAACTGGCTTAACTGGCGCGACTGGAGCAGTTGGTGAAACTGGTGCAGTTGGAAATACCGGAGCAACAGGTTTAACGGGTTCAACCGGTTTAACAGGTCCGACAGGTCCAACAGGCGCAGATGCGATCTTCTCAACAAATGAAGGAACACCTCCAACTGGTGCAGAAACTGGCGACGCATGGTTTGATCCTTCAAGTGGAACTTTCTTTATCTACTATGACAACTTTTGGTTGGAAGCTTCGAGCAGTGCGTTAGGCGAGACTGGACCTGCAGGAGCTACAGGTGCAACTGGTGCAGACTCAACGGTGCCTGGGCCAACAGGTCCAACTGGTGTAAGTGTAACTGGTAATACTGGAGCAACTGGTCCGACTGGTTTAGGACTTGATCCGCTTAGCCTTACTGGAATTGCAGCGTCTACAACACTTAGCGTAGGAGCAGTAGACCAAAACTTTGGATACAAGACAGATGCAGCTCCATGGGCTGAAGGTCAATACGTAACATTCTCTGATCAAAACTCAAATCTTGTCTACACGACAAAACTTCGCTTGCAAAACGCAGGTGGATTTGGGATAGCGTTTGGTACCTCCGAGGTAGTTGCGGTGACTGGAAGTTCAGTGCCGTCAACTTCCGCGTCATGGGTTATGGCATTTGCCGCCGCGCCTCAAGGCGCGACTGGAAATACAGGAGCAATTGGTGCAACAGGCGTAACGGGCGCTTCAGCGTCTGACCTAACTGAATGGACAGCATATACACCAACCATTACTGCAGACGCCGGAGGATTTGCTTTAGGCAATGGAGCAATAACTGGACGGTATAAGCAAATAGGAAAAACTGTTTTCTTCTACGCAAAGTTTGTCTTCGGATCAACAACAAGTCCAGGCACTGGTCACTGGAATTTTAGTCTTCCAGTTACAGCACAAAACTCAAACTTTACGTTTTCAGCGGCAATTCTTGACGACGCGGCTTCTTGGTATGGTGGCATAGGAAATGGTAACTACACAGGTTCAACCACTAGTTTTGCAGTCATTATTCCTGGCACAAGTCCCTCTGTTACAACATGGGCAGTAGTTGGCAACGGTGGCCCATTTACTTGGACTAGTGCTGATAACATCACGATCTCAGGAAGCTACGAAGCAGCGTAATTTAAGCGCAGTTTATACCTCTATCACCTTCTTCTATCTAATATAGAATATACTCGGGAATCTCTCCCACTCGAGTGAAATGAGACTACATGGCAATCAATTTTCCTGACTCGCCCGTCTTAAATGAGACGTTTACGTCAGGATCAACAACCTGGAAGTGGAATGGCACTGTCTGGCTTGTTGTTCGTGATACCGCGCCAGTAGGCCCGACAGGTGCAACCGGTTTAACAGGAGCTACAGGATTAACTGGCGCAACTGGCTTAACGGGAGCAACAGGTCTAACAGGCGTAACAGGTGCAGTTGGTAATACAGGTGCACAAGGTGAAACAGGCGTAACTGGTGCAAACGGTGAAACTGGTGCACAAGGTGAAACTGGTGCAACAGGCTTAACTGGCGCACAAGGCGAAACTGGTTTAACTGGTGCAAACGGTGAAACTGGTGCAACAGGCTTAACTGGTGCAAACGGTGAAACTGGTGCAACAGGCTTAACTGGCGCAACTGGTCTAACCGGCGCAACAGGTTTAACTGGCGCAACTGGCTTAACTGGCGCACAAGGTGAAACTGGTGCAACTGGTGAAACTGGTGCACAAGGTGTTACTGGCGCACAGGGTAACTTCGGCGGTATCTCCGTTGAGTACGACTTCAGCACTGACACCGGCGCAACAGATCCAGGCGCTGGACTTATCAAGTTTAACAATGCAGATCTAACAGCTGCAACAACCGTGTACTTCGATGACGTTGACGTTAACAGCGTTGATGTTCAAGCGTTTATGCGCACAATTGATGACTCTACATCTACAATCAAGGGTCACTTCCGCATTTCGAACAAGGCAGAGTCTAATGACTTTGCGTTGTTCACGATTTCTTCCCTAACAGAAGAAAGCGGCTACTTTGCAGTTTCTGCTAGCTACGTATCTGGTTCAGCAACGTCATTTAGCAATAACGAAGACGTTATTGTTACATTCGCACGTACTGGTGACCAAGGTGCTGTTGGTGCAACTGGTGCTGTTGGTAACACAGGTGCTACTGGATTAACTGGTGCAACCGGTTTAACTGGCGCTGTTGGTGAAACTGGCGCACAAGGCGAAACTGGCGCAACCGGTCTAACCGGAGCTACTGGTCTTACTGGTGCAACTGGTCTTACAGGAGCTACTGGCCTAACAGGCGTAACTGGTGCACAAGGTGAAACTGGTGCGGTTGGTGAAACTGGCGCAACCGGTCTAACTGGTGCAACTGGTCTTACTGGTGTAACTGGTGCAACTGGTGATGATGGACAGTTCTCTACTGTAACATCTACTCCACCTGCTTCTCCTGAGACTGGTGACGCTTGGTTCGATCCTTCAAACGGTCTCGTCTTTGTTTACTACGATGGCTTCTGGGTTGAAGCAGTCGGCGGTAACGTTGGTCCAACTGGTCCAACAGGCGTACAAGGTGAGACTGGCGTAACAGGCCCACAGGGTAGCTTCGGTGGTATCACCGTAGACTACACATACAGCTCAACGACAAACTCAACCGGCATCTCTGCTGGTCAGGTTCGTTTCAACGCTGCTCCTGCGTCTGCTACAAGCACATTTATTCATCAGCTCAATGACGCATCAACTAACGTTGGCGCGTTCCTTGCGACAATCGATGATTCAACAAGCCCAATCAAGGGTCACTTCAAGGTGTCAAAGAAGACTAACCCTGAGGTATTTGCGCTGTACACAATCTCTGCCCTATCATTTGACTCAGGCGGCGGTTTCTACGATGTAACATCTGCCTACGTATCTGGTGCAGGTTCACTTTCAAACTCTGACGATGTACTTATCACCTTTGCTCGCACAGGTGACGTTGGAGCACAAGGTGTAACTGGTCAGACAGGTGCTGTTGGTGCAACTGGTGCAACAGGCTTAACTGGTGCTACAGGAGCGACTGGCTTAACTGGCGCAACCGGTGTAACTGGTGTAACTGGTTCAGACGCAGTCCTAACACTGACACAGAACCAGCAGTCAGGCACAAGCTACACACTTGCTGCATCAGACGTTAACAAGCTCGTAGAGCTTAGCAACGCGTCTGCGATCACACTAACAGTTCCAACCAACGCTTCAGTTGCTGGAATCTCAGTTGGATCACAGATCAACCTATTGCAGACTGGCGCTGGACAGGTAACTGTCGGTGGCGCTGGCGTAACAATCAACGGTACTCCAGGCCTCAAGCTTCGCGCTCAGTGGTCTTCAGCAACCTTGATCAAGCGTGCAACTGATACATGGGTAATCGTCGGAGACCTTTCCGCATAACCCCTTCTTAACAAGGAAACGCCCGTTCTTCTTCGGAAGACGGGCGTTTCTTTTAAGATAAAAACCGAGATTTGTAGTATAGTATGCCCTAGAGTCGCGTCAGATGAGAGAGACCTATGCCTATTGATTTTCCTAACACTCCGTCGTTAAACGACGAGTTTACGTCAGGTTCTACCACCTGGCGATGGGACGGTAGTGTTTGGAAGGTAGTTCGCGATTTTGCGCCTACTGGAGCAACAGGTGCGGTCGGCCCAACTGGAGCAGTAGGCCAGACTGGCGCAACTGGTATCACAGGAATTAACTGGGAAGCCGCGTTTGATTTTATCGGATACAGCGTCGGTGACGTTGTTCAATATAACGGCAGTACTTACTACTGCAACACCGCTATTGCATCAGGCGACATCATGTCGCACATTCCAGGTTCATCTGCTCGATGGGATTTGCTCGCCGCAAAAGGTGCTAACGGAAACACAGGCGCTACAGGGTTAACAGGTGTTACCGGAGCAACAGGCCCGACAGGTCCTACCGGCCCAGACGGCGTTGCAGCAGTTACAGGTGCGTTAAACTATGACACCGGAACTAAAACTTTATCTCTCGACGAAGGAACAGCGGGAGGCTTAGCAACTCTTAACGCGTCAGGCGTTGTGCCAGACGAGCAGTTGCCAGACGATCTTGTACGAACAGACGGATTGACAGGCGCACTCGGAGATTACATTCCTTCATCAGAAAAGGGTGAGCCTGAAGGCGTAGCAGAATTAGACATCACCGGAAAAGTTCCTGCAGATCAACTGCCACCAGATTTTGATGTTTCAGCAACAACCCCTCCAGCTTCACCGCAGGTTGGAGACGCATGGTATGACTCTGCGTCAGGAAATCTTTACGTCTACTACGATTCATATTGGGTTGAAGCAGCGAGCGCAAATGATGGACCTACTGGAAACACGGGTGTTACAGGTCCTACAGGTCCTACAGGATCGCAAGGCACATCAATCAACGTTATCGGCACCGTTGCAAATACAGGATCTTTGCCACCTACGGGAGCAAGTAACGACGCGTATATCGTCACCGCAGATGGTGATTTGTATATCTGGGACGGCGCTGCTTGGACAAGCGTAGGCCAGATTGTTGGACCGGTTGGACCTACAGGCCCACAAGGAAATACTGGTGCTACCGGATTGACTGGAGCTAACGGCGCTACGGGCGCTACAGGCGCAGATGCAGACGCACTTGGAATTACAATAATGACAATTATGCAGGCATACTAAACAACTAACAAAGAAAGGTGTAGTAACTAATGGCTACAACTTCAAAGGCACTCTTTCGCGGAGCAGCAGCAACGTCAAGCGCAACACTATACACAGTTCCATCTGCAACAACTACAGTAGTTACTAACATAGCAGTAGTTAATACCGCTGGTTCTGCCGGTACTTTTACTTTATTTCTTGATGATGTTGATCTTCATGCAGCTACTGCAATTGCAGCAAACACTACTGTCTACATTGATTGCAAGCAAGTACTGGCAGCGGCTAAAACAATTAAAGGTCTAGCGTCTGCAATAACTATAGACTTTCATATTTCAGGAGTGGAGATTTCGTAATGGGTATTTCAATTTTTCCTGTCCCAGCGGCAGCAGCGGGTAAAAGTCCAACAACTGCTGAGTACAATACGACTACTAATATTACACTTCCTAATAACACCAATGAAGTTGAAGTCTTTCTTGTAGGCGGTGGCGGAGGTGGCGGTGGAACTGGTTTTGGTCCCATCGGCTGTAGCTCGGGAACTTACCACGGTGGCGGTGGTGGTGGCGGTGTGGTAGTACAACGTCGTTTTGCTGTAACTCCTGGTAGCAACCACACGATTACCATTGGAACAGGTGGTGGTGGAGGGTCGTCAGGAAGTAGTTTTGCTAATACTGGTGGTCCTGGAGGTAGTGGAAATGCTACAACTTTTGGAAACCTAGCAAACGCCCTTGGCGGAGGTGGCGGTGGCGCACAGCTTGGTGGCGCAAGTTCTTCCGGCACAGGTGGGGGCGGAGTTGGTATAGGCAATGTTGTAGCAGGCGGAGGCGGTGGCGCAGGTGGCAACGCTATTGGCGCAGGCGCTAACTTAGGCACAGCAGGAAACCAAGCAGGAGCAGGTGGCAACGCTTCTGCTGGAGGCAATACTTCAACTCAACCAGGTGCAGGTATTAGCATTTATGGTTGGGGTGGTGGCGGTGCACCTGGTGGCGGTGTCACAAATTCTCCAGGCGGAGGTGGAAGAGGTGGAACTAGCTATAACACTGCCGGTACTGCTGGTCAAAACGGATACGCAAGAATTACGTATTGGAGTTAATTATGAGTGTGAATTACGCATTTATTAAAAATGGTCGCGTAGCAGAGGTTCACTTCTTTGCTGCAGAAGATGAAAAAACAGCCAATGACGTACTAGAAACTTTTGGCTATGACTCTGCAGTATTTGTTGGTCAAAATCCTCCAGCAAAGTATTCAACTTATGACGGTACGACTTTCACAGACCCAACGCAGGAATATTTAGTCTCAATTGGTGTCATAGTTATACCACCAGAACCGATAGAATAAAAAATACTAAAGGACATTTACTCGGAGTAGCCAAATCTTCACCGCGATTTCCTGCTATAATGACACCCTAAGGAGTGACCATGTCAGCGATTGATTTTCCCAACTCACCTTCGGTGAACGATACCCACACCGTGGGAGATCGTTCCTGGAAGTGGAACGGCAGTCAATGGAAGGTTGTGCGCTCCGTGCTCCCTGGAGCCACTGGACCTACCGGCCCAACGGGAAACACCGGTTCAACAGTTACAGGTCCTACCGGGGCTGTGGGCAACACTGGCGCGGTTGGTGAGACAGGTCCTACAGGTTCTAATGGCACAAACGGATCTACAGGAGCGACTGGACCAACAGGCGCCGCGGCGGTAACAAACTCCTCAATTAGCTCAAACATTACCCTTGTTGCAGGTACACGTTATCTAGTCGATACTTCAGCCGCAAGAACACTAACTCTTCCAGCTAGCCCGTCTGCAGGCGATGAGATTCAGATCTTAGACGCGACTGGGACTGCAGGGACGAATAATATTACAGTCGCTTCTAACAGCTTAAAAATCAATGGATCAGTGCAAGATGCAACGCTCGATGTTGATGGCGTAGCTGCAAGCTTTGTCTACACTGGTTCTACATACGGATGGAGATTAGGATAATGCCACTAAGTTATAAAAGTCTTTCTGGTGGGAGCACCCTTGCTAACTCGGTAACAGCCGCTTCTGCAAATACTGCATACGTAGCTACTATGGCTCTTGACTCAGGGCTCTACACTATTTCTTGCGTAAGCAGCACTATTGCTACTATAGATTTTTTCAATGCGAGCGGTTATATTGGTTCTGCAACAACTGTCTCTGGTTCAGTCGCGTACAGCCTTGCAACAGCATGCACGAAAATTGGCTATAGAACAAACACTGGTAGCTCTATCTCTATCTCGATATCTAAGACTGGAAACCCTTTAACATCTGCTGTTAGCGGGACTTTATACACCATTACATCAACAAGCACGTTCACCCAAACAGGCAACACCGGGATTGGCTACGTCGTAGCTATCGGAGGCGGTGGCGGTGGTGGAGGAACACAGACGTACTGGCAGAGCTCAGGTGGTGGTGGCGCAACTGGCGGAGTTACAAGCTCACAAATTCTTTTAACTGGCAACGTTTCTATCGTTATCGGATCTGGTGGCAACGGCGGCACAGCGGGCGGCACTCAAAACGCCTTATCAGCAGGTCAGTCTGGAAACGCCGGTGGAACTACAACTGTTGGTGCTAATATTTCAGCAGGAGGTGGAGGTGGAGGCTACGGAAGACTTAGTGCACCTGAACAGACAGTCTACGGAGGCATAGGCGGATCAGCGCCATCAGGCGGCGCAAATGGAGCAGGCGGAAGTGCAAATGGCAACGTAACTAGCGCTCCTACCTACTCTTTCGTAACAAACGCAACAACAGGGTCTGGCTCTAGTGGCACTACAAGTAACTACTTTGCGTCAGCTGCACAAAATGGCGGCTCAGGCAATGTCGGTGCAGGCGGAAACTCTCCAACATCTGGAAATGCTAACTCGGGTACTGGCTACGGGGCAGGCGGCGGTGGCTCAGCTGGACGACAGAGTAACGGCAACGGCGGAAATGGAACTGCTGGAGTTGTATACATAATCGCTGTCTAAATTGAAAATCTTCACCGCAGGCAAAACCTGCTATAATGACCACGAAAGGAGTAGCCTGTGAGCGCAATTGATTTTCCTACCTCGCCGAGTGTTGATGAGACACATACGGTAGGTAACCGTGTTTGGAAGTGGAACGGTACAACCTGGGACGCGCTACGCACGACTATTCCTTATGCAACTGGTGTTACCGGCCCGACTGGGCAAGATGGACAGTTTACCATCGCCGCGACCACCGCGCCTGCAAATCCTGAAGTTGGAGACGCATGGTATGACTCTGCGTCTGGTGATGTATTTATCTACTATGATGGCGTCTGGGTAGAAGCTTCAAACGCAAATGACGGACCAACTGGTCCTACTGGTTTAACCGGAGTTACGGGAGCTGTTGGCGCTACAGGCGCTACTGGTTTAACTGGCGCTGATTCAACTGTAACTGGACCGACAGGGCCTACCGGTCCAACAGGAAGTACTGTTACTGGCCCAACTGGGGCAACTGGCACCGACGCATTTAATCCGTTCTTACTGATGGGAGCATAAGCAATGCCAACTACATATAAGGTACTAGGGCAGTCAGCTCCAAGTGCAACAACTGCAACAACTCTTTACACGGTGCCATCAAGCACCCAGACAGTAGTTTCTACCATTGCAGTAGCTAATCGTGGCGCCGCTGCTGCGACATATCGTATTGCCGTGCGTGTCGCTGGGTCTACGCTATCAAACGAAGAATATATTGCGTACGATGCTGCGATTACCGCAAACAACAGTACATTCATTACTGTGGGTCTAACCCTTGCAGCAACTGATGTTATTACTGTGTACGCATCAACTGCTGACTTGTCATTCAACGCATTCGGAAGCGAGATCTCATAGTGGCTATATCTAATTTAGTACCTACATCAACCAGTGCAGGTGGACCTAATGCTAAAAGTTTTACTGTCCCTCTAGCAGTTACTACGTATAAAACATCAACTGCATTTGCTGCTGGTGCATATACTGTTAGTATTACACCAACTTCTTCTATTGCAACAGTTACATTTTTAAGTTCTACTGGCACAATAATTACCACGCAATCAACATCTTCTGGAACTGTTTCTTTTGCGTATGCAACTGATGCTGCATCTGCTCTTATTTACGTAAACACAGGGGCAGATACAGTTGTAAAAATAGAAAATACTGCTGCAAACATAAGCGGAAGCGGAATTACTGGAACATTAGATACTGTTACTTCTACTGGAAACTATAACACTACTGGACTTTTATATGTTCTTGCTGTTGGCGCAGGAGGAAGTGGCGGAAATGGAACTACTGGTTCTGGTGTCTCACTTGCAGGCGGCGGTGGTGGAGGATCCGGCGGTGTAAGTGCTGCTATTACTTATACCAATACTGCTACTGCAGTTGTCATTGGAACTGGTGGTGTAAACTCTAATAATAATGCTACTAATGGAAATGCTGGCGGAGCAACTACTTTTGGAAATATTCTTACTGCCAATGGTGGCAATGGTGGTGGCTATCAAACAGGCAATAACCGCAGTCAACGCGGGAACGGCGGCAACGGAGGCGGTTTTGGTGGCTATGGCGCTTACGCAGCAAACACGTGTTCCGCTTCGGGAGGAGAAGGAGGCGATACGTCAGGCAATTCCTTTTTATCAATAACAAGCGGCACTACTGGTGGTGGCGGTGGCGGTGGCGGTAGAAGCGCTAACACAAACTCTGGAACTGCATTTTATACTGCCCCTTCTGTAGGCGCAGGTTCAGGAATTGGAACTGGCGGAACTGGTGCTAACGCGCAAAACGCAGTTGCAGCGACCTCGCCGACTGGTTACGGTGGCGGCGGAGGCGGTGGTGCTATTACTGCTGCAGGAGCTAGAGTGGCATCTTCTGCTGGAGGTCCTGGTGTAGTGTATGTATTGAGAGGATTCTAATATGGCAACC
>Ga0209599_10000925_pt1 | contig 15884 bp, 11 predicted proteins | sample Shrwel_input2_FT_FD_187534 | JGI IMG/M metagenome (GOLD analysis project Ga0209599, IMG submission 187534) | Subsurface microbial communities from deep shales in Ohio, USA - Utica-3 well 1 S input2 FT (SPAdes) (version 2) ... | reverse complement strand
TCTCTCCAAAAGTCCACATCTACTTTAACGTTCTTACCCTTATTAATAGTTCTTCCTTCTCTACGGATACCATAAGTAACCCCATCAATTGAGAACTCTAATTGACAATGGAAATCTGATTTGCGGTTATTCATAATTGCGGATGCCTTATAAGCTCTACTACACTTATCAAACAGGCAGAATGAGATTGCATCAAATAGACTGGATTTTCCCTGTGCATTTGGTGCGAATAATCCCATCAGTCCGTTTACCTTATCGAAGTTGATTACGTTTCGCTCTCCGTATGAAAACATATTACTGAAATCAAACTTAATTGGTCTCCAGCTTATATTCCTTTGTAGTTCTGATGGTTGGATTCTACTATTAATGTCACGATTTATTTTTTCAATACCTGCTAAGTCCTCCTTTGTCACAAATGGCATCATTCTATCAATGTACTCTGCTACTAATGAGTTTTGGTAATTGATGTCCGCAATATCATCTATTTCTAATCTAGTTTCTCTATCGTTTGTTTTTTTCTTATTGAATGAATCCGTTCTAATAATTGTAAAATCTTCCACACCATACTTTGCCGTAATATCAGCCATCATTCTTTTAGTATCTGCGGTATCCGTATTAGTTACCCTTACTCTTAAACGAGGATACAACGGCATATCAGTTACATCCGGTACAATACCACCATCTACATCCAATGTGTAATAACCATAATCGTTTTTGATATCAATTTCTTCGTAAGTCATTGTATGCAAATCCCAAGCTAAGAATCCGTGCTTGTCTAATGTTTCACCAAAGTTTTGTTGTACTAAAGAACCGGCGTACACCACCTTACATCCGCTTGGTGATATCATCTCTTGTCTTTTGTGAATATCTCCTAACAGGGCTAAATCATATCCATCAAATATATCAGTTGTAAAGTGTCTACTACTAACTACATACCCTACATCGGTTGTAGAGTTATCAACAGGTCCGTGAAATAGTGCAATCTTTTTGTTTCCAAATAGAGTGTTTGCTTTAGGCCAATTATCTTTGTTATCAAATATACTGAATACTGCAAAATCAACTCCACCAATGCCATAAACTTGCGTATCTCTTAAATAAGTTAGGTTTGGTAATTTTAATGCATCAACGATTGGAGTAAGTACATCCATTCTGTCCGAATTGTTCATATTACAATCGTGATTACCAGCGATTACAATTGTAGGACATAGTTTGTTACATTCCGTAAACAACCAGCTAATCTCACTTACCAATTCAGGACTCATTTCCAATTTAGCATGAGCTATATCTCCAGCTAAGTAAATAATAGCATCCTCAGTTCCTCTTTTCTTAATCTCATCAAACATCGTATAGAATACTTCTCTAAACTCTTTATGTCTTTTGATATTTCGGATGTGTATATCCGCAATGTGATAAATTGTTTTTAATTTATTCATATATTATTTAATTTGGATAGAACTAAGTCATCCCATCCAGTTTGTTTTGCTCCTTTTAGGAGTTCGTTTACTTTTTTAAATCCCATCTCACCAGCATCCTTATCGGTTGGTATAATGTTACGAACTTTGATTCCGTTCTTTAAAAAGTAATCAGTATGTTTAGTTGAATCTGCAATTGCATCTGAATCTAACATAATAGTTACTTCTTTAACACCTTTCTCTATAATCTTATTCTTTAATTTACTCAATAAGAACTTACCAAGCAAAGGAATACAATTTCTCTTAATTGAGAATGAATCAAACACACCCTCACATAAAGTAATAGGTTCATTCCAATTGATTTGATTATCAAACACAATCACATCTCTATTAACCGGAGGATTCTTATATTTCATTCGTTCTTCTTTGTAATATGAACGAGCTACAAAGTAATTCAAGTCACCATTCTCATCATAGGATGGAACAATAACTCTACCAAAATATAATCCCTCCGAGCAATACCCAATATTGTATTTAACGATATCAGCTTGTGTAATACCTCTTTCTTTTAAGTAATTAATTGCTTGATTATATTCAGGGTTGAATCCTTTTGGTTTGAAATGAAGTTGTTTGAATTCCGATGGTAATTGTAACTTGGCTACATACTCATCTTTTTCAACTAATGTATAATCATCCTCACCATAGATATCTTTTAATTTATTAAGGTCTCTTATATCTACATTGAGTTTGCGAAGAAGGGATTGAATACTCCTACCTTTAGAATCACATACCCAACAATGCCATCTTTGTGTATCTAAATTTACTTGAAGTTTCTTTTTATGGTGATTACAAAATGGACAATGATGTGCCTGTTCATTTCCCTTAAGAGATGAACCTACACCCAACGCGGTGTCCAAAATGTTAATGACCGTTAGTTTATTCTTCCCAGATAGCATTAATTAGATATTATATCACAAATATACGAATTTTTTGGGATATAACCAAATTAATGGTTGGAATTCTTTACATCGTAAAGGAAATCAGCTAAAAACTGCATTTTTGCTGCAATTGGTGCTTTTGGTTGGTTTGCTTCCAACATTCCTTTGAGGTCTATGATTGATGCAGCTGCTATTTGAAGTGCATCATCTTTTGCGTTTAAATAAGCTTCGGAGATTCCGTACTTCTTTGCAATTTCAGGTATTGTCATAACTTTAATTTATAATATCCTTACGGAAGAATTTTCCCATAAGGTTTTCGTTTATTGCTTGGTCATTGGCTAGTACATCGTAGTGAAACTGCCATTTGATTTCGTAATATGATAAGGATTTCTTTGAAAAGCAAAACTGGATAATTTCTCTTTCAAAATCACCAGCTCTACCTTCTTTTACTTCGGATTTAATCCATTCGTTTGATGAATAGTATTTCTCCCAATCGGAAGTACTTCTAACAACTCTCTTTCTAGTCTTGCCCTTAAGGGGCTTCAATCTTCGAACTTGATTTAGGGATTTCTTCCCTATATAAAATCTACCAGTTGGTATGTGTATCATTTTATAGACAAACCCAACCGCACCTTCCGGTGTGTTTTCCTCTGTAACAATATTTCCATTAAATTTCCAACTCATTGATTACTTATTTGTAACGGAATCAGAATATTTTTTAGTACTATTCAGTTCCCCACCTCTAGCTTTTTTTAATTTACCTTCGTCTGTTGCTAGATTTTTTCCACCATCTGGATTTAAAGGTGTTTTATCCTTTCCTTTAGTATCTATCATACCTGTTTTAGGTGGTGTTTTTTTGTATATGTCTAAAATACTTGCCATTTTGTTTGTTTATTTGAATATAAATATAAAGTAAAACCTTTTTACGAATCAAATCTAATAATAAAGTTTATTGGATAGTCTGGCGTTGATTTGATTGGTTGTGGTAATTTAGCTACTGCAACCATATTTAACTCATTATCATATAATGCAATTGTAGTAATATATGGTGCTAAAAATGAACCAGTTGGGTCTAAACTAACATAATCTTCATAATAATTAAATTCAGTATTAATAATTTTTGTACCAGCATTATAAAAAGATTTAGTTACCAAATCATCAGGTCTTATTGAACCAGGTCTTTGTACTGTATATGTATTTACAACACCATCGGTTTCACTCACCGCAGTTGGATTTTGAGAAAAGTTAAATTCGTTTTCTAATACTGAAATGAATATTTCATTTTCATATATTGTTTTAGTTGAACGAAAGTTTAAAGTAAATTGAGATAAAACAGAACCACTAACTATATCTTTAGCTACAACTACCAATCCCCTATCATAAAATATATTACCTTTTATATCATTACCATATTTTAAATTAGAATATCCATCATCAGTATATGTTCTACCCAATTGTTCATCTTGTAATACAACAGTACCAGGCTTTATTCCCTCACCATAATATATTTGTGGAATAGAAAATACAGCTATATCATCTTCTAATACTCTTTCGTTTGTTGATGCATATGAAATTCTTCTACCAACTTCCGTTAATAATGATGCGGTTGCTGCATTGTTATAAAATTGAGATTTTATTGATGCATAAACCACTTTTTTATTGAATCCATTACTTACCTCATCGATATCCAAATCAATAAGAGTACCATCTCCGTTTTCTCCGAAAATAGGACTAATATCATTTTCATCCAAAGTCCATTCTTTATAAACTTTAAGAGGCCTTACAATTATATCTGATTTTGGTATTTCTTTCAACATATCTTATATAAATATTCGTTTAACAAAAAACCCCCAATTAAGGGGGTTTTCATATTATATTAATTTTTAATTAGAATGATAATTTCACTTTAATTAAAACTTCTTTGTCAAATGATTTAACAATTGGTTGAGAAGTCTTAGCTACCGCCACACATTCGTTTGCATCATTCAACAAACCTATCGTTGTGATAAATGTTTGAGGGTCAGTTTCAAATGTTGGTTCAGTAAAGAAACCATCTGCATCTAAATATGTAGGATTGTTAGAGTAGTTAAACTCTCTATTTGTTGCTCTTACAAAGAAATGTTGCGTTGATACGTTTTCAGTTCTTCTAGCATCAAAATCCTTACCAGCTCTAATTGCATGATATAATCTCTTATGATTCTCCTGGTCAGCTGCTGTTGAGTATGAAGGTGTTAATGTTCCAACAGTTTGGAATGCTTCATTAAATACGTTACCTACCACATTACCAACAGCCGTTGGATTAAGAATTATAATACCCCTTTCAGGATAGAATAAACCATAACCTTGTCCAGATGTTGGGTCAGTTGTATTTTTTATAGTTGCTTCATTTTGAGTTCCTAAATTCAATGAACCAGAAACTACTTTAAATACATTACCACTCAATCCATAAGAATCACCGAATTTTTTACCACTATTATCAATAAATGTAAATAATCCATTAGAACCAGAAACTTTTAATGACCAGTTACCAGCATCCATAGATTCTCTATAACGAGCTCTAGCTACATTAATTACATAGATATCATTTGAATCTGTTGCAGCTGCAACTGAATTTTCAAATTGGAATTTAGCTAATGTTGGGTCTAACAACATTGATTTGTACTGAGCGTAAGTTGCTTTAGTTGGTAATAAACCATTAGGGTCTACATCTAAAGTAACAGAACCACTACCATCAACATGTCCGTATGCTACTGCAAATTGAACTTCTTCAATATCAGTATCGATTGGGTCAGTTTGATATACGTTGTAATAATACTTACCGCTTACTGCTTCAGTTTGAGATGATGCGGTGTAGAATGACATCAATGAACCAGAATCGCTACTCCATAATCCAGTAGTTACTACTTCTATTTTTGCATTTACCTTATCAAATTCACCAAATCTTTTATAAAGACCAGTACCAGTTACACCGGTTGATGCAATTTGTTGACCAGCTGGTAAAACTGAGTTTAATATTTGTACAATTTGATTTGAATCAATCGTACCAGTATTAGCCAATGCTCTTATCTGGTCGGTTATATTTGGGTCGTTTATTAGTGCCATTTTATATTTCTATTTTATTTTTATACGGTTGCTTTGTATGTTACGATTACAGGAATAGTTTGTGAACCCCCAGTTTCATTTCCAAACACAGTTATTGTTGTAGATACATCAATTGTTAAGTTTGGATTTGGAGTGAATCTAAATTCTAAACCAGTAACAACTTGTGCCGTTGTTGTAATTTCATCACCTAAGAATAATGTAGTACCAGTACCACTTGCTCCTCTAGTTACAGTTATTGTACCAGCTCTTTGGTCTGCTAATACCATTGTATATCCAGCATTTTGATTTCCAGCAGGAGATGTTGTTGGGGATAATCCTACACCACCTTCATATTGATTAACACTAATAGAAGGTACACCCAATCTAACAACAGGAATTTGAGTTGTTCCTTTTGGTAGAGTTACTAACTTATATCTTAATACTTGAGTTTCATCAGGTGAAGCTTCCGTAATAGGAATAGCTCTGATTGCTGAATCATAGTATGCAGAACCTTTTGGATGCGCTGGTTCGTAAAGCGTATAATCAATCTCATCATCACCCAAAGCAAACTTTGTAATGTTTAATGATTGACCCGATGCTAATTTTTGTCTTCCTTTTTTGGTAAGAATTGCATCTACTGTAATTTCTGTGTTATCTAAATATGCCATTTGATATGTTTTTTATCTATATTCTATAAATATAACTAATTTTTATTTTCCAATTAATCTACTTCAAGTATTGGTTCACCACTACCTCTACCAGTCTTAGCCACTCTAAGAATGTTAGGATTAGTTGTAAATGTTTCAACCGGGTCTAACCCATCTGGTGTAGTTGTTGAATTTTGAACAGAACCTTTCCAAAATGAACGTTTCATACCCTCACCTAAATTATTCTTGTATATATAGTGTGTTGGGAAATATCCATTCAACGAAGTTACCTCAACAATATCATTACCAATACTAACACTACCACTAAATGGTAATACAGATACTTTGTATTTGTATTTGGTTACTGGAATTTTTTCGTATTTAACTTGTCCATATGGTGTTGCTGGGTATCCTTCTGTTTGTGTGTTTATTTTTTGAGTATATTGTTGCTTTACTAAGAATATACTTTTTCTACTTCCTGTTTCTTGGTAATTACCAAATAAAGGGTCATAACTTCTAACGATACCAGTACCATTATTAGCGTATAAACCATAACCAGCATTAGCAAGAGAATCTCTGTCCATGCCAACTTCAGTAAACGTAAATGAATCAGCTTCACCCACCAAACTTGCACCAGTAGGACATTGTATTTCTAAATCGTAAAATGGTGCACTACCTTCTAATAAAACTCCATCATTTGCATCAATAATACTATTGTAAGATGGATTTGTTCCTTCTAATTGTATAACATCATTTGCATCCACTACTCCAGTATTGTTACTAACATCTCCAGATAGATTTGTTATTTCGGATGCATCTAATGTAGCATCTTTTGGTATAGATTCTGCATCTAATAATACATCTTTGTTTGTATCAAGAGACGTTTCAAAATCATTTCTCAATGATTGTGGTTTATCCCAACGAGTTTTATTTCTTTCTAAATAGTGTGGTTCAATTAACAATCCTTTAGATATGTTTGTTCTAACAGGAGCTAAATCAGAAAGTACTTCAAACAATGATTTATCTATGTATCTTATTAATCTAATATATTCGTAGATATCTCTGTTATCCAATCTCTCAAAGTAGTAATGTCTTAAAGTATCTAATTGTTTATAGTTACTTCTATATTCATCACCATAATCTCCAATATAGTTATCAATATTAAAATCACCAAATGCTTTTAAGATATCCATATTCAACTCCTTAATTGGAGAGAAGAATAATCCCAAACGATTTGAATCTATTGGAGCTCTATCAAATGATTTTTGAGTTGCTCTAGTTTTATAAGAAAGGTCACCTATTAAAGTTTGTTCTTCAAAACGAATCTTATTAGAAACATTAAATCCTAAAGATGGAACATTTGCTGTTACAGTTCTATCATATGGAATGTATTGATATGGATATGTTGGAGCTGAATAAAAATTACTAGCAGTTGCAAATCCAGTATCACCAACATATGATGTATCTATTGAAACGTTTTTAATGAATGGGTCTAATACTCTATCTTTTGGATATTCAAAATCCAAACGGAATATCAAATCTTTAGTTGATGAATCAAAATCATTTCCATTGATTGCGTCTGGGAATAGTGTATGGTTTTCAAATTTACTTCTTTGTAAAGGTACAGTCCATAAACGGAACTCATCTAAATTACCAGAATATCCATTACCACCAACCTCAATATAATTGCCATCTTCCCATTGTGAATCAGAGGTTAATATAGACATACTCACAAATGTAGTTTGTCTAATACCATTTGAAGTACCCAACCAAACTTCATATAAAGATGCCGCCCCACCATAATTGTATCTATTGATTGCAACATTTGAATAGTTTTCAAGAGATAACGGAAATCCTAAACTTCCTGTTTTTAAATCAGGACCGTAAGCGTATGGATAGTTACTAGACGTATCGAAATAATATGTTGATACAGATGCACTTATGAATGGTTCACTAACATAAGTACTTGTAGATGAATCACCACCAAAATTTAATTCTAATTTAGCAAAAGAACCAGTGGTTTGTACTAAATCTAAATTCCATTGACTTGCTGATATTAATCTTTGCGGTGTTGATGTAATAGATGCAGGTAATATTCTAAACTCTATACAATTAGGATAATCTCCAGTTTTTGTTTGTTTCCAATCAACTCTTACTGATGAATTATTATCTAATACAATTGCTGCTGTTCTATCATCGAATGTAAATTTACTAACTCCACCTCTAGTTGGATCTTGAGGTCCACCAAATTCCATTATAGTCAACATAGATTGTGGTACACCATAACAAGCCATTACAGCTTTAAGTGCTCTAGAAGTACCCTTATGTTTTAATAGGTATGGTAAGTTATTTAAGATTCTTCTCCATACTTCATAATTAGCATCTTGTAAACTTCTTCCATATTTTTGATATCCATCTTGCGTTGTACCAAACATATATTCCCAAAGTAATTGAGAATTAAATGCTCTTTTTTCAGTCCAACCCATTGAGTTTAGCATAGAACTAACTAATGAATCAGGAACTCCCAATTCTTCTTTATGCTCTACGTTTTTAGATTTTTTTATTCCATTTATATATACCCATAGAATATCAAAATGCTGGCCAATCATATCTAAGAATAAAATAAAATCAGCGTTATCGTAATCTTCAGTTATATAAGCTGGAAGATTATTACGCATTGCATATGAATTATACTTATCAAATTCCTCCGAATCAGCCAATGCCGTATCATACCAACTAACAACCAATGGATTTGTTATAGGTCTTAAGACTCTATAAGTTAATTGAGTTGTTGAATTGAAATAATCTTGTTTAGGATATGCTAATGCATTTTCTGATTTGAATAGAAATTTTTCAAATCCATCAAATGTTTTTATTAAATTACTTATTTTTTCAGCAAGTCCATTTGCTTCAATTAATGCATATGGAGCAGGAATTACTTGAGGTACTTCAAATTGTAATTGTAAAATTGGGTCTATTTGCTCACCAATTAATATCTCATCACCTTGTATTTCAGGAGTACCATCACCACCAGTATCTTCCGTTAATAAATAACCAATTGGAAATGATGTTTGTGTTAAACTTAAATACTTTGATTGATACTCTTGTAAAATATTTATTTTATAATAAAAGTTTTTCAATCTCTCAGCTGCAGAACCAAAGTGTACAAATTGGTCAAATGTATATGAAGAACCACTAACGTACTGAATATTTAATTTTTCAGTATCAATATTATTCTGAGATGTTATCTTATTTAGGATATCATTTGATGTAGTAGAACCACTTGCTATTAAATCATCAAATATTTTAAAAGCAGTTCCGTTATCAGCATCTAATAAAAAATTAGGTCCTTTTAATGGTGCACAATAACTTGTATCAACTCCACTAATTGTTATAGTTTCAACTATTGGGTCAGCTTGTAATTTAGAAATCCAAACTTGCTGATTTGGTTGTACAGTTGTTTCTAATGGTTCGTATAATTTTAATATAAGAGAATCATTATCACCAGTCCAAGTTGTAATTACTTTATTATCACCATTACCAATATGTAATAAGTGTGTTAAATATTTTGATGTTTCATCTGCAAAAATACCTTTATCAAACTGTGCAATAAATCCTTCTGCAATTCTACTAATAGCAACATCTCTAGGAATAGTTAAATCACCTTTATCAAATTGAATTGTGATTATTTCTTTTTTACCAATTACAGTTTGTCTTCCACTTACGTTATATGGAACTAATATTAATTGTAAATTAATTATATCTTGGTCTTCCGAAACATTAGTCCCAGCATTTATTAATAATTGCTTAAAATTAAATGTGTGTGTTCCATTTTTTGGTAGTTGCGCAAAATTAGAATTGCTACTACCAGCATACACCTTAACATAATCAGTATCAATTGAATCAAATGATATTTTAAAATCAACATCAGTACCTACATAATCAGGTCCTCTTAATACAGAAGGATATTGTATATTTCTAATATCAGGAACACCAACCCATATATCATCAACAGCTACTAATGATGTTTCTATTAAATCACCATCACCATCTGCGTTTGTTGGAACTAATTTTATTGTATATTTTCCAATTACATCAAATGTTTTTGATGGTATTATTATTATGCTAGTTTCACCACTAACATTAAATTCATATTTTTTATCCTTTACATATGCAGTTACCTTTGTAGTATTTCCAAAAAGATTCAATCCAATTGGAACTGCTGCATCTGAATTAATATTATATTGTGTAAAGTCTTGAGATGCTAATTGTGCTGGATTTGAGAAACTTATTACAGGAATCGTAGCTTGTATTATTGCAAAATTTTCACTAGTAATACTAATATTTAAATTTCTATCAAAATTTACAAGTGTAGATATACTTTCCAAAGCGGAAGTTGCTTCTAATGTTTGTGTTTTTATACCATCACCACTAACTACTATTTTAGTAATTCTATATGAACTTATATTAGTTGTTTGTATTGAATATGATAGTTCAGAATCTGCACTATCTTCAATTTCAGTAACTCCATTAGTTAAAGTGAATGTTTCAACTCCAGCTAATTCTTTTTTATTTTTTATAAAAGTAACAGAATTATTTGGTCCATCTATTGCTACATTTAATTTAATTTTTGGAATAATTGGATCTGTTGGATTTTGTATTACTTCGTTTTGAGCTAATGTAAACTCAATAGATTTATCTTGAGAATCTACATCATAACTATAATTTGTTTGAAGTACATCTCCTAAAAATTTTCTTACTCTAAATGTGTATGCTGGTGTTGTTGAATAAACGCTTTTATAAGTTTCAGGATCGTATGTATATAAATTATTAGTATCGCTTGTATAATTTGGTAGACCCCTAGTACTATATGCTACTAAACTATCATATGGGTTTATGTTTAAAGCTATGTATGGTACATAATATTTTGGATTTTCTACAACATCTACTATGAATTTCTCATTTGATGAATATCCTTCTTTTTGTACAGTAATAGTTTTAGAACCATTAGTCAATAAATCACTTATAGAAACCGAAAGTCCATAGCTTGTAGTTTGATATATTGGAGTATCGTTTACATAAATACTTGATTCAGTATTTGATTTAATGTAAAGTATATTTTTATTATCGGTATTAGCTACATTTGGTGTATCTACAATTGGTATAAATCCGGCCGAACTTCCACCACCGCCGCCATATGAAATACCAACACCAGACCCACCACCTACACCAACACCTGTTTCAGTATCAAGCGCATTTAGTTGTTGGGATTCACTTACCCCAAACCCACTATCAAAAATATTTTCATCGTTTGCTACTGCCATTTTGTTACTTTATAAGTATTTTTATATTATCTGTATTCTATTCTTTCTCTACCCATACCACCATCTCCTAAATTCTGTCTATCCAACGTATCATATTCTCGGTAGATGCTGCCACCTCCGCCGCCTCCTCCACCGCTTGATGGTGGTACATATGGTGGTTCTTCTATTGGTGTAACTATTTCAATTGGAGCCGGTGAAGGCTCTACTTTAATTTTTTCTGGTGGAGGTGGGGGTGGAATTTGTTTTTTAATTTCTTCTTCCAACTTCAATTCCATACTAGTCAATATTGGTTTTATTACTTCTGCCATTTGTAGTACAGGACTACTTGTATCTATTGTATTATTAGAATCAATTCTTTGTAATACTTTACCAACAATATCAACACTATCATCCAATCCAGCATCATAAGTAGCTTCTTTCTTAACATCAGGTTTTGATAGATAAAAATCAATACACATAATTAATATCCTTTTACAAATACTTTCTATTTCATTTACTGATAATTCTATTACGGGTCTTTCGGTTTTTGGTTTACCATATTTAACATCTCTAATATCAGATATTCTATTTGTAAATTCATAAAAAGATGCTTCAACAAATTTTTCAAATACTCTAGTTGAAAATGTATCAAAATCTTTTATTTTAAATTCCGAAACCATTTTATCTAACCACTTAGTTGAATACTTTGATTTTAAAAAATTATCAATTACAGTTGGATTTACTTTCTCAATAAAATTAAATGCTAAATTTATAGTATCATCTCTAAATTCACCATTGTTTATAAATAAATCAAATCGTTTTTTAAGTTCTGGATTTAATTGTAATCCTTTTTTTAATGGTAATAATCTAACCTCTGTGCGTGATGGTGATATTTCTGCTATCCACAAACTATCCGCTGGAGCTTCACTACCTACTCTTTTGTTAAGTAATGTTATTTGTGTTTTAAATATACCATTATCATATCCAGCTTCTCTTAAAAGTCTTTCAACATCTATAAAATATTCAGTTGGAAATTGATTTTTCTTAAGTACAGTTCCTTCAGCTATTAAAAAATAATCTTTAATATTTGCAGTTGTTATTGGAACATATCTAACTAATTCATCATTTATTTGTGGTAATTGATTATCATTTAAGTCATATACAATAAACTCAATAGCATCTTTTTCACCAAATCCAAAGAAGGACTCGAGGTTACCTTCTTCAAATATTTTTCTATCGTTTGAAGATATTCTATACCCCTGATTATTTAATATTTCCTTAAATGTTTTTATTGCCATGACAACTTATTTCTTTTACTCATTTGCTTATCATATACATAGTAACAATATTGTTTTCCTACACTATGAATAAGTTTACCTATCCAATTATCTTTTGGTAATGTACCTACTTCATAAGCCATATGCTCAGTCCAAGGTTTTACCATCATATAAATCCACTTAGTATTTTGTGGTTTAGCTTTCATATATTTAACTACATTTCTAGCCCACATCATATATCCCAATACTAAACGAGGGTCTTTCTCATACATCATCTCACCATAAATTTCATCGGCGTTCCAAATGTGTTGAGGTAAGAAACCTTGATTATATAATTCGTTACAAATGATTTTCTTTTTCTTAGTAGTTGCATTTGTAAGTTGTTGGTTAGCTGCAATCAATTGTGTTTGGTTAGTATTCAATTGAGTGTTTATCTGATTTATTGTTTGGTTAAGATTTACTATCTGCGCTTGTGCTGATGTAAGTTGCTCACCCAATAATGCATTCTCTTGCAATAACGAAGTATTTCTTGCACTTAACGAAACTCTTTGAATAGATTCTGCAGTTGCTTTTTGTATTGAATTTTGTAAACTAACAATACTACTTTCTATTTTTGAATTTGCTTGTAGTGTTTGATTTTGAGATACGGCTAAAAGTAAATCTTTAGAATCCATTTCCACCAAAAGACTTTGAGTTGTTATTTCCAATTCTTTAACTTTTGATGCTAAATTAAGAGTAACATTATTTAATCTTTCAACTTGTAATGTTAAATCTGCTATTAATTGGTTGGCTTGATTATAAGATGTAAGTAGTATAGTTGGCGGTAACTCCGGTGCTTCCACTGGTATCAATTCAACTATATTTGTATCTATTGATTTTATAACCTCAACCTCATTATATTTTGGTTTTGTTAATTTACCAGAAACTATACCATCATCCGCAACAGACCCACTAAATACATGGACACCAAATTCATTTTTAGTTTTGATTGCTAATGAACCACTAACTAAAAGCTCTGATATCATGCCTTCATTTCGTAAACCCGTCTTTATTAATCTTTTTATCATTTCTAGTTCTTTGCTATACTAAATGTTATATTATCATCAAAATATTGTGAACCACCATCTTTCTCAACCATAAATTCTATTTTATAAACTCTACCAGCTTCCCAATTGGAAAGATTGAGTTTTATATAGTTACCATCAGCATCACAACTTATTTTAGAATAGTTACCAAATGGAATTATAATATCATTAGATGCAAAATCTCTTATCTGATAGTATGTAGTTTGTGGCAAATACTTTTGAGTGTTGTATGCAAATTGATTTGAAAAAGTTTTCAATGGATACAATTCTCTACCAAATATTCTTATTTTAGGAATACTATTTAGTTTGTATTCTTTTTTCAAATTGTTAATACCAATTTTAATATCTTCTGCAGTTAATGCTGCTAATGAACCAGTTATATAAGATTGGTCATCCCAACCTATTCTAATCTTTGGTTGATATATAGTGTGTGTTTCTTTACTAAAGAATTTAATTACACCATAATCTTCTGTATTGGATTCCACATCAGTTGCGTATTTTAAAATAAACCCATCGTTTGGTATAGAACCACTCATCCAAGATTTTAAAATAGATTTCACATCCATATTAATATCAGATGTTTCATAATTAAATGATTGAGATGCTTCGTATTGTGTCCACCAAGTTCCACCACCACCATTATTCACACTAGCAGTTGTATTTGTTGCGAAGTTATTTTGCAACCATTCTAAGTTAGTATCACCTTCTCTATAATTCCAAGTTACACCCTGCGTTGATATATTATCAAAACGAGTACCAGTACCCATTTGCCAACTACCAGATAGTGCATTTGCATATATTGTATATTCTAATGGAATTTCATTTGTTTCAGTCTCTCTTAAAATTAAAGTTGCATCATTAAATCCAATACTATTATCTGATATTGATTTTGATATGTATCCTACTTCAAATTTTACCAAAGCATGAGATACATCTTTTATGTTCCCATAATATATTTTACTTATTTCTATAATTTCATCAAGCCCAGTATTTTGATTGGGTTGTTGAAGATAAAGCGTTGCATCTTTTGATGCTGTTAAAAAGTAGTATCCCATTATTTTGCCCTTCCTTTTATGTCCGAATCCGGATATTTAATTTCAAAAATAGATGGGTCTAAAGATGGATATACAATCTTAGCTTTAGTTGCCGCTTCTATATTGTATGAATTTGGTGCGTACTTACCTCCACACTTATTCACTATTGATAAACTTGGAACAGATGAAACTCCTTCTATATTTGCTATTAATAATTCAACCTCACTCAAATTTATGGTTTGATTAAATTGCCAATTATCAATGTTAAAATAATCTTTTAATTCAGAAATACATTTTGCTAAAACTTCACTCTTATTATAATTTTGGTAAACTGATATTTCAAAGTCAATACCTATGTTTATAATAAATCCATCGTTGATATTAATACCATCAGTTAATAATCTATACTCATTTAAATACGTCTTTACATTTTCTTTAACACCTCTAGTAAGCGGTACTAATCTTCCAAACAAGTCATATCCTAACAAATACAAATTAATTGCAAATGGGTTATTTTTTTCATTTTCGTTTGAAGTCTTTCCAATCAAATACTTTGTAATATCTTCTTTTATAGATTGCTCCGATGGTTCTTCACTATCAGGCATATTAACAAAATTCATTACTAAATCGGTAAATTCTTGCAAATGATTAGGTGATGCTAATATGGATGCAGGTGAGTTATTATCTATTGTACCATCAGCTACAGCGTAAGCTTTTGCAACTGCTCCAAATTTTGCAGGCATAGATAATACTCTTACTTGATAATCTTTTGCTGTTACTGCTCTATTTTGAGAACCAAAGTTTGCTAAAGCATTTTGTCTAATTTCTTCAACAGTCTCACCACCTCTACCACCAGCAGCAGTAACTTCATTATCAATCGCTACAGAGTTTTTTGTTGCTTCGTAAATTGCTCTTTCACTATCACTCAATGCTTGAGTATCTTCTTCAAATTCTATTTTAGTAATTCTAGTCAATTGACCTGTTGCTACATTTGATTTAACACCACCACCTACTAAATATCTAACAGTCATTGTTGTACTTGCTGGCGATGTACCATATGTTTTTGTTTTTAAAAAATTTGTTGGGTCAAATGATTCATCCAATCTA
>Ga0209599_10000924_pt1 | contig 15886 bp, 16 predicted proteins | sample Shrwel_input2_FT_FD_187534 | JGI IMG/M metagenome (GOLD analysis project Ga0209599, IMG submission 187534) | Subsurface microbial communities from deep shales in Ohio, USA - Utica-3 well 1 S input2 FT (SPAdes) (version 2) ... | reverse complement strand
AATGTAGCTTGGTTGAGCCATACAAACAAAGCCAACAAAATAGCCAAAGTCACAAAGGTTATCGTGCGCCAATGACTGGCCGTATTACAGCGGTTTTGGTTGAGGCGGGTCAAGCAGTGCAAAAAGGGGATACTTTGGTGGTGATGGAAGCGATGAAAATGGAACATCGTATTGTGGCACAATCTGATTTTACCATTGAAGAAATTTGGGTGGGAGCAAGTGATTTGGTGCAAGACGGACAGGTTTTGTTAAATTAAGCCTGTGTAGTAAGACGGGGATTTTTAAAATCAAAAAGTTACTTTTTTGTAACCTCGTATTTTACTACGCTGCATACGGACTGCTACTTTGGCGTTTGAAACACCAAACGCCAAAACATAAAGGAGTTTTACCTATTTACTCGGCTGTCTCTTTCTGCCCCATATAAATTTTTCTCTTTTTAAATAACTCTTCATAATCATTCAACTCAAGTTCACATGCTGCTGTTCTAGCTCCTGCAACAGGAATAACTCCAAGCAAGCATTTACGAACAATTGCTTCAATCGCCATAGAAGGTATTAATGGACCATCATTCCCCTCTGCTAATAAATGCCAAGATCGCGCCATTGGCTGGCTATTATCATCTACCCCCTCAACACTAACAAACATACCACCTCGATGTTCACCCCAGCGAACCGTATTCATTACATGATAAAAAAGCTTCGCTAGTGGCAATAATGAAGTGACTAACTTTAAACGTACTAACCATGCTAAGGCATTAAGGATTCGATGTAATATTTCAGGGATTGGTCCAGCACCAATCCATACCGACTGCACATTTGGCCATAACTCAGGTAATACTTGTAGGTCAGGAACATCAACTAATGAGAAATGAATACTAGGCAAAGCTCTATAATTAGGAGGACTAATGCGATAACGCATAGATTCTGTCAGAGCATAACCTTGATTTAATTGGCCATTGCGTCTTAACGCGATAGGCTTTCCAGCATAAGCGGTAATCGCTTTCAGAACATTTAAACCGACACCAGCATAAGGTGAAGGCGCAATGCCTGCGGTAATCGAATTAATATGCGTCATCTCTTTTGATAAATGTCGCACAACCGCCGCCGTTAACACAGGAAAACTACTCACACCTGACAAAATAAATATATTTTTTGCTTTGGCCTCAGCATCAAACTGAACAATTCCTTTGACAAAATCTGAACCATCAGCCAAGTCAACATAATTAACCTGACAAGCTAGACAAGCCTTAACAACACGATAGGGGTTATCACCATACAGTTGAAAAGGACCTGTGGCATCCACGACAATATTGGGTTGTAGTGCATCGATTTGACGCTCAACATCTTTATCACGGTCAAAAGCCAAAGCCACAGTCTGTGCACGAAAAATTTGACTTTGACAAAACTTTATTGCTTTATCTTTAGAACGTCCAGCAATAAACAAAGTCAATCGTTCATCATCCGCAAGTAAATGCGCTAACCTTCCACCAAAGGTGCCATAACCACCTAAAATCAGAACTTTCACGCTGAACCTCCTTTCCAAAATCAATAGGTTAATTTTTAACAACATTCATTCGTCAAAGACTTAATTTATTGTATAACAAGCATTTTTTGTAGGGTGTTTCTTATCTATTTAGTCCAAAAAAAAACGCTGTGATAAACACAGCGTTTTTAAAAACCACTCATCAAACTTATGCTTAATAACCTAAATCTTGGTCATCAGCTTGGTCATCATAAGGATAACCACCACCCATTGTGCCACTGGTCATTGGGCCAATCGGCGCATTAGGCGCACCCACAGGACGTGGATTACGCGAAGGCACAACAGTCGAAATAGCGTGCTTATAAACCATTTGGCTCACAGTGTTTTTTAACAACACCACATATTGGTCAAAAGATTCAATTTGGCCTTGTAATTTAATACCATTTACCAAAAAAATGGACACAGGAATACGCTCTTTACGCAGCGCATTTAAAAACGGGTCTTGTAAGGTTTGCCCTTTGGACATGATAATCGTCTCCTCTGCCAAAACGGCAGACTAAAATTTTAATTAGTGCAAAAAATGGCAATCAAAACTTCACTTGCCAGCTTTGCATTTTCAAGCAATTTCAAAATTTTTCAAGTAATTTTGTAGGACAATCAAAGCGTCTTGTGTATCAAGCTGGTGAACATCGTCATTTAGACTTCTTAACCATGTATGCTGACGTTTGGCTAATTGGCGAGTAGCCACAATCGCTCTAAAACGCATTTCATCATAATCATACAAACCGTCCAAATACTCCCACACTTGCCGATAACCGACCGAACGCATCGAAGGTAAATCTAAATGTAAATCACCACGTTGTTTTAAAGCCGTAACCTCTGCAATTAAACCCTGCTCAAGCATGATGTCAAAACGTTGCTCAATACGCTGATGTAACACATCGCGGGCTTTAGGCAATAACGCAACTTGTTGAATGTTGTAAGGAATACTTTGTTTTTGTTGCTGGGCATGCCATACCGACAAAGGAACACCCGTCACATAATACACTTCTAAAGCACGTTGTAAGCGTTGTGAGTCGGTGGTTTTGAGTCGTGCAGCCGTCACCGCATCAACTTGCGCCAATTGTTGATGAATCGCCGCCCACCCCTCTGCTTGTGCCTGAGCCAAAATTTGAGCGCGAATTGTGGCATTGGCTTGCGGTAAGTCGGCCAAGCCGTCTTTTAACACCTTAAAATAGAGCATCGTACCCCCTACCAAAAGAGGTATGCGTCCGCGTGCGCTAATTTCGGCCATTTCGCGTAGCGCATCTTCTCTAAAATCTGCGGCTGAATACGGCTGATTGGGGTCACGAATATCAATTAGACGATGAGGAGCTAAGGCTAATTCGGCTGCCGTTGGTTTGGCTGTGCCAATATCCATGCCACAATAAACCATACTCGAATCAACAGAAATAATATCGACAGGATAATGTTGGGCTAAATGAATGGCTAAATTGGTTTTGCCACTCGCCGTTGGCCCCATCAAAAAAATCGCAGTTGCTTGGCTCGTCATAATCAAAAACACTCTAAACTTGGGTTTATATTATCATGTGAGCCACTATTTCAGTATCTTTAACATTAAATAGCCGTACTTGGCACAATCACTGCTTGTTATTTGTCATGATTAGGCGGTGTGACACATTGCCCTTAGCCTCAACTCGTATTAGAGTATGCTATACTTGGGACTTGTACGCGGTTATCGCTTATTTTTGTGCGTAAGCCCTAATTTAGATAATAATACATTCAATAACAATACAGGACAGCAAGCCTGCCATTAGCCCGCAAACTCAATGGCTAAGTCTGTGCCTGACATTTTAGGACATGTTCCCCATGACCCGTTTTATCTTTAGACTATCCATACTTTCTGCGGCTTTATTAAGCAGTGCCTGTTCTGTTCATCAACTTATCGGCAAACAGGTCAACCATTTCTCTACCGAAAATGTGTTGCCTGTGATTATGGCCAGTGATGACATTCCTACTGTTTGTCACGCTAACGAAACCAACATTCCCTTGTTAATGTCGTTTACCAAGTTTGGTGTGGACAATCATATGTTGTTGGCGATGGGCTATTCGGGCGCAGCAACCTGTATTGACATTGAAGCACACGAAAAACAAGTATGGTCTGCCCTTGCCGAAAGACAAGGTTTGGTCAATATGGCGCAAGATGCACGTATTGCTCAACAATTATTAAACAAAGATGCGGGTAAACGTCAACTTCGTGCTTATCAACACACCGTTGATTATTTTAAAAATAAATACAATTACGAACTCGGTGAAGGTAATTGCCCCAAATTAAAACAAGACAATGAGCAATTGTTGTTAATCGTTGGTGCAACGGCGGCTTTACAAGCACTCAAGAACGATGTTGCATCTGGACGTTTGGTTAATTTTGATATGGCCGTCCCTGCCAAAATCGGTCGCGCCATGAGCTGTTTGGATAACGAAAAATGGTGGGGTGAGCCACAAGCAATTCAAGCTGGTTTAAAAGTTATTTTGCCTAAAGATGCCGCCGAAGAACAACAAGCATGGCAAGAATTACAAGATGCAACTGATATTGGTTTGCAAACAGGTATACGTTTAACCCATGCTACCTATGCTGCTATTGCAAGTATTAAAGGTCGTGATGATTATTTGCGTGATGCGCTCAAACGTTTTGAAGCAATTCCACCTGCTATTTTAAATCAACAATATGCTTTGCTTAACACCATTGCCGCGCTACAAGTCCGTCAAGTTGCTAATTTATATTGGGTCAAAAATACAGGGCATCGCGCACCTACCGAAGAATTTAGCAAATTTTGGGATGAAAAAACGCAACCTTCGGCAGCGGTCAACGAATTGCTTGATGAAATGTAACCACTTATAACAAGAGCAATCATGTGATGATATTTTATAAAAAGCTTTTAGCGTGTAGTTTGGCTATAGCAAGCAGCTTAATGTTGAGTGCTTGTTCTAAAGACCAATTGATTGGTAATGGGTTACGCACTTATACCATCGACCATGCCTTGCCAATTATTTTGAAAACTGATGATATTTTGATGATTTGCCATGCTAACGATGGTTTTGCACCGATTGTTAAAGCCTTCACCCGCTTTAATGTCGAAACAGACCTGATGTTGGCCTTTGGTTATGCAGGCTCGGCAATTTGTACCGAAAATCAAGCCGTTGAGAAAGAGTTATGGTCAAGCCTGAGCGAAAAACAAGGTTGGACAGATGTCGCCATTGATGCGCGTATTGCACAACAATTGCTCAATCGTGATGCAGGGACAAAACAACTCAATGCCTATAACCATACTGTCAGCTATTTTAAAAAACGGTATAACTATGACTTTGGTGAAGGCAAATGCCCCAAATTAAAAGATGAAGTCGAAGAACTGTTATTGTTTGTGGGCGCAACCACTGCCCTACAAGCCTTGCAAAATGATGTCTCTTCGGGGCGTTTAGTAGGGATTGATATGGGTATTCCGCCCAAAGTCGTCAGAGCTATGGATTGTTTAGACAATCAAAAATGGTGGGGCTTTCCACAATCTTTGCGTGCAGCCTTAACCATCATTTTACCTGAATCCCCCGAAGTAGAAGCCGAAGGCTGGAAAACCTTAAAAACGAATGCCGAAGTGGGTGTGGCACAAGGGATGCGTTTGGGTTATGCCACTTATGCGGTTGTAGCCAATATCAAAGGTCGTGAAGAATACTTACGCGATGCGCTAAAAGGCTTTGAAGCAGTTAGCTCTAGTAAAATCAATCAACAATACTTATTGCTTGATACCATTGCTGAACAACAAATTCGTCATTTGGCCAATAGGTTTTGGATGCAAATGGAAGGCAAACGCGCCCCGACTGAAGGTTATAGCCAATTTTTGGACGAAAAAAGACTGCCCGATAAAAATTTAGATGGCATGTTGGATGATATTTAATTAAGGCTTCGACTCCGCTCAGCCAGCTTACTGAGGGGAGTCAAATAATCAATTATTTGTTTAGCACAGGTACAACTAACACAGGAATTTTAGCTTGACTAATTAAGGTTTTACTCACACTCCCCGCTACAATTTGCATCAATAAACCTTTATGTTCTGAACCGACAATAATCATGTCGGCACCATGTTTTTCGGCTTCTTTAATAATCGTTGGCACAATCGCTGTAGCATTAACTAATAAACCAATACAATCAATACCATCAGCTTTTAGGGCTTGGCTACACTCTAATAACTGCTGATGCTCGTGACGAAAACGATGGGCTATTTCTTGGCGTAATTCTTTAGGGTCAATATACACAGGAAACTCACCAAACACCCCACCATAACCCATCATTTCTTCTTGCGAATCTGTCACATGCAACAAACACAAACTCGCTGACAAGTCTTTTGCTAACTGTTTGCTATAATCAAGCAAATGAGGCATTGACTGGGCTAAATCTACACACACTAAAAGTTTCATGGTCTTATCCTGTTAGATTTTACTTACACAAAGCCGCGCAAGGTTTACCGTCACCGTCACCATCTATACGCGTATTAGCACACTGTTTAAGCTGAAACATGGCTTCGGCACAGCTATTCATTTGGCTACAGCTTTTTTTAACACTGCAGCTAAAGCCTTGTTGCTCAGGTTTATCGTTGAGTGCAGGTTCTACCGCTTTAGGCTTTGCAGACACTTTAGCATTGCTATATTGACTAATAAAGCGATTTTCTTGACCTTGTATTGCGGCAATACGTTGGTTACGCTCTATTTCCCACGCATCAGGCGCATCTTGATTTGACCATACCGTAAATAACTTACGGTCTTGGTCAGACAATCTAAAACCGTAAGTATTTTCCATATAAAACATCACTCGCGCCACATCGCCCTTAACTGCATTGGGTGGCTCAGCACGGCGTATTGACTCATCAATTTCTATCGGACACGCGCCATATTCACGTTTATTGCCCTCAACCATACCCCAATTAAAATTAGAACGGTCGCCATTTACTTCGCCCACCGCAGGAAATAAATTGTGTAAATCGTTATGTGCGGTTTCAAAAACAGGGTCTTTGGCCTCACAACATTGACGACCCGTCATGTCTTTTTCAGGACAGACTTTTTTGGGTTCACGCCAACATTGTCTAAAATTACCAAATTGATGCGCGGGCATAACATGCTCAGCTTCAATACGGCTAGCACGTTCGCTATTTTTACGCGGCACATAACCGCAACTTTTCCAATCGGCCAATTTAGATTTGGGGTCATAATCACAACCACAATAAAATGTAATATCGTGACCTTTGTAAATCTCGTTATATAAAATACGTTTAGCTTTTTCAAAAGAGTCAGGCGTTTGAGGTAAATTTTGTGTCACTGGAACTGGCGCAGAACTCGTTTTTGAAGCTCCCTGATTAGACGCATCACCTTGATTACAAGCACTCAATAATAGAAAACACAATGGCAACCACCATAAATAGCGCATAACACTCACTCCTGATAAATCTTATTTGATAAACTGCCAAAATACTTTTTGCAAGCAAAAAAAAGCCCTAATCCGCGAAGATTAGGGCTTTTTTGATAATTCTAGACTGTGCTAGAATTTTATATGGTGCCTAGGGCCGGAATCGAACCGGCACGGCGGTCACCCGCCGAGGGATTTTAAGTCCCTTGTGTCTACCAATTTCACCACCTAGGCAAAAACTTTTACAACAGGCTTCAGCTCAAATCTGGAGGCTGAGGCCGGAATCGAACCGGCGTAGGCGGAGTTGCAGTCCGCAGCATAACCATTTTGCTACCCAGCCGATTTAGCATCTATCTGCTTAGGCGGCTAATAATATATACCTCCAAAACTATCGTCAATATCTTTTTTCTTTTTTACAATCAATTGATTATAAATTGTCCTTTTTGTGCATTTTTTATCTCATAAACAAGCCAATGCTAAAAACGCTTGTTTAGCAACCAATAAGCGATAACCGTGATAATCCTATTATGCTAAAATATAGCTCCGTTAATCTTTCTGCTTATTAAAGGCTTGTTATGTCTGCACTTATTCTTGATGGTAAAAAATTAGCGTCTTTGGTAGAAGTCGATTTGGCGGCTCGTGTGGCGAAAATTAAAGCAAAAACCCAACAAACACCTATTTTAGCCACGATTTTAGTGGGTGATGATGCCTCTTCCGCTACCTATGTCAAAATGAAAGGTAATGCTTGTCGGCGTGTGGGTATGGATTCACTCTCCGTAACTTTGCCAAGCTCTACCACCACCGAACAATTATTAGCAGAAATTGCCCAACTGAATGCCAATCCGAATGTACATGGGATTTTATTGCAGCATCCTGTTCCGCATCAAATTGATGAACGTGCTTGTTTTGATGCGATTAACTTAAAGAAAGATGTTGATGGCGTAACGTGTTTGGGCTTTGGGCGGATGAGTATGGGTGAGTCTGCTTATGGTTCGGCCACGCCACAAGGCATTATGAGCTTGTTACAACACTACCAAATTGATTTAGCGGGCAAACATGCGGTGGTGGTTGGCCGTAGTGCGATTTTGGGTAAACCGATGGCAATGATGTTATTGGCAGCTAACGCGACGGTCACGATTTGTCATTCTCGTACCCAAAACTTAGCCGAACTGATTAAACAAGCTGATATTATTGTCGGTGCGGTGGGTAAAGCGCGTTTTATTAAAGCGGAATGGATTAAAGATGGTGCGGTAGTGGTTGATGCAGGTTATCACACCGTTGATGGTGGTGTGGGAGATATTGAGTTAACCCCACTCAAAGAGCGCGTCAATGCTTATACGCCCGTACCTGGTGGTGTTGGGCCAATGACTATTGCTACCTTGATTAGTCAAACAGTAATGGCGGCAGAAAAAGCGTCGGTGTAAGCCCTCACCCTAACCCTCTCCCAACGGGAGAGGGAATATTCACCTATTCCTCATCTTCTTCGCCTGCTACTTCCATTTTTAGCTCTTTGATTTTGCGAGTTAAGGTATTTCTTCCCCACCCTAAGACCTCGGCAGCATCACGGCGGCGACCACCCGTTTGATTAAGTGCAGCAGTAATCATCACCCGCTCAAAGGTAGGTAAGGCTTGTTCTAACAACAGCTTTGTACCGCTGGCTAACTCTTTACGCGCCCACTCTGACAGAGCTTGCTCCCATGTTTGGGCATTTCGTACTACTTCATGGCTAGTAATATGTTGCAATTCGGGCGGCAAGTCAGTAGGCACAATTTCGCGCCCCGATGCCATAACCGTTAACCAACGACAGGTATTTTCTAATTGCCGCACATTACCTGGCCAAGGCAATTGCTGCAAAAAACTCGCCGTTTCTAGTTTTAATACTTTAGGTTCAACACTTAACTCTTTGGCGGCGCGTGCTAAAAAGTGCTGTGCTAACATCGGGATATCTTCGCGGCGGTCACGCAGACGCGGAATATGCACCCGAATCACATTTAAACGATGATATAAATCTTCCCTAAATTTACCTTCTGCCACTAAACGCTCTAAGTTTTGATGAGTCGCGGCAATAATGCGTACATCGACCTTGACAGGCACATGACCACCGACTCGATAAAACTCGCCATCGGCCAACACGCGCAATAAACGGGTTTGAGTATCTAAAGGCATATCACCAATTTCATCTAAAAACAACGTACCATGATTGGCTTGTTCAAAACGCCCTTGTCGTAATTGATTTGCGCCCGTAAACGCGCCTTTTTCATGTCCAAATAATTCTGACTCCATTAAATCTTTTGGAATGGCGGCCATATTTAAGGCAATAAAAGGACGGCTGGTGCGTGGAGAATGACGATGTAAGGCTTGAGCAACTAATTCTTTACCTGTTCCTGATTCGCCGTTAATCAATACCGTAATATGCGAATGTGATAGTCTGCCAATAGCACGAAACACTTCCTGCATTGCAGGTGATTCACCAATAATATCTACGCCTTTGGTGGTTGCTAAGACAGGGATACTATTTTGATGTTGTTCATGGTGATGGGCGATGGCACGTTTGACCAAACTAATCGCTTCATCAACATCAAAGGGCTTAGGTAAATACTCAAATGCACCACCTTGATACGAAGAAACGGCAGAGTCTAAGTCAGAGTGGGCGGTCATCACAATCACAGGAATATCGGCGTGTTCCATGCGAATTTTGGCTAATAGTGTTAGACCATCAATGCCTGGCATACGAATATCGGTAACAATGGCATGAGGTTGTTCTTTGGTCAATTTATGTAATAGGCTTTGTGCATCCTCAAAGGCGGTCGCGGTTAAGCCTTCTTGCATTAAGGCTTTTTCTAACACCCAACGAATTGAACGGTCATCATCAACTATCCATACTTTATCGCTTGCTGGCATAGCCATTCTCCAAAGGTAAAAAGATGCTAAATGTGGTTTGTCCTACACGGGATTCGCATTCAATCAATCCGTGATATAAATGAACAATATCTTGTGCAATTGCCAAACCTAAACCCGAGCCACTTGCCCGCCCCGTCACCATCGGATAAAAAATCGTATCTATTAAATGTGGTGGAATACCCGGCCCATTATCGACAATATCAATCCGTAATACCAAACGATGACGCACGGCACCAATGGTAAATTGACGTTGCGCGCGAGTTCTTAAAATAATACTTGGCTCTTGTTTTTGCTTGGTATTTTCGCGTAATGCCTGCAAAGCATTGCCCGTAATGTTTAAAATTGCTTGAATAAGTTGGTCAGGATCGGCGGTTAATTCGGGTAACGATAAATCATAATCACGGATGATATTAACGTCACCTTCGGCCTCAACCAACATTAAAGAGCGTACTCGCTCCAAACATTCGTGAATGTTGACTGACTGTAAATCGGGCAGTTTGCGTGGCCCTAACATACGGTCGGCCAAGTTACGCAAACGGTCAGCTTCTTCAATAATGATTTGCGTGTATTCTTTGAGATGATTTTCGGGTAAGGCACGCGCTAATAATTGTGCTGCACCACGAATCCCACCCAAGGGGTTTTTAATTTCATGCGCCACACCACGTACCAATTGTTTGGTTACTTGATGATTAGCCATAATCGCGTCTTCACGCGAAATGCGTAATAAACGGTCAATTTGCTGAATTTCTATCAATAACTCAGGCGGTTGATTAGGCGTTAATAATGCCGCCACCGCATAATCAACAATCACTTCATCCACACTATTGACCCGCAAATGGGCTTCGCGCTTGGTAAACGGATGCGCGGTTTTTAAAGTACGCGCCATTTTATGCAGTGTACCATCGCCCTCACTATCAATAAAAATCTGTGCCAAAGGCTGACCAACCGCTCGACTACGACTAATGGCCAACAACATTTCGGCGGAAGGATTAAGATAGCTGACACATAATTGGTCATCGACTAACAACACCGCCGTGCTAAGATTTTCTAAAAGACGTTTATAACCAGAGAGACTCAACACGACTTATTGCTTCCTGTAGAACAAATCCAAACTATATTAGCAATAAGCGCACCAACTTTGAGACATTTAACGACTAAAACAACTTTTTTGCAGGAATAATAGGGCTGATTTGCACTATTTAGGCTCACGAGGCCACAATCCCCCTCCCTAGCTTGACTAGCGGAGACGATTGCCAGATGCTAAAGTTTTTTTAGTGCAAAACCAATTCAAAATCGCACCAAATAAGTGCGTGTTTTTATGGTTTTTGATAAGAGATTGATAATACTAAAAAAGTTGCTTGACCCATTGGGCGTTCAACTATTACTTCATCGTCAACACTTTTTTTGAGTAAGGCTTTAGCCATCGGCGCATCAATACTAATCCAATGCTGTTGTGGGTCGATTTCATCCGCTCCCACAATCCGCAAATTAAGCACTTCTTCGCTATCTAAATTTTCGACACTGACCCACGCCCCAAAAAAAATACGCGACTGGTCGCTAGGCTTGTCATGTATAGCACGTAATTCGGGCAGGCGTTTTTGCAAAAACCGTACACGGCGGTCAATTTCGCGTAATAGTTTTTTACCATAAATATATTCGGCATTTTCGGAGCGGTCGCCCTGCGCGGCGGCCTCACTGACTGAACGAGTGATTTCTGGCCGTTTGACTCTTAACAAATAATCCAATTCTTGTTGTAAGCGTTGATAACCTTCTGGCGTGATTAAGTCACTTTTAGTATTGACTGCCAATAACGGTTTGACCACAAAAAACTCCTAACTAAAGCTGTGTTAGCGGTAATAAATGATGCTTAGCACGGGCTTTAGTACAATCTTTACTAATTTGGCCATCGGCTTCTAACCAGTCAAACTCGCGGCAAGTACTAGAGCGTTGATGATAAATAGCACACGATACCTGCTGACCAACAACACCTTGCAAAGCAATACAATGTGGTTGTTTATGATTAGTACCTTTCATACAGTTATAATGTGGGGTGATGGGTTCGGTCAACTCAACAGGGACACCTTCGGCCTGAGCCAGTGTGGTTTCTGCCCAATAAAATGATACTCTAAAGCTGGCACAACACGCACCACAGCTTAAACACGGATTATTAGACTGACTCATATTTTTCCAAATTTAGAGAACACGTTATGCCTGTTTTTTTACCGCCACGCCCTGCACGTTTTCCTGATATTAGCTATGCTGATGCAGACGGTTTACTGGCTTATGGCGCAGATTTAAGCCCTAAAACCTTGTTAATTGCTTATCAAGCAGGGGTTTTTCCTTGGTATAACCAAGATGAACACATGCCTATTTTGTGGTGGTGTCCCGAACCACGCTGCGTGATTGCTCCTCTCCATTTTAAAGCCTCTCGCTCACTCAAGAAAACCCTTAAAGCCAATCTATTTACGATTACTGTCGATAGCTGCTTTGAGCAAGTGATGCGTTGTTGTGCTGCACCACGCGCTTATGCCGATAGTACATGGATTAACCCAGAAATTATTAACAGTTATACACAACTTCATCAACAAGGTATTGCTCACTCAATAGAAGTTTGGGATGCTAATCAGCAATTGGTTGGCGGTTTATATGGCCTCAACTTAGGCCGTTTATTTTTTGGCGAGTCGATGTTTAGCACTCAAACCGATGCCTCCAAAGTTGCTTTTGCCTTTTTGATGAAAATTTGCGCACAATGGCACTTTCCTTTGGTTGATTGCCAATTACCTAATGCACACTTAATGAGCTTAGGGGCATATACTATGTCTCGTGATGCGTTTTTAAAGTTACTCAAAGTACAAAATCAACTCACTCCACCTGATTGGTCAATTTTAAAAAACATCGTACACTTGACGTATAGCGATAATTAGACAAATCTAATAATACAACTTAGGTATACCAATAAAAAGTCCGTAACAATAGAGGACAATAGTTATGACTGCTTCTTCTGGACTGAAATTTTTTAGTACACCACCGCATAATTGTAGTTATTTGGATAATTTGCAAGCAACCACCTTGTTTGCCGACCCCGAAGCAACCATGAATAATACGATTTATAATCAATTATCTGGTTATGGTTTTAGACGCAGTGGCAATTATATTTATAAACCCCAATGTTTAAATTGTCAGGCGTGTATTTCGGTGCGGATTCCTGTCCATGAATTTAGCATGAATCGGCAACAACAACGGGTATGGAAAAAAAACCAAGATATTACTGTACGCCGTGTTGCTCCGACCTATTATCAAAGTCACTATGATTTATATGTACGTTATATCAAACAACGTCATGCCGATGGTGATATGTACCCGCCCTCAGTTGCCCAATACTTGTCTTTTTTGTTTTCTGATTGGAGCGATACGCATTTATACGAATTTTTATTAGATGATAAATTAGTCGCAGTCGCGGTGTGTGATGTGTTAAAAAATGGCTTGTCGGCAGTTTATACTTTTTATGACACCGCCTACGAACAACGTAGCTTAGGCACTTATGCAATTTTGTGGGAAATTGACTGTACCCAAAAAATCGGCATGGACTTTTTATACTTAGGTTATTGGGTCAAAGACAGCCCAAAAATGGCTTATAAACGTAATTTTAAACCCCTTGAAGCTCTGATAGAACAACTATGGCGACCCCTGAATGATAACTAACCACGAGCTACAAATTTTAACGGTGTCACTAGGTTTAGGTTTATTGGTTGGATTACAACGCGAAAAAGCGGCTTCTGAATTGGCAGGCATTAGAACTTTCGCCTTAATCAGTTTGATGGGAACAATGAGCGGCTTTTTGGGGCAAAAATTTGGCGGCTGGATTATTGGCGCAGGTTTTGTCACTTTAGCGGTGATTATTTTAAGTGCCAAACTGTTTGTTAAACGTGAAAATTACGATGCCAGTATTACCACCGAAATCGCGGCAATGTTGATTTATAGCGTAGGTGTCTATTTAACTTTTGGCCACATGACCTTGGCCGTCGTGGTTGGTGCAGCAACCGCCGTCTTACTGCAAATGAAAGATGTATTGCATGATTTTGTCCGCAAAATGGGCGAACGCGATATTTTAGCTATCATGCGTTTTGCCGCCATTGCCTTGATTATTTTACCGATTTTACCCAATCAAACTTATGGCCCGTACGATGTGCTTAACCCCTACGATATTTGGCGCATGGTGGTATTGATTGTTGCGATTAGTTTGATGGGATATGCCGCTTACAAACTCTTTAAAGACAGCGCAGGCACGTTATTGGCGGGTATTTTGGGTGGCTTAATTTCGAGTACCGCCACCACCGTTTCTTATGCGCGTAATACCAAAAACTTACCCGAAACTAGCTCTTTAGCCGCCTTAGCGATTATGTTGGCTTCTACGGTTTCTGTTATTCGTGTTATCTTTGCTTTTATTATCGTCTCGCCTTCGGCGATATTAGGCATTGCACCGCCGCTATTAAGTCTATTTGCCATCATGGTCATCATTTGTTTGGTGGTTTATTTTAAACGTAGCGGCGAAACCCAAACCATGCCCGAGCCTGATAATCCTGCCGAATTGACCAGTGCCATTGTATTTGGAGGGTTATACGGCACGATTATTTTTGCCGTTGCTGCTGCTAAAGAGTTATTTGGCGAGCAAAGCTTGTATTTAATTGCTTTAATTTCGGGTTTAACCGATGTTGATGCCATCACTTTGTCCACAGGCCGTTTGCTGGAAGCACAACGTTTGGAGATGCGTGTTGGTTGGCAATTAGTAATGATTGCGATTATGTCCAATTTAGCCTTTAAATTAGGTGCGGTTGCAGTCTTGGGTAATCGTATTTTATTAAAAAAATTGAGTTTTATTTTTGGTTTGGCTTTTGCGGCGGGTGTGCTGTTGTTGCTGTTTTGGCCATTGTAATCCCCATCAAAACCTCACCCTAGCCCTCTCCTAATAGGAGAGGGAACTTTATCGCTAAAATTTTATTTTTTATTCCCTCAAACCCGACTAAACAAACCTGTTGATAAATAGCGGTCGCCTCGGTCACAAACTATCGCCACCATCACCGCATTTTGTACTTGTTCGGCGAGTTGCAACATTGCCCATACTGACCCACCCGATGACACCCCAGCACAAATGCCCTCACACCGTGCCAAATCACGCATGGTTTGTTCGGCTGCCGCTTGAGGAATATCCATCACTTGATCAACACGGCTTGGCTCAAAAATAGTCGGTAAATACTCCGTTGGCCAACGGCGAATTCCTGCTATTTGTGCGCCCGCTTCGGGCTGTAAACCCACAATTTGAATCTGAGGATTTTGCTCTTTCAAATAACGTGACGTTCCCATAATGGTGCCAGTTGTTCCCATTGAGCTAATAAAATGGGTCACTTTGCCTTCAGTATCACGCCAAATTTCGGGGCCTGTCCCTTGATAGTGGGCTAAAGGATTATCGCTATTACCAAACTGATTTAAGACAATACCTTTGCCTTCGGCCTGCATTTGTAGTGCTAAATCACGCGCTCCTTCCATACTTTGTTGCTGTGATACTTCAATTAAAGTTGCCCCATAAGCACTCATCGCGTCTTTGCGCTCTTGGCTCATGTGGTTGGGCATAATCAAAATCATTTTATAGCCCTTGATTGCTGCCGCCATTGCCAACGCAATACCTGTATTGCCACTGGTAGCCTCAATTAAAGTATCACCTGCTTTAATTTGACCACGCGCCTCAGCCTGAATAATCATATTTAGAGCAGGACGGTCTTTGACTGAACCCGCAGGATTATTACCTTCTAATTTAACTAACAGGGTATTGCCTGTATGTGCGCCTAAACGCTGCAAACGCACTAAAGGTGTATTTCCAACACATTGCTCAAGCGTCATAATTGGCATTGGCTCAATCCTCAAGATAATATGACTTACGCGGTTATCGCTTATTTGCTCGCATTTACCCCCCTGCCTTCGGCATCCCCCCTTAATTAAGGGGGGATGCCGAAGGCAGGGGGGTAAATGCGAGCAAATAAGCGATAACCGCGTAAG
>Ga0209599_10000923_pt1 | contig 15907 bp, 16 predicted proteins | sample Shrwel_input2_FT_FD_187534 | JGI IMG/M metagenome (GOLD analysis project Ga0209599, IMG submission 187534) | Subsurface microbial communities from deep shales in Ohio, USA - Utica-3 well 1 S input2 FT (SPAdes) (version 2) ... | reverse complement strand
GTTATTGTGACTGGGTGCATACAGGTTTAGCGTTAGAGGAAGGTGTCAACATCGAAGAGTTAGCAGGCTTATTAAATCACGACGCGCCGCAGCCCCCCGACACGCAAGAGGCTGTCGCCATTTTGTTCGCCCAACATTTTGCGGATACGCTTCGCCACCCCTCAGCGCAAGCACAACAACGTTTAGCGGACACCTTTTCAGAACCTCAGCAACAAGAGATTTTGGCATTTATACACGCTATTTATTTTGCCAATTTATCGGGAAACTCTTTTGATGCGCTCGTTGCTCGACTCAAGGGCGATAAGATTGCGAATGGTCATTTAGTGGCCGAAACCATCGCAAGTATGTTGTCTGCGCCTGTGTTAATGGGTATTTGGTTAAAAGGTCAAAATGCTAAAACCAGACCATTAGCAAGATTGTATTAAATTGAAGGGGCGCGATGATTGCGCCTCTATAATTACCAAATAGTTTTAATGTGTTCACGCATCAGTTAATGCCCCGCCAAAAACCGTCCAAACTCACGAATAAACTTAATCGGCTCATCAAGCAACGGCATATGCCCCGATTGATGAAAACGCACTGTTTTCACCGACTGTTGAACAATATCCACCATCGCTAACTGACCTTGTGGTGGATACATCGTAGACTTCATGCCCGTAAAAATAGTCATTGGCGTGCTTAAATTCGCTAAACTGGCTCTAAAGTCGTAAGGCATATCTAAATAAGCTTGCATACAAACCAAATAATTCCACCAACTGCCTGTAGTCGGGACAACTAAGGCCGCTGCTTTTTCACTTTTAAACGAAAATTGCACCAACTTTTTATGACTGGGTTTAGATAAGGCGTGTTGAAAAAACGACGACAAGATACCTCGCATTTGCGTGCGTAACGCACTTGGAATTTGCTGAAAAGCTTGGTCTTGATATGGAGATATTGCCGTAATTAATGTCCTAAATTTTGCAAATGATTCGCCTTGTTGCTCACCAAATAAACCATGCTGCCAATCATCGGTATTACAGGGTGCTGGCGATTGGTCGATGTGTAAATAACGCGCTACTTTTGCCCATGACCGCCCTTGTTGCTGCCATTTTAAGGAGGTTAACGCACCCATCGAAATGCCCGCCACCAAAAAATCATCTAAGCCAAAATGAGCAACTAGGTGTTCTAAATCATCAACATAATTGGCTAAAGCATCAGCTTGATTAAATGGAATACCATGAGCATGACCAAAGCCCCGAAAATGCGGTAAATAAAATCTAAACTTATGACTATAGGGCAACACAAACGGTAGCCACAACGCAGCATCCATGCCAAAGCCATGCAGCATTAAGACAGGCTGGCCACGACCAATCGCATAGACAGGTAATTCATAGCCATCATCTAGCTTGACATAATGGAGCATTTTCATCGTTATCAACTCGTTGTTTTAATGGCTATGACTTCGGATACAACTTGCCATCAAACTCATCCATGTGCGGATACCGTAATGGCGTTAAGTCATCTAAATTAGCCAAGTAATGCTTATAATCGACCAAAATTTGCTCACGCGCTTCTTGGCTAATATACGGCACATGATAGCCAATAAACGGCGGTAAAACCTCTAAACCGACATAAGCCAATGTGCCACGCAACAACGGGCGCAACATACCATCGACCAACTCACCATGAATGGCGTTTTCACCAAACATATGTTCACGGCCACCTAATGTTAACGTCACTAAAGCCTTCTTACCCTTTAAACCGCCTTGATCATAAAAACGCATCCCGCCATAACACACGCCTGAAATTAACACACGGTCAATCCAACCTTTCATAATGGCAGGTACAGAAAACCAAAATAACGGGAAATTTAAAATCAATAAATCCGCTTTTTGCAGCTTGGCAATTTCAATAGCAATGTCAGGTGCAATCGCTTGTTTATCAAAATTATAACGCTGCTCTAAGGCATAGACTAAATAATCGGGGCTTTTACGCTCGGCAAAATCGTCGGCGGAAGCGACAGGATTCCAATTCATCTCATATAAATCAGAGACTTCAACATTATGCCCTGCTTGCGTAAATTGCTCTTTCGCCAGTGTCATTAACGCAGTATTAAATGATTTAGCTTCTGGATGGGCATGGACAATTAAAACATTCATCAGGTAATCTCAATAGCCTTAAAAATAATGGCTTGATTTCAGCACGAAAGTACCAGTATAAGCAACTACCTCCCATTTTTCTGAAACAATGAGAACAACAACATGAACTATCAAACCATTCTGTATCAAATTTCTGAGCGTATTTTAACCATCACCCTCAACCGTCCCGAACAAATGAATGCGTTTACTGTTGAAATGGCCAACGAACTCGAACATGCGTTTTATCGCGCCAGTGATGATGATGAAGTCGCCGCCATTGTCGTGACAGGTGCAGGTAAAGCCTTTTGTGCAGGCATGGATTTAAGTAAAGAAGGCAATGTTTTTGGTTTGAATGAAACATTGCACCCTACTCTTGATGACATGGAAAATCGTTTAACAGATGAAGCCATTCATGCAGGTGTACGCGACACGGGTGGCCGTGTGACTTTAGCCATTTTTGAATGCAAAAAACCTGTCATTGCTGCCATTAATGGCGCAGCCGTCGGCATTGGCGCAACCATGACCTTAGCGATGGATATTCGTTTAGCTTCCGAAAAAGCGCGGATTGGTTTTGTCTTTGGCAAAATTGGCATTACGCCCGAAGCCTGTTCAAGTTGGTTTTTACCGCGCATCGTGGGTATTAGTCAAGCCTTAGAATGGGTTTACAGTGGCGATATTTTAACACCTACTGAAGCCTTGCAAGGTCGATTAATTAAAGCGGTTTATTCACCCGAAGAACTTTTAAACGAAGCCTATAAACTGGCACATAAATTTGTTGATCATCGCTCGCCTGTTGCTGTCGCTTTGGCACGACAACTGATGTACCGTAATAGCGCAGAGAGCCACCCCATTGAAGCCCATAAATCGGACTCGTTGGCGATGTTTTATACCAGTGTCGGTGACGGTAAAGAAGGCATTAAATCGTTTTTAGAAAAGCGCGCTCCCGACTATCAAAGTAAAGCGAGCAAAATGCCACCGTTTTATCCGTGGTGGAAATAACCACCCTATTTTAATGAGATTAAGGAAATATCAACATGAAAGGTATTGTTTTTACTGAATTTTTAGAAATGGTTGAAGACAAGTTTTCAGCCGATATGGTTGATGACATTATTGACGATTGTGACTTAGCCTCTGGAGGTGCATATACTGCCGTTGGTACATATCCGCATGAAGAGATTGTGGCATTAGTTGCAGCCCTATCCAAACATAGTCAAATTGCCATTCCTGATTTGTTACGTGTGTTTGGCGAGCATCTTTTTGGCCAATTTGTCAAAGGGTATCCTAGCTTTTTTGACGGGGTTACAGGGGCATTACCTTTTTTGCATGGTATTGAAGATGTGATTCATGTCGAAGTGCGAAAACTTTACCCAGATGCCGAATTGCCGCGATTTGCCACCGAAGTTTTTACCGACAATCAACTGATTTTAGTCTATGAGTCTAGTCGTCATTTTGAAGATTTAGCCGAAGGTTTAATTCACGGCTGTGTTAAGTATTTTGGCGAGTCAATTAGCGTGGTTCGTGAAGTGATTCATATCGACAATCATCTTCAAGAACGTTTTATTCTCACACGGAAGTTGACCGATGACTGACCAAGAAGTTCGCTTAACTCGTCGTATCGAACGCGAACGCCTCGGACGTAAGGAGGCTGAACGTTTACTTGAGGAAAAAAGCCTCGCTTTGTATAAGTCAAACCAAGTCTTACAAGCACTGGCTGATGAACTTGAGCAGAAAGTATTACAGCGCACACAAGAACTACAAATTGCCCTCGAAAAAGCCGAGTCCGCCACCAGAGCCAAAAGTGAATTTTTGGCCGTGATGAGTCACGAGATTCGTACTCCCATGAACGGCATTATGGGGATGTCGCAACTGCTAGAAATGACCGTTCAATCGAATGAGCAAAAAGAATATTTATCAGCTATTCGTGCCAGTGGTGATGCTTTATTATTGTTAATTAACGATATTTTAGACTTTTCTAAAATTGAAGCAGGTAAATTAGACTTAGAAAGTCGTCCGTTCAATTTGCATAAAGAACTCGACAGTATTTTCAGGCTCTATCGGCCATTAGTCGAAAAAAATCAGTTACAGTTTTTTTGCACCATCAACCCCACCCTACCACCCTATGTGCAGGGTGATAGTTTGCGTTTACGACAAATCTTATCAAACTTAATTTCTAATGCCATTAAGTTTACCCAACAAGGCAGTATTTCAGTCTCCATTGATTACGAGGCATTAGTCGTTGGTGAAATAACCCTGCGCGTCAACGTCCAAGATACAGGAATTGGTATTCCGCAAAACCGAATAGACCGTCTCTTTTTAGCCTTTTCGCAAGTTGACTCATCGACGACTCGTCAGTTTGGCGGGACAGGTCTTGGTTTAGTCATTAGCGAACGGCTGGCGCAGGCGATGGGAGGCGGCATTTCGGTGCAAAGTGTGCTCAATCAAGGGAGTTGCTTTAGTTTTACGATTCATTTACAGACTCTTTCAGAGATTGTTGCAGACACTCCCAAACTATCTGCACACACTGAAAGCACTCAAACGCATCAACAACAACCTCGTATTCTCGTGGTTGACGACAGCCATATTAATCGGCGTGTTGCTTTAAGATTATTAGAAAAACTTGGCATTCAGGCTGAAATCGCAACAACAGGTCGAGAGGCGATTGAAAAAGTTAAACAACAGCATTTTGATATTGTCTTTATGGATATTCAAATGCCTGAAATGGATGGCTTGCAAGCGACCGAAGCGATACGTGCATTAACACTGGCACATCAACCGTATATTGTGGCGTTAACCGCCAACGCCTTTGAAACAGACCGACAACGTAGTCTAGCCGCAGGCATGAATGACTTTTTATCTAAGCCTTTCTTATTTGAAGACTTAAAAGAAAAAATCACACAATTTAACCCTCTCTAAACAAAAAAGCAGGACAGTATAGCCCTGCTTTTTTGTTGTTGGATCTTTTTAAAAAAAGTTTAATGAGCAAATGGCTCTAAAGCATTGCGCCAGCGACGTTTAATCAAGGTATAGGTTTGACGATCTTTTTTGGCCAATTCAGCTGCCCATACCATTGTGGTAGGCAACAATTCGGCCTCACCTAGTGCTTTGTCAACAACACCTGCTTTCACCGCCTCTTCACCACCTAAGGCAATACCTGTACTTGCCATGTGCCAAGCGATTTGAGGATTCGGTAATAAACGAACAATTTCAGTCATAATCGGGGTGAATGGAATTTTAATATCGACTTCTGGAAAGCAGAAACGACCTCTATCCGCGCGCATCGTTCTAAAATCACACGCCGATGCAATGAGTGCGCCGCCCGCATAGGCGTGACCACTTAAACAAGCAATGGTTGGTAAAGGAAACCTAGCCAAACGTAATAGCAAACGGTCTAAACGTGGCGCAAATTCGGCTACTAAATACGGCATACCGCCTTTTTCTTGGACAAAGTTAAGGTCGATACCATTGCTCCAAAACTTTGGATCGCTACTGGTAATGACTAATGCGCCTTTGCCTTCGGTATGTTCAATCGTATCTAAAGCTGTTTGAAACTCGGCTAACATATCGTCATTTAAACGATTTTCGCCATTTGTTAACGATAAATTCCACACCGCACCATCACGACTTAACTGCATATAGCTCATTTTAATATCCTGTGTTGTTGAATCAATGATGGCAGCGAGCATAAGGGAGTCGTCTCAAGAATGCAGCAGCTTTTTCTGACTGATGTGTTTAAAAATATACAGAAACTCAAGAATAACATCGACAAACACACTATTATCTTGCACAAATCAGCGCTTTCAAGTGTCAGCTTCTTTGGAAAACCTACGTTATAATGCTTTTTTTCTACTTCCTTTCCATCAGCCACAGAATTCATTATGGGTAATGTTCTTGCATTTAAAAAGCCAGTCGCTGCTGCTAAAGGAATGTGTCGGCATGGTTTTCATCGTTGGCAAATTGTCCAAGAAAAGCAGTTTGATGTGCAACAAGGTAAATTAGTCACCGTGTGGCGATGTGAACGTTGCCAAGAACAAAAGGTTACTGCAACGTAAATTATGCCTAATGATTTAACCACACAACCACTTACCTCCACATGGTTCGTCTATCTATTACGCTGTGCTGACAACACCCTATATACAGGCATTACGACAGACCTAAACCGTCGTCTTGCTGAACATAATGGTGAAAATAACAACAACAAAGGCGCGCGTTACACGCGTCATCGTCGGCCTGTATGCTTGGTTTATAGCGAAAATCTCGCAAACCGCGCCAGCGCAAGCCAGCGCGAATACGCCATTAAACAACTATCTCGCGCCGCCAAAGAGCAACTGATTACGTCTCTTAACCCTTAAAAGACGACATACCAAAATCACCAAAGGGCTCATCCCGCTCACGAACCGCTTGCTTAAAACCTGCACTAGCGGCACGTTGTTGAAAATCATAACCTTCTTGGGTATGGCGCGTCATCCCGTCGAATACTGTTCCCAAAATTTGTGTGGTGTGTAAACCTTGCGCCATAATCGTTTGATTCAGTAACAGCTTCATCATTACCAATTGATTAATCGGCATTAGCGCAATACGATTCAGCAAAATTTCAAAACGTTCATTTAGTTTTTCTGAAGGAGCAGATTCAATCGCTAAACCCCACTGTTGAGCTTCTTTCCCAGACAAACAATCGCCCGTAAATAACAAACGCTTGGCTTTTTCGATACCTAAACGATGCACCCAAATCGCTGTAGTTGGTGAACCCCACACCCGTGCAGGGGGATAGCCGATTTTGGCATCATCCGCAATCACTAATAAATCGGAGCACAAAGCCATATCTGTACCACCAGCTACACAAAAGCCGTGAACCTTACAGACCACAGGCTTATCCGAGTGAAACAAGCTCATAAAACCTTTAACGTTACGACTCATCATCGCGTAATCAATCATTGGATCCCAATTACTATTAGGAATGTGATTTTTCATTTGCACTACTGGATCAAGTGGTGTGCCTTTTACATTGACAGACTGAGCATTTTCCATCGCCATATTTTGCGCGCTATCAACTAAATCATAACCACCACAAAAGCCTGTACCATTACCCGACAAGGCAATGACGTGTACTTCGGGGTCAAGATTGGCGCGCTCGACGCAGGCTGTTAACTCTCGTGGCATATCCATCGTAATGCCATTGCCACGTTCAGGCCGATTGAGAGTAATACGGGCAATTCGACCAGTCCGCTCGTAAGTCATTGTTGTTAATTCTTCCATCATCCCATCCTCTAGTAATAAAGTCATAGGCACTTATTACAAACTATCTATTTTTTAAATACAACATGAAATATTACTTAATTTGTATTATAGTTACATTATTGGTAATATTTAGTCGCATATTTTTAGAGAAGACATCATGACGACATTCAAACTTGACCCTACTGTACGTGCCGAGTTAACAAAAAAATCGAATCTCATGGGCAGCATTGCCCTTACTAAAGATTGGGGTTTGATTGTCTTTGCTTTTGGCTTGAGTCTGCTTTGGCCTCACCCTATTACTTTTTTAATCTCAATTATTTTGTTGGCAGGAGCGCAAGTTGGCTTGTCGATTTTGATGCACGATGCCGCTCATCGCGCCGTATTCACTAACGAGAAAGTGAATGATTTTGTCGGTGAGTATTTATGTGCTTTACCGACTTTTAATAGTTTGGCGGGTTATCGGGCTTATCACATGGCGCATCATCGTTTGGCAGGTACGGTTAATGATCCCGATTTACACATGACCAAACAATACCCTGTAAGTAAAGCAAGTTTACAACGCAAGCTATTACGCGACATCAGTGGACTTTCAGGGCTTAAAAGTTTAATTGGTTTATTAGGGATGAAATGTGGTTATTGGCAATACAAACTCAACGGCTTAACTGACCTTGTAGTTTACGAAAAACCACAAACCACTTTAGACCATCTTAAAATATTCATTAAAAATAATGGCTTGGTATCTATTAGCTGGCAAGTGGCCATGTGGGCAGTCTTATATAGCATGGGACATGGCTTATATTTTTTGTTGTGGGTTGCCGCTTATTTAATCCCCTTCCCATTATTTTTGCGTGTTCGCCAAATTGCTGACCATGCGGTAGTAGAAGATATGTTAAGCACCAATCCTCTACTTCATGCGCGTAGCTCACAGGCTAATTGGATTGAAAAACTACTAATCTCGCCCCATCATGAGCATTACCATTTAGAGCATCATTTTTTAGCAACTGCACCGAGTTGGAACTTGCCTAAATTACATGCGATTTTAATCAAAGAAGGTTTGATTCCCGAAGCCAATCAAGCCAGTGGGATTTTTGATGTGTTGCGTCGGGCAACGACCACTAATAAAGCTCAATAATAGGCTTCGACTCCGCTCAGCCAACGTGCATCTAAAACTGCTCCCTGAGCGGAGTCGAAGGGTAAAACATTAACACACTGTAGAATATGACTCGTTAATTTAGGATACTTTCCCGCATGAAAGCCAACGCCAAGCATTTGATTTTAGATTTATTATTGGCGTTTGATGAAGCGTTATCGGCCAAAGATGCCATTGCCGCCTGCCAATTATTTGGTGTCAGTGAAAACAGTGTGCGCGTAGCATTGGCACGATTATCGGCAGAAGGTTTAATCGAAGCCGCTGAACGTGCAACCTATCGTTTGAGCTCAACCGCTTTAGAGTTAGCGGGAGATGTTGCCACATGGCGAACGGCTGAACAACGCGTCAGAACATGGCATGGTGCTTATATTGCCGTCTTTTCCGCAGGTTTGGGACGAACCGACCGCACTGCACTACGCAAACGAGAACGCGCCTTACAACTGTTAGGCTTTAGAGAACTTTATAAAGGCTTACATATCCGTCCTGATAATATTGATGACAGTATCATGACCGTGCGTAAACGCCTCTATACTCTCGGGTTAGAGCGCGAAGCAATTGTATTTATTGCCACACAATTTGAAAGTCACCATGAAAGCGAAATTCACGCTTTATGGGATACCGCCGCGTTAAATAACAATTATCTACAACTACACGAACAAATGACAACTTGGTTAGCACGCGCCGAACACTTAGAACCCGAAGCAGCCGCGCGTGAATCGTTTTTATTAGGTAGCAAAGCCATTAAACAAGTCGTTTTTGATCCGTTATTGCCTGAACCATTTGTTGATGTTGCAGCGCGACATCAGTTTGTTGAAATGACGCGGCATTTTGACCAAGTGGGGCATAAAATTTGGCGAGATTTGGTGGGAGCTAAACAAGCTTAGTATCAAATGTGCGCAATGCGCACCCCACGCCTATGACAACTCAAGCGTAACTGAACAACTTTTGCAGAATAAAACTGAAAAACACTCACAATACATTCATTAATCTCAACAACTCGTTATCTATGTTGACTAATCGCTCATCTAAATAACGCAGTCTTCGACTGACTTCGCGTAATAAATTCATCTGAATAAGCGCAAATTGCTCAAGATGCGCCTCATACAAAGCAAACAAAGTTTGGTTGCTCAACTCTAATGCTGAACAAGGTTCTAAAGCCTGTACTGAGGCACTACGAGGATTCAAATCAATCAACGTCATTTCACCAAAGCAATCACCGCGTGCCAACTGCCGCAGCTTCAAACTACGGCCTTTAACGACCAATGCCGAGCCACTCTTTAAGATGAATAATGAGTCACCCTCATCACCCTCTTTGAAGAAGTATTCACCTCCCCCTATTTTCACCTCGGGACATTGCTGCACAAGAAAGGTCAATGCAGGCTCACTCATTCCACCAAAAATAGGCATGGCTTGTAACCATATTAGATAACTCTTATCCATTATCGTTCTCCCATGCCATCTTCATTTTTAGGAACTCCAATCAAAAATAGCACACTCACCAACGGCTTATTTGCTTTTTGATATATTTTGATTCACTTATCCCTGTTACTTAGCATTTATTGCGCACCCATTGAAGACTAAATAACTCATTGCTCTTTTCAATACTTAAAGCCCCTACTCATCAAAAATAGGAAAATTTTTTACCGCCATCATCGCTCGCTTGCATATATACTATGGGGGGTATAGTATATTAACAATCAAACCAACTAAGAGAGATTTATCATGACAATTAACGCAGGTTTACGTTTAGTGGCAGGCTTCTTTGTCCTGTTGAGTGTGACATTGGGCTATTACGTCAATCCATTATGGTTTTTGTTTACGGGTTTTGTCGGTCTGAACTTAATGCAGTCTGCTGTGACGGGTTGGTGTCCGATGTTTTGGATATTGGGCAAGTTAGGCTTCAAGCGTGAAGCCGTTGTCAATTAATCAGGAGAACTTCCGTGAATAAATGGCTGACGTTATTGGCTATCGGTATCAGTTACACTGCCCAAGCCGAACCCTTAAAAGTCACTACGGTCGCTTATCGAGAAGTCGAAGCCACCTATGATAGTTTGGCCACTGCCGAAGCCGAACGTCAGTCAACGGTCAGCGCGCAAATGGCTGGCCGTATAGTCGAAATCAACTTTCGTGTTGGCGAGCGTGTTCAGCAAGGGCAAGTGATTATGCGCATCGACCCTACTGCCGCTAATCAAGATGTCGCAGGGATGCAAGCGCGTGTTCACGAAGCCGAAGTGCAATTAGAAAACACACAAAAGCAATATAATCGTTTGAAAGATTTGTTTAAACAACAATACGTTAGCCAATCACAACTCGACAAAGCCGAAGCCGACTTTAAGAGTGCGCAAGCACAAGTGAATACTCTGAAAGCAGGTTTAGGACAAAGCTCCACCCAGCGAAATTTTGCCACCATCACTGCGCCCTACTCGGGTGTGATGTCTGCGCTCTATGTAGAAGTAGGTGAAATGGCGGTAGCGGGTAAAGCCTTAGCAACAGGCTACGACCCAAGCAATTTACGCGTCACTGCCCAAGTACCACAGACCTACATCGAAGCCGTGCGCAGCAATCAAAAAGCGTATATCGAAATCTCAGGTCAACGAGAATGGTTAGCCACCAGTAGCATGACTATTTTACCTTCGGCTGACCCACGTACCCATAGCACCGAAATCCGTTTACGCTTGCCTAGCAATAGTGCATTAGCCCCCAATCAGTTAGCGCGCGCTCACTTTGTGACAGGTATTGATCGGCGTTTAGTTGTGCCTGTCAGTAGTATTTTACGTCGTTCCGAACTCACCGCTGTTTATGTCATTCCTGCCAATAACAAAGCGCAATTACGGCAAGTCAGAATTGGCAAAACCCTTGCTAACGGTTGGATTGAAGTCTTAGCAGGCGTTAATGTCGGTGAGCGTATTGCCTTAGAACCGATTGCAGCAGGTTTGGGGAACTAATATGGGTATTTCTGGTCGAATTACCAAAGCCTTTTTAACGTCACAACTGACACCGTTATTGGCTATTATCGCCCTTCTACTAGGGATTTTTGCCATTAGCGTGACACCACGTGAAGAAGAGCCTCAAATCAACGTCACGATGGCAAATGTGATGATTCCTTTTGTCGGTGCAAGCTCTCACGATGTTGAGACATTGGTCGCCACGCCTGCCGAACAAGTGTTATCGCAAATTCAAGGTATTGAGCATATTTACTCAGTTTCACGTCCTAATATGGCGATTCTCACCGTCCAATTTAAAGTTGGGGTTGAACGCAGCGAAGCCATTGTTCGTTTGTACGATGCCTTAAATAGTCATAAAGATTGGCTAAAACCCGAATTAGGTGTGGGCGAACCCATCGTTAAACCCAAAGGTATTGATGATGTGCCTATTCTGTCGTTAACCTTATGGACGAAAGATACGCAACGCGCCGCTTATGATTTAGGCCGCATTGCCCACAGTGCTGAAATTGAATTAAAACGTGTTTCAGGCACTCGCGATGTCAAAACCATAGGTGATACCCCGCGTGTGTTGCAGGTCGCTTTAGATAGCGAACTTCTACGCGCCAATGGCCTAACTGTTCTGGAAGTCGCAGGTGCATTAAAACATAGCAACATTGCTCTACCTGCGGGCGACACTGTACAAAACAATCAATTGATTCATATTGAAGCCAATGATTTTTTACGCACACACGATGACGTTGCTAATCTGGTTGTTGGCGTTTATCAAGAAAAACCCGTGTATTTATCCGAAGTCGCCACGATAACAGATGGTGCGGATATTCCTAAAAATTATGTTTGGTTAGGGACAGGCGCAGCCGCCAAAACCAAAGGCTTTACTGCCAGTGGCGAATTTCCCGCAGTGACAATTGCTATTAGCAAAAAATCAGGTGAAAACGCGGTTGATGTCAGCGAGCGTTTAATCCAACGGGTTGAAGAGTTAAAAAACACTGTTATTCCTAGCGGTGTTGAAGTTTCTGTCACGCGTAATTACGGCGAAACCGCCAACGACAAAGCGCAAAAACTGATTCAAAAGTTAATTTTTGCCACCTTTTCCGTCGTTGTCTTAGTGTTTTTTACCTTAGGCAAACGCGAAGCGTTAATTGTCGGAACAGCGGTCTTATTAACCCTTGCTGCAACCTTATTTGCGTCATGGGCATGGGGTTTTACCCTCAACCGAGTGTCTTTATTTGCCTTAATCTTTTCGATTGGGATTTTGGTTGATGACGCGATTGTGGTCGTCGAAAACATTCATCGTCGGATGTTAATCGATAATAAACCGTTATTAGAAGTCATTCCCCTCGCGGTTGATGAAGTCGGTAGCCCAACGATTTTGGCAACATTCACGGTGATTGCCGCTTTATTACCAATGGCCTTTGTCAGTGGTTTAATGGGCCCTTATATGAGCCCTATTCCCATTAACGCCTCGATGGGGATGGTGATCTCCCTGCTGATTGCTTTTATAATCACCCCTTGGTTAGCCCTAAAACTGTTAAAAACCGAACACACAGACCACAGCCACGATACCACTACCGACAACCGTTTAACTGCAGGATTCCGTCGGGTAATGTCACCGTTTTTACACGTAGAAACTGGCCGTAAACGCCGTCATCAATTGTATGCAGGCATTGTCGCATTGATTGTGTTGTCCATATCGCTCGGTGTGGTGAAATGGGTGGTGTTAAAAATGCTACCGTTTGATAACAAATCCGAATTTCAAGTGATTGTGGATTTACCCGCAGGATCACCCGTCGAAAAAACCGCTGCTGTCTTGCACGATATGGGTGCTTATTTGGCCACCGTCAACGAAGTAACAGATTATCAAGCCTATGCAGGTACAGCTGCGCCGATTAACTTCAACGGTTTAGTGCGTCAATATTATTTACGCGCCGATGCCGAGCAAGGTGATCTACAAGTCAACTTAGTCGATAAACATCAGCGCACACGCAAAAGCCACGACATTGCCAATAGTGTGCGGCCAACACTGGAAAAAATCGCCAAAACGCATGGTGCAAATGTCAAAGTCGTCGAAGTGCCACCCGGCCCTCCTGTCATGTCTCCATTAGTCGCTGAAATTTATGGTGCAGATGAAGCTGGCCGCGCCTACATCGCTAAGTCAGTACGTCAGGTCTTTGAAAAAAATTCCGATATTGTCGCTATTGATGACTCTTTACGTGCCACCGCACCACAAAATCGCCTACTGATTGACCAAAATAAAGCCATGACTTTAGGCGTAACCCCTCAAGCCATTGCCGAAACATTGAATCTCGGCTTGTCTGGTGTTGACACCACTATGTTGATGGCGGAAGGGGCAAAATACGGCGTACCGATTCGTTTAACCTTGCCTGATAGCCAAAAATCGAATCTTGATGACCTGTTGAAGCTGACCGTTAAAAGTAATGATGGTGCATTGATTAATTTGTCGGATGTTATACAAATCAAAGCCGAACATATCGACCCCATTTTGTATCACAAAGACTTATTGCCTGTGACCTATGTGGTCGCGGATATGGCAGGACAACTGGATTCGCCGCTCTACGGTTTATTTGCCATGCGTGAAGCGATTCAACAACTCAAATTACCCTATGGCGCAACGCTGCAAGAGTATTTTATTAGCCAACCGTCCGATCCCTATCGTCAATATGCCCTGAAATGGGATGGCGAATCACAAATCACGTATGAGACTTTTCGTGATATGGGCATTGCCTATGGTGTCGGCTTGGTGCTGATTTATTTATTGGTGGTGGCTCAGTTTCGCTCTTACTCTATTCCTGCCATTATTATGATGCCCATCCCCTTAACGATTATTGGTGTGATGCCCGGTCATGCGTTATTGGGCGCGCAATTCACTGCCACTTCGATGATTGGCATGATTGCGTTAGCAGGGATTATTGTGCGTAATTCGATATTATTGGTGGATTTTATCAATCTACGTTTAGAGCAAGGTGAAGCTTTAAGTGAAGCGGTAATTCAAGCGGCTGCCACACGCGCTAAACCCATTACGCTGACAGGTTTGGCGGCGATGTTAGGTGCGTTTTTTATCTTAGATGACCCAATTTTTAACGGTTTAGCCATTTCGTTAATTTTTGGTATTTTGGTATCGACGCTGCTGACCTTAGTGCTGATTCCTGTGTTGTATTATGCGTTAAAGCGTCGGCAAGCTTAATAAAAAAGCCTCGTAAAACGAGGCTTTTTTTATAGCTATCTAAATATATTCAGATTAGTGGTGATGACCACCTGCACCGTGAACATGACCATGTTCTAATTCTTCGGCACTAGCAGCACGAATATCCATAATTTCAACATCAAAGTTTAAGTTTTGGCCAGCTAAAGGGTGGTTGCCATCAACCGTAATTTCGTCGCCTTCAACCGCAGCAACGGTAACAACTTGCATACCGTAATCGGTTTGAGCATGAAATTGCATGCCTGCTTCGATATTTTCTACACCAGCAAACAAGTGCTTAGGCACAACTTGTACTAAGTCTGGGTTGTATTCGCCATAGCCATCGGCTGCAACCACATTAACAGTTAGCTTATCGCCAACTACTTTACCAACTAAGGCATTTTCTAAGCCTGGAATAATGTTTTGTGCGCCGTGTAAATACACTAATGGCTCGCCACCAGCAGAAGTATCAATCACTTGACCTTCATCATTAGTCAAGGTATAAGCCATCGAAACAACGCTATCTTTAGAAATTTGCATAATAAAAACCTTTAGGCGCAGAGGCCATTACAAAATTAGCCGACAATCATACTGTAATTCATCAATCTATGTATCATAAAAATGTAGAATTTATGAAAGATGCTTTATTTAGGATGCCTTTGCTATATGAGGCAATAACCACGAAAGCAAGTCATAACGGACTTCGCTAGCATTGGTTTCGTGCAAAATATCGTGGCGGCCTTGATCATATAACTTTAAAGCTACCTCGGTTTTACGCACTTTTTTGTGCATTTTTGCCAATTTAGTTACGCCTTTGCCATAGTGACCTACAGGATCTTCTGTGCCTGCAAAAATATAAACAGGTAAGTTTTGAGGAATTTTTTTAAGGTTGGCGGGGGTATAAATTGTTGATAAAGTCTTTAAAAAATCACGCCAATAGGCATTAGCCATTTGAAAACCACACAATTTATCGGCAACATAATGGTCAACCCATGACTCATTACGTGACAGCCAGTCGTACTCGGTACGCGCAGGGTTAAACGCTTTACTAAATTTGCCAAAAGCCAAACTATGAATTAGCGCACTACGGCCATTAGCCCCTTGGCGGCGTGTTTCTATACAAGCTAAATTAGATGCAGCACCTGTAAACCATGTCGGTAAAAAATCCGAGCCACTTAAGGCGAGTGCAGCAACAGCATTAGGATTGTTTTCTACAAAGTGTTGACTAATAAAAGACCCCATACTATGGCCAATAATGACC
>Ga0209599_10000922_pt1 | contig 15915 bp, 15 predicted proteins | sample Shrwel_input2_FT_FD_187534 | JGI IMG/M metagenome (GOLD analysis project Ga0209599, IMG submission 187534) | Subsurface microbial communities from deep shales in Ohio, USA - Utica-3 well 1 S input2 FT (SPAdes) (version 2) ... | reverse complement strand
GCAGTAACTACTCCTTTGAAAGAAAGAGTTTTAGGTGTTTTGCTGTCGCTTGTTGTAACGTTTACTGTTTTTACAAAAGCTCCCGGACTCGCTGCATTGTAGCTAGCTTCTACAAATCCTTTTTTGCCTGGTTTGATTGGATCTCTTGAGTAATCTGCAGTTGTACATCCGCAAGATGGAGCTACGTTTACAATAATGATTGGTTTTTTTGATGTATTGGTAAATTCAAATCTGATCAATTTTGGTTTTCCCTGAGGAATATTTCCTACATCGATAGATTCTGATTTCCATTTAAGAGCTTCTGCAATCGCTTTTACTAAAGAAGTTCCCTCAACTGGAAATACATTAGCATAAAATGGTGAAAACGCCATAACAGCTAATAATGCTGTAATTTTTAATTTTTTCATGAGTATAATTTTTAATATTTAATTCAATTTCAAAAAAACGAATTGTTTTCTTTTTATAATTCAAAGGTAAACCCGATTAAGAAAAGAATTTGTTAACCGCTGTCAAACATTTGTTAACGAGTTGTTAATAACAAAAAGATAATAGATATTTTTGAATAATATTGCTTTTGTAAATGGAAATAAAAAAACTCAATATCATCATCACGATTGGTCTGGTTGCTATTATCGGGATTTTAGTAGCTCAACTTCTATGGACAAGACAGGCGTATAATCTTGAGGATAGAAAGTTTAATCAAAAAGTAAACATCGCTTTGATGGAGGTTGTCGACAAAATGTCTGAAGGGAAAACCTCTTTTACAGAAAATCCTGTGCAGATTGTTGCCAATGATTATTATGTTGTCAATATCAATAACGAATTTCATCCTTCTGTTCTTGAGCATTATCTGAAGACAGAATTTACAAGATTTCAAATTAACACAGATTATGTTTACGCTTTGTACAATTGCCACAGCGATCAGATGATCTACGGAAAATATATAAGCAGCCATCAGGAAGAACCGAGTGAAAAGGTGATTAAGTTTCCTAAACATAAAAATCTTACCTATTATTTTTCGATACGTTTTCCCGATAAAACAACTTATCTGATCAGTTCATTACGTTTCTGGTATCTGCTTACATTTGCGCTTATTATCATTCTGCTGGTCTATGTTTATTCGATTTATACGATTATTCAACAGAAAAAATTCTCAGAACTACAACGGGATTTCATCAACAATATGACCCACGAGTTTAAAACTCCGCTCTCTTCAATACTTTTGGCAACTGAAGCTCTCAACAAACAGGAAATTGTAAAAGAAAATTCAAAACTCCAAACCTATACGTCTATCATTATTAATCAAAGCAATACGCTTAATAATCATATTGAAAAAATATTAAATATTGCTAAAAATGATTCTGCCGGACTTTCACTAAAAACAGAAAAAATACAGCTTCTTTCTTTCATTCAGGAAATAGCTGAAAGTATGAAACAGAAGAATGAAAATCTGAGAATAGAGGTTTCCGTAGAAAGTAATGCATCTGTAATGGCAGACAAATTTCACTTTACCAATATTCTTTTCAATATTCTGGATAATTCTATTAAATATTGCGAAACACAGCCCAACATCATAATTTCGTCAGATAAAGATTCAAAAGGTTTATATTTAAAGTTTAAAGACAACGGAATGGGTATTCCAGACAAAAGTATTCCTCATATTTTTGATAAATTTTACAGAGTAAACACCAGAAAAAGCGATGAGATTAACGGTTTTGGGTTAGGACTTTTTTATGTAAAAAAAATCGTTCAGCAACACCATTGGAAAATCTTTGTTGAGAATAATGAGGATACAGGAATTACCACTACTTTGTTTTTTCCGTTTTAAAATTGAATTAGGTAATGGAAAAATCTAAAATTTTGTATGCAGAAGACGATAAAACAATTGCTTTCCTTCTTCAGGATGGCTTGGAACCGTATTATGAAATTGAGCATTATGGAGACGGAAAATCTGCATTTGAAGCGTTTAATTGCAAAAATTTCGACATTTGTCTTTTAGATATAATGATGCCGGAAATGAACGGTTTTGATCTTGCAGAAAAAATCCGTCAGCAAAATTCAGAAATTCCTATTATTTTTATTTCTGCAAAAGCCTTGAAAGAAGACCGAATAAAAGGTCTAAAAATAGGAGCCGATGATTATTTGGTAAAACCCTTCAGTATTGAAGAACTGATTCTGAAAATTGAAGTTTTTCTGAAACGCTCTAAAAAAACACAACCTGCATCCACCAAATACAAAGTAGCAAAATACAATTTCGATCCTCAAAATTACACATTACAAAATTCGGGAAACATTATTACACTTACCCAAAGAGAATCTGAATTGCTTTTATACTTTATCCTCCACAAAAACACGGTTTTAAAAAGACAGGATATTTTGAAAGCAATTTGGGGAGACGACGATTATTTTATGGGACGAAGTCTTGATGTTTTTATCTCAAGATTGCGCAAAGTTTTTGCTGATGAAGAAAATATTGCCATAGAAAATCTCCACGGAATTGGTTTTCGTTTTTCTGAAAAATAAAATTGAAAGTTTGATTAGAAAAGTCACAAAAAGTATATTTATCAGCTTTAAAAACTTATACCAAAAACACTTTTGTGACTTTATATTCTAAATTTTATTGCAAAAACTATTCTTAAACCTCAAAAAGCAAGCGCTCTCCGAATTTTTCTTCATTGATTTTTCCGTTGTCGTAAACCAGATTTCCGTTAACGAAAGTGTGGGTTACTTTAGAATGAAAAATTGTTCCTTCAAGCGGACTCCAACCGCATTTGTAGAGGATGTTTTCTTTTTCAACGGTCCAGTTTTCGTTTAAATCTACCAAAACAAGATCTGCTTTATAGCCTTCTCTTATGAAACCTCTTTTTTCAATTCTGAATAAAATGGCAGGATTGTGAGCCATTTTCTCAACAATTTTCTCTAAAGAAATTTTTCCATTTTTATAATTTTCCAACATTACGACCAAAGAATGCTGTACCAAAGGTGCTCCGGAAGGACATTTTGTATACACATTCTGTTTTTCTTCCCAAGTGTGAGGCGCATGATCCGTTGCAATCACATCAATTCTGTCATCCAGTAATGCTTCCCAAAGTCCGTCTTTGTCCTGCTGAGTTTTTACAGCCGGATTCCATTTGATTAATCCGCCTTTTGTTTCGTAATCTTCATTTGTGAAAGTCAGGTGATGAACACAAACTTCCGCTGTAATTTTTTTATCTTTTAAAGGAATATCATTTCTGAAAAGTTCCATTTCCTTCGCTGTCGACAAATGGAAAACGTGAAGTCTTGCTCCTGTTTTTTTAGCCAGCTCAACAGCTTTTGAAGATGATATATAACAAGCCTCTTCACTTCTAATCAGATGGTGGAATTTCACCGGAATATCTTCGCCGTATTGATCAATATATTGTTGGGTGTTTGCTCTAATGGTTGCTTCATCCTCACAGTGAACGGCAATCAGCATTTTTGTGTTGCTGAAGATTTTTTCCAGCGTTTCGGGATTGTCAACCAACATATTTCCTGTTGAAGAACCTAAAAACAGTTTAATTCCGGGAACATTTCTGGGGTTTGTTTTTAAAATCTCCTCCAAATTATCATTGGTTCCACCCATCATAAAACCGTAATTCGCGAAAGATTTCTTGGAAGCAATTTCGTACTTATCTGCCAATAACTCCTGAGTGACAGCATTGGGAACTGTATTTGGCTGCTCAATAAAACTCGTGGTTCCACCTGCAATGGCAGAACGAGATTCAGTTTCAATATCGCCTTTATGCGTTAATCCCGGATCACGAAAATGTACCTGATCGTCAATAACACCCGGTAAAAGATATTTTCCGGATGCGTCGATAATCTGATCTGCCTCATCAGAAATACGAGATTCAATTTTAGAGATGATATCATTTTCAATTAAAATATCGCTTTCAAAAGTTTTTCCTTCGTTAACGATTTTTGCATTCTTAATTAGGATTTTCATGATATTTTTTGTTAGAGCTAAAGATTTATATTGCACAAATTTAATATTTTCATGAATGATTTTTAGACATCAATCAAAAATTTGTGAATTGTAATATTTACATTTGCACTTTAAAAAAATAAATTTGTACAAGAAATTATTTGGACAAACCGCTGTATATGGTCTTAGTTCGGTTTTGGTAAGGATTTTTCCTTTCCTAATTGCTCCGATTGTTACCAAAGCATTTGGTCCGTCTGCATCATCACCTTTCGTAGACTGGTATTCTATTGCAGGAGTAATTACCGTTTTTCTTACTCACGGAATGGAAACTTCTTTTTTCCGTTTTGCTCAGGAAGGCGATATTGATAAAAAAACTTTGGTTTCTACTTCTGCACTCAGCATTTTGGGAATTGGCTTTATATATCTTATTTTAGGATATGTTTTCAGGCAGGATCTTGCGAATGCTTTTGAAACTCCGGATCAGGTTAATTATCTTGTTATTTTTCTTTTTATACTTTCATTTGATGCCTTTTCCACAATTCCTTCTGCAGTTTTAAGACTGGAAGGAAAACCTGTATTATATACCATTTCAAAAGTTGCAGGTTCATTGGTTTACTATTTCTTGATTGTATTTTTCATTAAATGGCTTCCTCATTATCCTAATGGAATTTTAGGCATAAAATATGATCCCGAAATTGGTGTAGGATACGTCTTCATTGCTAACTTGGTACAAAGTATCATCACTTTATTAATTGTAGGAAAAGAATTTGTGAATTTCAGCATCCGAAAGTTTGATTTTCAATTATGGAAAAGAATTATGAATTATTCCTGGCCGGTAATGGTTGCAGGATTAGCGGGAGTCGTGAATCAAACGTTAGACAGACAGTTTTTGAAATATTTACTTCCAAAAGAAGAGGCAAAACATCAGATTGGAGTTTACGGAGGAGTTTACAAAATTGCAACTTTTATTACAGTATTCAGACAGGCTTATCAATTGGGAATAGAACCCTACTTTTTCTCCAGCTTTAAAGATAAAGACAATCATAAAACCTATGCTGTTTTAATGGATGTTTTTGTCATCTGCAACTGTCTTATATATACCGGATTAATGGTAAATCTACAATGGATTTCTGAAAAATATTTAGGAAACCCACTGTATTTTGAAGGGATCGAAATTATTCCTTTCGTCATGCTCGGAGCTTTATTTTTAGGTATTTATCTGAATCTTTCAATCTGGTATAAATTATCGGATCAAACAAGAGTCGGATTGTACATTTCTTTAATTGGTGCAGCAATTACCGTCTTTATCAACTTTACTTTTATTCCTAAATATGGATATTGGGCAAGTGCTTTTGCTGCATTAATTACGTATACAAGTATGATGATAATCTCTTATATTTGGGGAAAAATACAATATCCTATTCATTATAACATAAAAAAAATCGCAATTTATTTAATATTATCAATTGCAATTTCGATGATTTCGTTTTACTTTTTCCGACACAATTATTTAATAGGAAACGGAATGTTTATCTTTTTCATTGCATTTTTGGTATATAATGAAAGAACGATGATTAACAAAATTCTCAGAAAATCATAAATTTAAACTAACTATATAAAACATATGAAAATTATTGTTCCAATGGCTGGGCGAGGTTCCAGATTACGTCCACATACTTTAACGGTTCCAAAACCTTTGATTCCAATAGCCGGAAAACCAATTGTACAGAGATTAGTAGAAGATATTGCAAAGGTTGCAGGGGAAAATATAGAAGAAGTAGCTTTTATCATTGGTGATTTTGGAGATGAAGTTGAAAAATCTCTTCTTCAGATTGCAGAGAGATTAGGAGCAAAAGGGAGCATTTATCGTCAGGAAGAAGCTTTAGGAACTGCTCATGCTATAAAATGTGCAGAACAATCTATGACAGGAAATGTGGTTGTAGCTTTTGCAGACACTCTTTTCAGAGCAGATTTCACTTTAGATACTAATTCAGATGGTGTTATTTGGGTAAAAAAAGTAGAAGACCCTTCAGCATTTGGCGTTGTAAAATTGGATGACTATGGTTTTATTACAGATTTTGTAGAAAAACCTCAGACTTTTGTGTCAGATCTTGCCATTATCGGAATTTATTATTTCAACTCAGGAGAAAAACTGATGAATGAAATTAATCATATTATGAACAATGACATTAAGGTAAGCGGTGAGTATCAATTGACTACAGCATTAGAAAACCTTCGTCAAAAAGGGGCAAAATTCTCGCTTGGTAAAGTAGACGACTGGATGGATTGCGGAAACAAAAATGCAACCGTAGAAACAAACAGCAAGATTTTAGCTTACGAAAAAGAAGAAATGTCTCACTTCACATCAACTTCTACGATTGAGAATTCATTAATTATTCCTCCGTGTTTCATTGGTGAAAATGTAAAAATAATGAATTCTAAAATCGGACCCGGAGTTTCTGTAGGAAACAACACCGTAATTATCAATTCAAACATTGAGAATTCTCTGATTCAGGAAAATACAAAAATCAACCACGGAAACCTTTCAAACTCGATGATCGGAAATTCTGCGCAGTATTATGGTGTTTCAAGAGAAATATCTTTAGGAGATTATTCTGTTTTGGATTTCCTGAATAAAGATTAATTTCAGATAAAATAAAATGAGTCAAAAACCACACAAAACATTTTGTGTGGTTTGGCGTTAATATTGTAAAGTATTTATTTAAAAGAGAATATGAAAAAATGGATCTTGTTATTGTTGGTAACAATGGTTATACTTTCCTGTAAAACCAAAAAAAATGCTATGCCAAATACTTCTGAAAATGACAGCATTGCGGTGGCAAAATCAGATGATGGCAAACCAATTGATGCGGGCAAAAACATATCAGACAGATTGACTTTTTACGAAAGTATTTATATCCATCCGAAATTTGATCAAATTAAAATCAACAGTAAAATTACTGCAGACAATATTCGTGTAAGTCCTTTGGATGCAACAATTTATATTGAAAGTGATAAAAAAATATGGACTAACATCTCTTTTCTTGTATTTCCTGCAGCAAGAGCCATTATTACTCCAGAAGGCATAAAAGCTGTCGACAAATACAATAAAAATTTTATAGATTCAGATTTCGATTATCTAAATAATTTACTGAATATTAATTTCATCGACTACAAAACTTTAGAGAAAATCCTCTTGGGAAGAACATTTCTGAAAGTAAGCGACAGAAATTCTAAGATCACCAAAAATGCAGATGGTTATCAGCTTTCTTCTATTACCAACCAGAAAATTGTTACCAACGATCAGGAGCGTGAATATAAAATCAACATGCAGTATTCTAATAATTATGATTTAATTTATGCTAAATTGCAAGATGTAAAATCCGATGACGCTGTAGAAATCGTATATGATCAGTGGGAAAGCTTTGACAATAATCTCAGATTGCCGCAAAGTGTTAAAATAATTATAAAAGGATCAAAAACAAGTCAGATTTTACTGGAAAATACGAAATTTGGCTTCACTAGAATGGAAACTCCGTATTCAGTTCCAGCCAATTATAAGAAAATTGAGATTAAATGATTAAAAAATTTAGCTTTTTAATAGGAATTTTATTGTTTTCGTTGCATTTCGGGCAAAAGAAGGAACAATTACAGCAACAAAATGCCGAGCTTAAAAAACAAATTGCAAAAATAAATTCTGAATTAGCAAAAACAAGAAACGAATCCAAATTATCGGTTTCTTATCTTACAAGTGTTAATCAAAAATTAGCTTTAAGAGAGAAGGTTTATAACAACACTCAGAAAGAAAAAAGATTTATTGAAGATGAAATTTATCTTCGTCAGTTAGAAATCAACAGACAAAACAGGGAGTTAGCAGTTTTAAGAAAAAATTACGCTCAGGTTTTGGTCAATGCATATAAGAATAAAGGAGTTCAGAATAAGGTGACTTTCATTTTGTCTTCTAAAGGTTTTGGAGAGGCTTTAAGAAGAGTTCAGTATTTAAAACAATATTCTGACTATCAAGATAAAAAAGCTGCTGAAATCACCAATGCAGCTGTAGAATTGAAAAAATCTGTAGAGAAGAAAAGAAAATCTGCCAATGAAAAAGAAACTTTATTGGTTAATCAACAGAAAGATTTAACGACCATTAATGCAGAGAAAGCTCAGAAAGAGCAGTTGGTGAATGAATTTAAAAAAAACGAGACAAAACTTGCAGGCGAACTTAAACAGAAGCAGGCTCAGTCTAAAGCTCTTGAAGGACAAATAAGATCTATCATTGCAGAAGAAATTCGTAGAGCAAAAGCAGAGGAAGAATCTAGAAAAAAAGCTGAAGCAGAAAAAATACGTTTAGCAAAAATAGCTGCAGACAGAGAAAAAGCGCGTATCGACGCTGAAAATAAAGCGAAAGCTGAAGCTTTAGAAAGGGAAAGAAAACTGGCTGAAGCTGAAGCTAAAAAAGCAGCAGAATTTGCGGCAAAAAGAGCAGAAGACGAGAGAAAGAGAAATGAAGATGCTGCACGAAATGAAGCCAGCGCAAAAGATGAAGCGAGAAAAGTTGCAGCAAAAAAAGCTTCTGATGAGGCAGCATTAAAATCAAGAGAAGCTGCCAACAAATTAGCTGCGGCTAAAGCTGCCGAAGCAGCACTGGAAAAGAAGACAGACGAAGATAAAAAAGCTGCCGAGACAAAAGCAATGACCAATTATGGTGTTTCTACATCAGCAGGAAATAGTTTTGCAGCAAACAAGGGAAGATTGGCAATGCCTGCTTATGGTACAATCACCCATCGTTTCGGAAGGCAGCCACATCCTGTTTTTAAAAATATTGTAGAAGAAAATAACGGAATTAAAATTTCTGTAGCAAAAGGAACCAGTGCAAAAGCTGTATTCCCTGGAACAGTTTCCTCGGTAATGCCTGCCGCAGATGGAACGAAAACAGTTTTGATAAAACATGGAGATTATTTCTCTATTTACTCAAACTTAAGTAGCAACACAGTATCTAAAGGTCAGCAAGTTTCTGCAGGAACTTCTGTAGGTACAGTTGCACAGGATTTTGATGGTTCATTTACTTTAGATTTTCAGATCTGGAGAGGTGATACACCAGTAGATCCATTAGGTTGGCTTTCCAATTAAAAATATTAACTTTGTAAAAACTTTAAGAAATGTATACACTTACAATACTGTCATTATCTTGGCAACACATTTTGATCGTAGCGATTATTCTTTTATTACTTTTCGGAGGAAAAAAAATTCCGGAACTAATGAGAGGAATGGGATCAGGAATCAAAGAATTCAAAGATGCGGTGAAAGAAGAAGACAAACCAGCCCCAAAAACTGACAACCAATCTTCAACTACAAATAATCCCAGCAACTAAATTCTTAGATTTTTATGAATTTTACCGACACTGCTTGGCAAGTCTTCAATAGATCTATTGAAGACTACCATGTTTTAGATAATGTAGATACACCAGTAAATAACACGTTTCCTACCGACAGTTTGGAACGAATTTTGTATGCTAAGAATTGGATTGATACCGTTCAGTGGCATTTTGAAGATATTATAAGAGACGAAAATATAGATCCGGTGGAAGCTCTTCAGCTGAAAAGAAAAATAGATGCTTCTAACCAGCAAAGAACAGATTTAGTAGAGTTTATAGACAGCTGGTTTTTAGATAAATATAAAAATATTACTCCAAAAACAGATGCAAAAATAAATACTGAAACTCCAGCTTGGGCAGTTGACAGATTATCTATACTTGCACTCAAGATCTATCATATGTCATTGGAAGCAAACAGAGAATCTGCTTCTGAGGAACATCGTTTAAATTGTCAGAAAAAATTAGATGTGCTTCTTGATCAGAAAAAAGATTTATCTACATCGATAAATCAACTGCTTACTGATATTGAAAACGGTGATGTTAAGATGAAAGTATACAAACAGATGAAAATGTATAATGATGAAAGTCTTAACCCAATCCTTTATCAAAAGGAGCAAAAATGAAACGATTATATTTTTTCGGACTATTAATATTAACTATTACTTCCTGCGCGACAGAAAAACCAAATGTTTCTCCCCTATCCAGTGGTTTCTACAGTGAAGCTAAAAAAGGCGAAGCAGAAGCAGCAACAAATAGTTTCTCTATCAATATCTATGAAAATGTAAATGCCGCAGAAATTTCAAATCTGATTTCGAGCTTTCCAAAATTTAAGAATTCAGCAGTAAACGAAGAAGTAAATTCTTTGAAATATACATTGCAGAATTATTTGTATGCTATAGATTCAGGTAATATTTCCGGAAAAGAAAAAACTCTTAAAAACTTAGAAAAATCTTATAAAAAAATTCAAAAGCTGAGAAAATATCTCAACAAAGATGATGATGCAGTTTTGAACAGATATTTAGTAAGACTAAAAACCAACGTTACTTTTATTGAAGATTCAATGAACAGTAAAAAATAAACTACAATTCAATGATTAAAATTCAGGCGGAAGCGAACGTTCCTACAGAGTACGGCAATTTCCGAATGATAGCTTTTTCCGAAGAATCGACTAATTGGATGCCTCATATGGCAATAGTTGCCGAAAATACGGATTTTTCTAACCCTGTCAATGCACGTTTCCATTCTGAATGTATTACGGGCGAAGTTTTCCATTCTCAAAAATGTGAATGTGGACAGCAATTAGATTCAGCAATGAAATATATGCAGGAACACGGTGGTATTATCATTTATCTACGGCAGGAAGGTAGAAACATCGGAATCATCAATAAGCTAAAAGCTTATTCTCTGCAAGAGAAAGGTTTCGATACTGTTGAAGCTAATTTAGAACTGGGTTTGCCTGCAGATGACAGAAATTTTGATATTGCCATAGAGATTCTAAATATTTTAAATGTAAAAAGTATAAATCTATTGACAAACAATCCTGAAAAAGTAAAGTTTGTGGAACAAAGCAATATTACCTTAAATTCCAGAATCCCTTTACAGATTCCTGCGAATGACTTGAGTCGGGGTTATTTACAAACTAAAAAAGATTACTTCGGTCATCTTTTAGATGAACAAGATTAGTTTACATTATTTAATTTAAATAAAAAGCAAAGCTCCGGAAGAAATTCCAGAGCTTTTTAATTATAAAAACTGAAAAGATATATTATTCTTAATTAATCTTTGTGTTGACTACGTTTGAATCATTTAAATTATAAAACTTTACAACTGCATTATAGTCGCTTGTATCAACAGAATTTGTATTTTTTCCGGAAACTGCAGGAATTAAAACTATTCTGAAAGTTTGATTGTTAAGATATTGAGTTGCCTCAGTCCCTGTCATTTGTGTTGCCTGATTGAAATTGGCCTCAGTTCTTATCTCAACATCCTGAGTAGTAAAATCAAAATTGTAATCTAGCTCTCTGTTTGCAGGAAATGCAAGATTGTCATCTAAATAATATGTTTTAGGGATTAACTGCCAAACTGCATTAGCACCGGATCCGGTTCCTACATTTCTATATACCAAAACTACGTCTGTAGCAGGAATAGATAAACCTTGAGAAATTCTGAAATTATTACCACTGGTAAATGTGCCCGTAACATCTCTTACCTGAGCATAAACAGTATTATCAACCGTTACAACCTCATCATCATTGTTATCACAACTATATATAAAGAAGCTGGCAAAAGCAAGCGTTAAAATTGGAAGAATTTTTCTCATCTTATTTAATTTAAAATTGTTAGTTACAATGGGGGAATCAAATCACATACCAAAAAATTAAAAAACTTTGTTTCTGCTGTTTTTTTTAATTGTATTTTTGTTCTTATTCAAAAAATCATGAACAAAGTAGCATTTTCATTACTCTTCATTATACTTTCTATAAACTCAAATGTTTCAGCACAATATCAGCCGAAAAACATTTCTCATTCAGATCAAAAAAAAGCGCAACAATGGGTTGACAAAACCTATCAGTCACTTTCGCAAGACGAAAAACTTGGGCAGCTTTTTATTGTAGCACTTTACACCAATAAAGATGAAAACCACATTAATCAAGTAAGGAACATTGTCAACAACGATAAAATCGGAGGTTTGATTCTGATGCAGGATGATGCAGCGAGAGAAATTAATCTTGTGAATGAATTTCAGCAAAAATCTAAAGTTCCTTTAATGATCGGGATGGATGCAGAATGGGGATTATACCAAAGAATTGCTGCTGCACATAAATTTCCGTGGGCAATGACTTTAGGAGCCATTCAGGATAAAAACCTGATTTATCAAATGGCAGAAAAAATTGCAGAAGACTGTAAAAGAATGGGCATCAATTGGGATTTTGCTCCCGTTGTAGATGTAAATACCAATCCGAACAATCCGATTATCGGAAACAGAAGTTTCGGTTCAGAAGTTACCAATGTTATTCAATCTGCGCTTTCCTATTCAAATGGTTTGCAAGACAATAATATCTTAGCTGCGATTAAACATTTTCCGGGACATGGCGATACAAGTACAGATTCACATCTTGATTTACCTTTGGTTTCTCACAATATGGATCGATTAAACTCCATAGAATTAGCACCTTTTAAAGCTTTAATGGACAAAGGAATTGGCGGCGTAATGGTTGCACATCTATATGTTCCGAGTTTAGAACCTGAAAAAGGGATTCCTGCATCTATTTCAAAAAACATCATTACCGGTTTATTAAAAGAAAAATTCGGGTATAAAGGTTTGATTATTACCGATGCGCTTAATATGGGTGCGGTTGCCAACAAATACAAGCCGGGTGAATTAGACGCTTTAGCTTTCAAGGCAGGAAATGACATTATGCTCTTTTCACAAGGCGTTGCAGAAGGTAAGAGATTAATTCAAAGAGCAATCGACAATGGTGAAATTCCACAAAAAAGAGTGGAAGAAAGTGTAAAGAAAATTTTACTGACAAAATATTATTTAGGATTACATCAATACACACAAAAAAATCCTGAAAATGTCAATTACGATCTCAATAATGATTTTCACAAGACATTGGTTCAAAATCTTTATTCCAATGCTTTAACATTAATAAAAGACGACAAAAAATTGCTTCCTCTGAACTGTAAAAACACTTGCTATTATGTGCCGTTGGAAGAAGCTCCTTATCAGACTTTTGCTGATCAGCTCAATTTAAATTCAACTGTTGTTATTAAAAAAGCATCGGAAATCAACACAATTCCTGCAAATTCTACGGTGATTGTAGGTTTTCATAAAGACAACTCTACAGCTTATAAACCATATAAAATTTCGGCAGAATCTAAAAAGGTTTTGGCAGATTTAGCTAAAAATCAAAATGTAATTTTAAATGTTTTTGGAAGCGCTTATGCTTTAAAGGATATTGATTTATCTAAAGTTTCCACCGTTTTGGTATCGTACGAAAATAATGACGACTCTATGACAGCAACAGCAAACGCCATCAACGGAAAAACAAAAATCTGGGGCAAACTTCCAGTTTTAGTGAATGATCAACTGAAAGCGGGAATGGGAATGACTTTACAAGCTCCTCAATTTTCAAAATCAACTGAATTCACCACTTCAAAATAAAGATAATAGATGAAACCGTTTATTGTTCCATCTGACAACTGACAAAATAATATTACAAATGAAAATAGGCATACTTTGCTACCCAACATACGGAGGAAGCGGAATCGTGGCAACAGAACTTGGGATGTCTCTCGCCAACAAAGGTTATGAGGTACATTTTATCAGTTCTGCACTTCCTGCAAGATTAGATATTACCAATCCTAATATTTTCTTTCACAAGGTAAACGTTCAGACTTATCCCCTTTTCCAGTATCAACCTTACGATATTGCATTAAGCTCAATGATTTACCGTGTTGTGAATCTTTATAAATTAGATTTGCTTCACGCTCATTACGCTATTCCTTATGCTTACGCAGCATTTACGGCAAAGCAAATGTTGAAAGAAGACAATAATGACATCCCTTTGGTGACCACCCTTCACGGAACCGACATTACTTTGGTTGGGCAACATCCGAGTTACAAGCACGCGGTAGAATTTTCCATCAATCAATCGAATGCGATCACTTCAGTTTCTGAAAGCCTGAAAAAAGATACGTTGCAGTTTTTTAATATTAAAAAAGAAATTCAGGTCATCACCAATTTCATCGACAATACCGAGTTTGAAGATCTTAACGAATGTCAAAGAACACAGTTTGCCAGCAAAGATGAGAAAATTCTTATTCATGTTTCCAATTTGAGACCTGTAAAACGTGTGGAGGAAGTGCTCCAGATTTTTAAAAATGTTGAGAAAAAAGTAAAATCTAAACTCATCATTATTGGTGAAGGTCCCGAAATGGAAAAAGTGAATTCATTCTTAGAAGAAAATCCGGAATTGATCTCCAAAATTCGTCTTTTGGGAAAAGTAAATGATCTTTACCGAATTTTAAGACTTTCAGATGTATTTTTACTCCCTTCTGAGCAAGAAAGTTTCGGTTTGGCAGCACTGGAAGCGATGGCTGCAAATACACCCGTTATCAGCTCTAATGCAGGTGGAATTCCGGAAGTAAACATTCAGGGAGAAACCGGATTTTTAGCAGAAATCGGAAATGTAGAAGCCATGAGTAATTACACTATTAAACTTCTCAGCAACGAAGAATTGTTGACTCAAATGAAAATCAATGCGAAAGAACAGGCGATAAAATTTGATCTTACCAACATTCTTCCTATTTACGAGGAAATGTACAAGACGACGATTGCGAATTTTAGAAAGGAGAAAGAGAAGGTTTAAAGCTTCAATAAAACATAAATCTAAAATCAGGGCAAGTTGCTTTGATTTTTTTGTTATATGTAAATCTTCCTAAATTTCTTCTTACTAGGGTGCAAGAAAGTTTTAATACTACCGGGAAAGCTTCTTACTAGGGTGCGACAACCTTTCCCGGTTACCGGAAAGTGTGTTGCGAGGCTGCGTGGAGTTTTCCGGAAAGGAGGAAAGCTACTTGCTACCCTCGCTTTTGTTTTTCCAGTAGTTTACCTGCTCTTTGAGTTCTGCAATGCGTTCTTCGTATTGCTCAACAAGTTTTTCAGATAAGAATGAGTTAATGGTTGTAATAGTTCCAACATTTTGAAAAGCGAAACCACCCAATTGATCTAAACTACTAAAATTATTCGTTTCATCGGTTAAAAAATCTTCAGGCTTTACTTCTAAGATCTCACTAAGCTTTTCAATATGGGCAGCCCAAGAATGGCTTTCCCCCGTTTCTATTCTTGCGTATGCAGATTGCGAAATATGCATTTTTTCTGCCATATCATCCTGAGAAAAGCCTTTAGATTTTCTCAGTCTTTTTATTTTTTCTGCAACGTTGTTGGTCATGTCATTTATTTTATAAACAAATATAAAATAATTTTCGCTTACAATATTACCCGATAATAGGGTAAAGTATGCAAAAACAGGTTTTGCCTCACAAAAAATATTTTTCACTTTTGTATGGTGAATTATTAATATATTTAACAACTAAAAAACTCATTTGCATGAAAAACAAATTGATGCTCAGGCTTTGCCTGATGACGATAGCTTTGCTATTCTTACATTCCTGTAGGCAGGATATTCTCCAAGAGCAGGAAACTTACAACAACACGAGCGCATTTCAGCTCTCTTCCAAAAGAATTTCTTTAGACGAAGCTAAACACAAAGTACATCTTACCACTGAACTCGAAAAAGCAAAGAAAGCGCTTAAGACTTTTTCTAAAAACAACGTACAGGGCAAACTCGTCAACTATGGCAACGGTTTTTCTGTCGATACAGATAATGTAACCTATATAGAAAACGGACCCAACTTCCATACCTATACCTTCAATCTTACAAGAGACAATGCTTTACCCACAGATCCTGTAGAGAATCTGGTATTGGTACCGATGACAGACGGCACCTACAAAGAACTTCTGGTTACCTACAATCTTACCGAAGCAGAAAAGCAGACCTTGCTGGAGGGTGGCTTTGTAAATACCCA
>Ga0209599_10000921_pt1 | contig 15930 bp, 14 predicted proteins | sample Shrwel_input2_FT_FD_187534 | JGI IMG/M metagenome (GOLD analysis project Ga0209599, IMG submission 187534) | Subsurface microbial communities from deep shales in Ohio, USA - Utica-3 well 1 S input2 FT (SPAdes) (version 2) ... | reverse complement strand
GTCGTGGTTATCAGGAAGCGATCACCTATAGCTTTGTTGATCCAAAAGTGCAGCAAGTACTGTTCCAGGAACAGTACTTGCTGCACTTTTGGATCAACAAAGCTATAGGTGATCGCTTCCTGATAACCACGACCAACCATCACATCACGCAGCGTATGGACCGAAATCGCCGCCTCACTGTGCTGACGCATTTTCAAGCTGGCGACAGGTGCCACGTTCGGAATGTTGTTATAACCATAGACCCGCGCCACTTCTTCAATCAAATCTTCAGCGATGCTGATATCAAACCGATACGTTGGCACTTTGACTTGCCAGTGGTCCGCATTTGCTTCGACCGCAAAACCCAGCCGCTGAAAAATCTCGGTCACTGTGGCAGTTTCGATGGAAATGCCCAGAATACGGTCCAGCTTGCTGCGGCTTAAACTGATTTGGGCAGGCACAGGTAAATGCGCATCGGATTTAGCTTCCACCACCGGGCCAGCTTCGCCACCAACAATCTCCAGTAATAACTGGGTGGCACGTGCCATTGCTTTATGCTGTAACTCAGGGTCAACACCCCGCTCGTACCGGTGAGAGGCATCGGTATGCAGACCATACTGGCGCGCAATACCTGCCATCTGAACTTTCGAGAAAAACGCACTTTCCAGGAAGATATCGCGGCTTGTCGCGGTGACACCACTGTGTAAGCCACCAAAAACCCCGGCCATCGCCAGCGCTTTTTGCTCATCAGCAATCACTAAGGTATTGCTCTGTAAAGTCACTTCAGACTCGTCCAGCAGCACCAGTTTTTCGTCAGCGTTGGCATGGCGCACCACAATGCCACCTTCAATTTTTGCTAAATCAAAGGCATGCATCGGATGACCCAGCTCCAGCAACACGAAGTTGGTGACATCGACCACCGCATCAATGGAGCGAATGCCACTGCGACGCAGTTTTTCCACCATCCATAGGGGCGTCACTGCCGCAGTATCGATGTTTTTAATCACCCGACCCAGATAGCGGGGACAAGCTGCTGGTGCTTCTAACCGGATTGGCAATACATCCGCAATAGTCGCTGGCACTGATGCAATCACAGGCACCTTTACATCCAGCTTGTTCAGCACGCCGACTTCACGCGCCAGACCGAGCAGACCTAAACAGTCGGCGCGGTTTGGCGTTAAATCCACTTCAATGGCTTGATCATCCAGCTGCAGATATTGGCGGATATCCTGACCCACTGGCGCATCGGCTGGCAGTTCAAGGATACCGTCAGAACTATCGGCCATGCCAAGTTCAGACAAAGAACACAACATGCCATTGGATGGCTGGCCACGTAATTTCGCCGCTTTGATTTTAAAATCACCAGGTAACACAGCACCGACAGTGGCGACCATCACTTTTAAACCTTGCCGGCAGTTGGCGGCACCACAGACGATATCCAGCAGTTCACCACTGCCGATATCAACTTTGGTAACCTGCAATTTATCGGCTTCCGGATGACGACCACATTCGACCACATGACCGACCACCACACCACTGAATTCACCGGCGATGGCATCAATACCATCGACTTCCAGGCCAGCCATCGAAATCTGCTCGGCCAGCTCATTGGTAGATAATTGTGGGTTGACCCACTCCCGTAACCAGGATTCGCTGAATTTCATTACTAAACTCCCCGCTTATTTAAATTGCTTCAAGAAACGCAGGTCGTTCTCGAAAAATGATCGTAAATCTGTCACGCCGTAGCGCAGCATGGTCAGACGTTCAACGCCCATGCCAAAGGCAAAACCGCTATAGACTTCAGGGTCAATACCGACCGAGCGCAACACATTTGGATGCACCATACCGCAACCTAACACTTCCAGCCATTTACCGTTTTTGCCCATTACATCCACTTCAGCTGAAGGTTCTGTAAAAGGAAAGAATGACGGCCGGAAACGGATTTGCAGATCTTCTTCAAAATAATTGTTCAGGAAGTCGTGCAAAATGCCTTTTAATTCAGTGAAACTGACATTTTTATCCACCATCAGGCCTTCAACCTGATGGAACATTGGGGTATGGGTTTGATCGTAGTCGTTACGATAGACCCGACCCGGCGAAATAATCCGCAGTGGCGGTTGTTCAGTTTCCATGGTCCGGATCTGCACGCCAGAGGTTTGAGTCCGCAACATCAGCTTCGGATTAAAATAGAAGGTATCGTGATCAGCCCGCGCCGGATGATGCTCAGGAATGTTCAGCGCATCAAAGTTATGGAAATCATCTTCGATTTCCGGGCCTTGTTTGACTTCAAAACCAAGTTCACCAAAAAAGCTTTCGATGCGACGGATAGTTCGGGTGACCGGGTGTAAACCACCGGCTTCCAGCGTACGACCAGGCAGCGAAATATCAATCTGCTCTGATGCCAGTTTTTGCAGTAATACCGCTTGTTGCATGGCATCGCGGCGGGCGTTGAGCGCATCCTGGACTTGTTGTTTCACATCATTGATTTGCTGACCTGCAACCTTGCGGGTTTCAGCATCCATCGCGCCGAGCGATTTCAGTAATTCAGTAATGCTGCCCTTTTTACCGAAATATTCCACCCGCACATCTTCCAGTGCTTGGACATCGGCAGCTGCAGCAACGGCAGCCAGGGCGTTTTCGAGTATGGCAGTTAGGTTCATCGTTATCCTCAGACCAGCCTGATTATGGTGACTTGATTAAACCGGCAATAATACACCAGAATCGAGCAATAATTGCTGTTTCTGCTCAGGTTTTTTCGAGGTTGGTGCGAAATAGCACAAGATTTGACAAGCTTGGCGCTGTCGGTAACTTTCTGGTGAAATGATGCAGCAAAACTGACGCCCAGCCGCAGTGTTGTGGTTGGTCGTTCAGTCCGTCCCTTCCGCCAGCACGTCTTTGACAAAAGGAATGGTCAGCTTACGTTGATGCACCATCGAGGCTTTATCCAGTTTATCCAGGATATCGACCAGGGCGCGCAAATCGCGTTGCTGGCGATTAAATAAAAATCTGGCCACTTCGTCAGGTAGTTCAATCCCGCGCAGCCGGGCTTTTTGCTGCAGCAATTTCTGTTTATCATCATCACTGAGCAATCTGAGCTGAAAACTGGTGCACGCCTGTAATCGTGACACCAGATCCGGCAATGAGATACCCAGTTGAGTCGGGGCTTCATCCGCCACGATAATCAGTTTTTTGCCCTGCTCGACCATCCGGTTGTACAGATCAAACAACGCCACCTGCCAATGGCTGTCACCGGCAATGGCCTGAATATTATCTAAACAGACTAAATCAAGTTGCTCCAGGCCATCAAATAGCCGTGGACTGTATTGGCGAAAATCGTCCAGCGCCAGCAATTGGCTGGTGAGTCCCAATTCTTGCGCCTGCACACAGGCAGCATACAACAGATGTGATTTGCCGCTACCACTGGCACCAAACAGATAAAGCGGCAGTTGCACCAGTTCTGGTTGCAGGTATTGCAAAATAAATTGCACGGCAGGACTGCTGTCTGCACCGTAGAAACTGTGCAGGGTTTCATCATCTGGCAGCGTCACCGCCAGGGTAAATTGTGTTGGCTGCATCAGCGGCGAATAAACTGATAGTGGCTGGCTGCAACCGGCACCGCTGTCGCATCCGGTACTGCAGTCACAGTTGATGCCGGCAGCACTGGCGCAGATTCAACGCCAAGCGCAGCCGCCATCGCTTGCTCAGCAGCGCTCAAATCTGCATCTGGCTCAGCAACAGGGGCCACCGCCGTGCTGTCAGGTTGAGCCATCAGGTCGGTCTGGGCAGTTGACAGCGGTTTTAACCGGCTTTCCAGCGCCAATGCCCGGTAAAAATCGGCCGCAGTCGCCGCCAACTCCAGTTTCAGCACCGCCTTAGGGGCCTGATACTCCACCACGCTAAACTGACGCACGGCGAGCATAGAGCTGAACAATTTTTGTAGCGCCACCAGATCAGAGAGACTACTGATGCCTTCGATGGTCAACTGTAACTGATTGCCAGCGCTGGCCCCTGCCGCCACCACTTTTACCGCATATTGCGCTGCCAACTCCGCAGCCAGCGCCTGACTGAGCTGTTGGCCTAAGCTGTTCCAATCCGTGCCACTGTACTCTTGTTGCACTAAGGCACCATCCACCAGCTGTTGGCGGATGAGCCGCAAGCCAGCTTGACCATTGGCATCGACCACGGATTCCACCAGCAGATTCAGCACCAGGTCCGGCTGATAACGTGTGGCAGCGACTGTCAGTCCTGACCAATCACCGGCCCAGAGTTGGGCTGCACTCACCAGCGCCAAATCGTCGACGTCAAACATCGGATAAACAAAACTCAAGCCACGTTGTTTCGCCTGGGCGACCAGCGCCTGCCGTAACGGATGTTCAGCTTCCAGCACAAATTTAGGCTGGTCCAGTGACTTTTCCGTCAGCCATAACAATAAATCCGGCCGGCGACTGCCCCAGATGGCAATTTGTTGTTGCTGCAGCAAACTGGTAATTTTTTGCTGATCCAACTGCACCTGCATCAGTTGCTTGCCAAGTTGCTGCACCTGCTGAAACTGCCGGATATAGTTGGCGCTGTTTTTCAGTTCAGCCGCAATGGCTGGCTGAGTCAGGACTTGTTCGCTGCCGGTTAGTTTCACCAACACCGCCGCCATTGCAGCCTGCTGCCATTGCGCCTGACTTTGTCCGGCATCGACCTCTGCCTGATACAAATCGGTCAGTTCGGCTGCCTGTAGCTGCGCTGAGATGGTCAATACGGTCAGACAGATCAGACTGCCAGCCAGCAAGTGGCGGAACATTTTCAAGGCAAAGATGCTGCACATGGATAAGCGTCCTTAACGAGCCAGGATCGGGAATAACCCCTTTAATCCCAGACTAATAAATTCAATCGAAATTGCGGCCAGAATAAGCCCCATCACCCGGGTGATGATGTTCATACCGGTCTGACCCAGTTTACCGGCTATTTTACCTGATAACCGCATAAGAATGGCCAGAATTATGCCGACCAGGATAATTTCTGCTGAAACAATCAGATAATGTTGCCAACCATCAGCTCTGTCGGCATATAAAATAATCGAACTGATGGCACCGGGCCCTGCCAGCATCGGCATCGCCAGCGGCACTATCGCAATGGATTCCCTTTTTGCGGCCTCCAAGCGCTCAGCTTCGGTATTTTTGGCGCCGCTGGTCTGGGCATGCAGCATCGAAATCGCCATCAGCAGGATCAAAATACCGCCACCAACCCGGAACGAATTCACTGAAATACCGAAAAAGCCTAAAATAAACTCGCCAAAAAATAGCGTGATCAACAAAATGATGGTGGCGCCTTTGGCGGCCGTCAGCGCCACCGCTTTTTTGTCCTGTTCACTGTGGTGCTGCGTCAGCGACAAATACATCGGCAGCGCGCCCAGTGGATTCAAAATTGCTAAAATACCGATAAAAATTTTCAGATAATCATGAACTTCCAGCACGATAGGCCCTTTTATTATTGTTATGCTAAAGCTGCAGTGTACTGACAAGACGGGGTAAAGTTCAATCCGGCTGGCGCTGGTTTTTTATTTGAGGATGGCCGGCAACTGGTTCGCTTAGCCGGAAAAAAACAAGGCGCCCTATCGAAGGACGCCTGTAGTTTTAACCTGAAGGTTGTGACTTATAACTCGATTTTTTCATTGCGGATGGTCGTCACCAACACGTCATAAATTGCATCCACAGTCGCCTGGTCTAACGCAGCACCATCTTTATCACGCCATTTCAGGATAGTGCCTTTATCTGATTTGTTCAGCAGTAACTGGTAATCGCCTTCAGCTAAAGGTAACACCGGTTGTTCATCGCCACCCCAAATCGAACCCCAGAAACCCGCTTCCGGTTTTTTGAAGTTCAGATAAAAAATGTAATCAGTCCGGTTTAAGTCGGTGACTTCCAGCGATAATTTTTCAAAAATTAATTCTAACTGGTTCCAGGCCACATCAATACTTTGGGTCGTCAGCAGCACAGCTTCATTTTTGTCGTTGACCGCCCGCGTGAGTAACACATCAGGCAACTTGGCTTTGGCTTCACGGATTAACGCCAGTTCAACAGTGGCCACATGATCAACAATGCGGTTTAAGAAATGTACTTCTTCCCGACGCTTGGCGATAGGCGAAATCGGCTTGTCTGAATCAGCATATTTATGTTCAAGCAAGCTCACTTGGACCCCGACAGTCCGACCATGGGTCTTGGGCTGTAATTCAATGTTAAAACGGCTTTGTTGTGACAGTTCTTCGCCTTTCCAGAACCACCAGCCGGTTTCACGGTATTCACTGACCCAGCCGGTTTGCCAGCTCATGGCTGCAGTTTTCTCTGCTTCGATATTGGCTTTTAGCACAAAATCCTGCATTTGCTGCTGTAAAAAAGGCAAAAGTTCGCCGGTGTATTCATTGCGTTCAAAAAACACCCGTACTTCTTTTTCGTCTTCTTCGACCATGGCATTGGTCGATACCGCCAACACCTGCATCGGCGCTCTTAATTCGACCTCTTCACCACGGACACCGCTGGCGACCTTAGAGGGGACGTCAAATTGCGCCGGTGTTCTTGGCGCTTTTAAACCTGCAGGAACCACCAGAGGTTTGATTGGCTTCACTTCAGCACTGACGCTTGGGTCTGCAGAGGACCAGGAAGAACAGCCTGATAACAGCACAGAGGCAATAACGGTTCCAGAAATCCAATAATGCACCTAAAAACTCCTAAATATGAATGTTAGCTTGTTGCAACGCTTGTTCGATTGCAGCAGCGTGAATTGGTTCCAGCCGGGTCAAGGGTAATCTTGCCATATCTGAGGCGATCAGCCCCATCCGGCGCAGTGCCCACTTGGTAGGGATTGGATTACTTTCAATAAATAAATCACGGTGCAGCGCTTGTAAGCTGGCATCCTTCGCTTGCGCAGCGGTGGCATCGCCTGCACGGGCAGCCTGAATCATCTGACTCATCGCCAGTGGAGCCACGTTGGTAGTCACCGAAATCACGCCATGGCCACCTTGCAAAATAAAATTCTTCGCACTGGCATCATCACCGCTGAGTAAATCAAAATCAGCCGGGCACAGCGCTTGTAATTGGGCCAGTCGCTCCAGTGAACCTGTTGCTTCTTTAATACCGACGATATTAGCCACCTTAGACAAAGTTGCCACAGTTGCCGCTTGTAAATCAACTCCGGTCCGGCCTGGTACGTTGTACAACAACACCGGCTTGTCCGTCGCGGCAGCCACCGCCTGAAAATGCGCCACCATGCCTTGTTGGGTCGGTTTATTGTAATAAGGAGTCACGGTCAGATAACCATCAATGGCAAGCGCGTTAAGCTGAATGGTTTTTTCGACCGCTTCTGCGGTCGAATTTGAGCCATTTCCGGCCAGCACCTGACAACGGCCGGCCACTTGGGCGATCACCGCACCCAATACCTCTAACTGCTCGGCAAACGGGATAGTCGCGGCTTCACCGGTAGTACCCATAATGATCAGACCATCAGTGCCGTTATCCAGCTGATACTGCACCATCTGTTGCAGGCTGACATAATCCACCTGACCTTGCTCGGTCATTGGCGTGATAAGGGCGACATAACTTCCTCTGAACATAACTACTGCTCCTCAAATTTCAGGCTGCCTATGGTAATGACGCGGCCTGACAAACACAAGCAACACTGTGCAGACTAATGAATTTTCAACGAACTATGCTAAACTCGGCTGCCCTTTTTCGGTTTGAGGTTGCTTGTAAACATGGCTCAACAACTGGTAGTTACCGCAATTGGTACTGACCGTACCGGTATTGTCAGTCAACTGGCCCGGCTGGTGAGTGACTGCAACTGTAATATTGTCGACAGCCGGATGGCCATTTTTGGCAATGAATTTACTTTTATTATGTTATTGGCCGGCGACGCCGCTGCGATCAGCAAGATTGAATATTTATTACCAAGTTCAGGCTTTGATCTTGATCTGCTGACGATGACCAAACGCACTTCAGCACATCAACCGCCGCCGTTGTCAGCCCCTTATGTGCTGTCTTACAGCGGGCCTGATAAAGTCGGAACCTTAGGCACTATCTCCAGTTTGCTTGCCGACCAGCAGGTCTACATTGGCGCCTTGCGTTCTGAAACTTTGCCGGTACAAGGTATTGCTCACACTAAAACCGTGATGACAGTGCAGTTACCGGCAGAGGTTGAAGCCAGTCACATCCGCCAGCTGTTGCATCAGCAACTCGACAAGATGGGATTAACCGGCAATTTTGACATTCAGTCCTGATAGCCTGCACTCAAGACAGCACAGAGCAAAGCTATCTACGCAGCGGTTTCACTCAGTTGAGAAGGCCGCAATTGCTTGGCGGCTCATCCATAGTGGCACTATCAGCGGATTGAACAATATTTAGTGCCAAGAAAAAACCTGACGCTGGATCCTGCCGTATAGTTGCCGTTAGACTAACCTACGCACTTTTTATCGATTAAAAGGAAAACCCGATGCTCACTATTGGCCAGAAAGCCCCTGACTTTAATTTGCAAAACCAACATGATGAATCTGTCACACTGTCATCTTTTCAGGGGAAAAAAGTGTTGGTGTACTTTTATCCAAAGGCATCAACCCCCGGCTGCACAGTGCAGGCTTGTGGCCTGCGTGACGTGAACGCTGAACTGGCAGCACTTAATGTGGTTGTGCTTGGGATCAGCCCGGATACACCCAAGATGCTGGCGAATTTCACTTCGAAACAACAACTGAACTTCACTTTACTGGCCGATCAAGACCATGCGGTATGTGAAGCCTATGGGGTGTGGCAATTAAAGAAATTTATGGGTCGTGAAAGTATGGGGGTCGTCAGAACCTCATTTTTAGTGGATGAACAGGGCAATATTGCGCACGTTTTTGATAGCTTCAAAACCAAAGACCACCATGAAGTTGTACTGAACTATCTAAAAAAATAACGCGTGCATTCACGCTCTGTTGATGGATGGCGGTGACAGTTGGGGATGATTTCCAGCTGAATGCATTTGTCCGCAATGGCATCCGCGTTGACAAGGCGGTTAAATCCTTTTACCGTCGCCGCAACGTCGAGCATGATATGTGCCTGGCGTTGTGCAGCGGTATCAAACACGCACTAAACAAGCACTAAACACGCACTAAACACTGAGACCCAATGCCCTGATCACTGCTGAGTGATCTCATTGCGCAGTTCAATCGGGCTTTAACACCAGTCACCATCAGCCGTTGGTGTTGCCATCATTGAACTGAATTATCCAACGCGGATGTTAAGTACCGGAGCCAGACCATGTTGTTAACCAAACTGAACAATACATTCCCTGTTGCCCTGGCTGTGACCCTGTTGTCGCTGGGCGTATCAACCGCCATCGCAGCCGAACCTTCGTTTCTGCCGACTGAACAATATCAGTTGAAAATAGAAACTGTCGCCTCGGGTTTATCCCATCCATGGGGGCTGGCATTTTTACCGGATGGCCGCTTGTTGGTGACAGAACGCAGCGGACAAATGCGGCTGGTGCAACAAGGCCAGTTAAGTGCCCCGCTGGCGGGACTGCCAAACATTGCGGTTGGTGGTCAGGGTGGATTACTGGACGTGCTGCTGGATAACAACTTTGCCAGTAATCAGCAGTTATATTTCAGCTATGCAGAGCCAGGTGCAGATGGCAGTAACAGTACTGCAGTGGCCAGTGCCAAACTGACCGCCACTGGATTAACCGCGGTCAAAGTCATTTTCAGCCAACAACCCAAAGTCGACAGTAAGTACCATTTTGGTGGCCGACTGGTGCAGCAGCCGGATGGTCAATTGTTTGTCACTTTAGGTGACCGTGGCAGTCAACGGGAAGCAGTACAACAGCTAAACAGCCATATCGGCAAAGTTGTCAAAATTGACGTACAAGGCCAAGCCACTGCCGGCAATCCATTTGCCGGCGATAAAACCGCCAAAGCTGAAATCTGGTCTTATGGCCATCGTAATATTCAAGGCGCTGCGCTGGACCCACAAGGCCGGCTTTGGACGCATGAACATGGCCCGCAGGGCGGTGACGAAATTAATATCACTGCTGCCGGCAAAAATTACGGTTGGCCGCTGATCACTTACGGTGAAGAATATGGCGGCGGTGTGATTGGTAAAACTGCCGCCGCCGGTCTGGAACAACCCCTGCATTATTGGGTGCCATCGATTGCACCGAGTGGTATGAGCTTTTATCAGGGCCAGGCCTTTAGCAAATGGCAACATAACCTGCTGGTTGGCTCGTTGAAATTTGGTCAGTTAGTCCGGTTGGAAATCAGTGCAGATAAAGTAACACATGAAGAACGGATCCGGATTGGCAGCAGGATCCGGGATGTCAAAACGGCGCCGGATGGCAGTGTTTATTTGCTGACAGATGAAGACAATGGCGCCATCCTGAAATTAACGCCGCTGCCTTAACATGCAGTTATTATTGGCTAAACCACTGCGGTTACGGTTATCCAGCCGGCAGCAACAAAGCAACATCCCGCGCTGGCTGCTGCTGGCTATATTGCCGGGCGGCACCGCCGGCGCTGCCAGCACCACAGAGCTGGAGCGACTGGTGGTGACAGCGCAGCAACAACAGCGCAGTTGGCTCAGCAGCGCTGCTGCGGTAGAACGCAGACAGTTCCTTCATCCTGAAAGTGCCAGCGATTTAGCGGTGTTATTACAGGGCATGCCGGGTTTGCAGGCCGATCAGCGTGCCAACTTAGCACAAGACAGTCGCTTGAGTATCCGCGGTTTTGGTAGCCGCAGTAGCTTTGGCATCCGCGGCATCGAAGTGCTGCTGGATGATATTCCCTGGTCCACGCCAGATGGCCAAAGCCAGCCCGGCAGTATGCTGCTGGCACAGCTGCAAAGTGCTGAAGTGTTACGTGGCTCCGCCGCGGCATTATATGGCAATGCCGCCGGCGGCGTGCTGGCACTGCAAAGCGCGCCATTGCCAACCCCTGGTGTGCAGTTACAGCACAGTCATGCAGCGGATGTATCGCAACAACTGGTGGTGCTCAATCTGGAACAGCAACAATTGAGCTGGAGTCAGGCCCGTTATCAGGGATTTCGGCCGCACAATGAAGCACAGAAACGCCAGGCCAGCTGGCGCGCCGAATTCGCCCCCACCTTTGCACCCGATCTACACATTAAACTGCGCTTTGACTGGAGTGATGATCCATTATTGCAGGACCCGCTGGCGCTGACCGCCGCAGAGTGGCAGCAAAACCCGCAACAAACCAATACTGCCGCCCGCAGTTTTAACAGCCGCAAAAGCAGCGCTCAACGCCAATATAGTCTGCAACTCCTGCCTGATTCGCAGCACTGGCAATGGTCGCTGTGGCAAGGTCAGCGCGATATTGAACAATATCTTGCATTTGCCGGCGATGCTCCGGCCTCGGCCGGCGGTGTGGTTGCGCTGACCCGTTATTACCGTGGCAGCAAAGGACAACACCAGTGGCAGTGGGATCGCTGGCACTGGCAACTTTTTGCCCAAGCCGATCAACAACGGGATTTACGTCGCGGTTATGTCAACCTACAGGGCATAGCCGGCGATTTACGTCGGGATGAAGCAGGCCAGGTCAGTAGTCTGGAAGCCGGCGTACGCAGTCGTTATCAAACTACCGCTTTTGGGGAATTCAATGCCGGCTGGAAATGGAGCCTGCTGGATTTTCAGGTCCGCGATTATCTGATCAACCCGCAGAATCCCGATGACAGTGGTGAGAAACAACAACAGCAACCAAGCTACAGTCTGGGCTGGCAGTATCCGCTCGGCACTGCAGTCAGTGCTTATATCAGCCTTGGTCGTGGTTTTGAAAGCCCGACCCTGACCGAAATGGCTTATCAACGTCAGGGCGCCGGGCTGAATCTGGCGCTCAAACCCACGATTAACCGCCTGACTGACACTGGCGTTAAATGGCAAACCGGGCACGGCATGCTGGCACTGGATCTATTTTATGCCGATAGCGAGGATGAGTTGGTGGTTGATCAAGCCAGTGGCGGCAGGACAACTTACCGCAACGCCGCCGCCACCCGTCGTTATGGCAGCGAATTGTCCTGGCAGTATCAACCCTCAGCATACTGGCAACAACACTTCAGTCTCAGTTGGTTACAAGCACGTTTTGTCGCGACCCTCCATGGTGACAACCTCAATAGCCGTCTACCCGGCGTAGCGGCGCGACAGGCAAGCTGGCAATGGCAATATCAGCCTTTTGGCACTGCACACTGGCAACTCAGCAGCACAGTGAATTATCGCAGCAGAGTGTTTACCGATGACCAAAACCGGCACAGTGCCCCGGCGAGCACCTTGCTCAAGGTCAGCAGCCGCTGGCAATGGCAGCAACAGCAATGGCGCTGGCAGTTTTGGTTAGCTGCCGATAACCTGACCAATCGGCAATATGTCGGTGCTGTGGTGGTGAATCAGGCCAACGGCCGCAGTTTTGAGCCAGGCTTCCCAAGACAGCTGCAAGCTGGTTTACATTGGCAATGGCTGGTAGAGTAACCTCTGACGCATCCAGTCGGTGCCGGATGGTTATTTTGCCTGCTTTTGTGCTATCCACTTAGTGCAGTGACTGCACTATTGGTTATAATCGGCAAAGTTACAGTACACCCGTATAGCTTAAGGTAGCAGCGTCATGAACCACTCAGGTAACCGCATTAAACTGCCAGAAAATCCGACACTTAAAGATATCAATCGCTATAAAAAACAACTGAACTGGGGCGAGTTACCACCGTTTTACCATATGGTGGCGCAATCGCTGGGGGAGTCAGAAGGTGTATTGACCCATGGCTTTGATAATGCCATCAAAAGGATTATCGATAAAAGGAACTGGAACTTAGCCATTTTAGGCGGTTATGTCGACAACAGTAACGCCATTTATTGTGAAAATAAACCGCGGCTGGCACTTTATCAGGTATTTACTGATCGTGGTTTTGAACTTCATGCTATTCCATATGCCAAAGACTCTGAAATTGACCAGTATGTCAAAGGCAACAGGTTGATGGAGTTTCAGCTTTGGGATCCGCTCAACATGCGGATGATCCTGCGGGTGAATCAGTTGCATAAATTTATCAGCTTCTATTTTGAACACGGTGATGATGCTGATTTCGCCCTGATTTTACACGCACACAAAGCCGTGAATGATGTGATTGCTTTTTTGCAACAACATGTCCAAATCACCAAAGTTGATGGTGTGTCAATCCGGGCATTTTTTGACCAGCAAGAACGCTTGTTGGGACGGGCGGATGCAGACGAATTACAGTTATCGGCACTTAAAGCCGGTTTAGCAGAGCAGAAGAAATAAATGAAGTTATTGGTGGTATGTTCGTTTAGTTTAGGCTTGCTATGGCAGGCTCCTGGCATGGCTTCCAGTCAGTTACCGGATTTAGGCGGCAATGCCTTTTCGACCCTGACGCCGGAAAAAGAAAAAATCATTGGCGATGTGATGATGCGTCAGACCAGAGCCAGCTTACCTATGGTCAATGATCCTTTATTGGATGAATATCTGAATAACCTGGGCCAGCGCCTGGTTGCCAAAGCCGAAGGTGTCCGTTTTCCATTTAATTTCTATTGGGTGCAGGACAAAGACATTAATGCCTTTGCTTCACTCGGCGGCCATGTAGTTTCCAATACCGGTACTCTGGCCGTGGCAGATTCTGAAAGTGAATTTGCCTCTGTGATGTCGCATGAAATTGTGCACGTGACGCAGCGTCATATCGCCCGCTCGGTCGAAGCCAGATCGCAAAATGCCCCGCTCAGTATGGCGACATTATTAGGCTCGCTCATATTGGCCACTGTCAATCCGGAAGCGGGTATGGCCGGGATGATGGCGTCTCAGGGCGTGGCGCAGCAATCAGCCATTAACTTTACCCGCAGTAACGAACAGGAAGCAGACCGGATTGGTATTCAGTTATTAGCCACAGCTGGGTTTGATCCTTATGCCATGCCGGAGTTTTTCCACAAGCTTAGCGAAAAAACCCGTTTTAGTAATACGCAACTGGCATTTTTATATACCCACCCACTTTCCGGGGCCAGGGTCAGTGATTCACGCGTCCGGGCACAACAGTTTACCCAAAAGTTTGTGCCGGATGGTGCTGATTTTCTGTTGGTAAAAGCGCGGATTTGGGCGCGTTATCAGCTCGATAACAAGGGCGCGCTGAGCCATTTTCAGAAAAAGTTGGCCAGCCCGGGCGGTAATACCAAAGCCAATCAATATGGTCTGGCGCTGGCATTGTTTGACAGTAAAGACTTTGCCCAGGCTGAGCAAATTCTGCTGAAATTACGCGCCGAGGATGACAATAACCTGTTTTATGTCGATGCGATGACAGATCTGTATCTGGCCACCAACCGCAGTAATAAGGCGCTGGAAATGCTGGAACAACAATATTTATTGCGGCCGAATAATCAGGTGATCACCCTCAATTATGCCAATGCCGCCATGGAAGCAAAATCCTACCGCCTGGCACTGCATTTACTGAAAAGTTTATTGTACTACCAGAATGATAACTTTCTGGCGTACGAAATGCTGACTCAGGCTTACAAGGGCCTGAATGATATGGCCAGATTTTATGAAGCCAGAGCCGATTTGTATTATCAACTGGCCAATTATGATAAAGCGATTGAAGATCTCAACATGGCGCTGAATCAGCTGGATAATAACGATAAACTGGAAAACCGCCGGTTAGAAGCGAAGAAAAAGCAGCTGCAAACTGAATACAACCGCTTGAAAAAATTGAATTAACGGAGCCCTGATGCTGACTATTTACCATAACAACCGCTGTTCAAAAAGCCGTGAAGTGCTGGCATTACTGGAGCAACTGGGGCGACCTTTTCAGGTAATTAATTATCTGCATGAGCCATTGGATGAAGGCGCTTTACGTCAGCTATTGCAAAAACTGGCATTAAAACCACAACAGTTGATGCGCGCCAAAGAAGATGAATATCAACAGCTTGGTTTAGATCAAACCGGACTCTCAGATGAAGTATATCTGCAAGCGATGCTGCAATATCCGAAACTGATGGAAAGACCTGTCGTGGTGCTCGGTGACAAAGCCGTGATTGCCCGTCCGGCCAGCCGGGTGCAGGAATTATTCTGATGGCGGTGACTGTGTTAGTGCTGTATCACTCGCGTCATGGTTCAGTGCGGTCGCTGGCGGAAAAAATTGCCATTGGCGTGCAAAGTTGTGGCGCTGAAGTCATGCTCAGAACTGTGGCAGCAGGCGGCGATGAAAGCCATCACCCGGTGGTGACTTTGGCAGAACTGGCCGCGGCCGATGCGCTGGCTGTGGGCAGTCCGGTGCGGTTTGGCCTGATGTCGGCCGAAATGAAAGCGTTTTGGGACAGCACTACCCCACTGTGGTTAAAAGGCAGTCTGATTGATAAGCCAGCCGGTGTATTTACCTCATCCTCCTCGATGCACGGTGGCAATGAAGCCACGCTGCTTGGACTGATGTTACCGCTGCTGCATCATGGCATGGTATTATTGGGTGTTCCTTATGATCAACCGGCACTGCATCAGACGCAAACAGGTGGCACCCCTTATGGCCCCAGTCATGTCACTGGTCCGGCGGCGGACACTCAGCTCAGTGCTGATGAACAAAGGATCGCCATTGCTTTTGGCAAACGTTTAGCCACTTTCGCCCGTCAATTAACACAGGCCACCGCATAGACATGAGTTTTTTTATCCACGCTGAAATTCCATTGGCCGCCAGAACGCGGCTGTTGTTACGTTTGGGCCAGACTGGTTTTATCTGGTTATTTTTGCAAATTCCACTGGCAGTGTTATGGCTTGATCCGCCGAAACTGGGCAGCCAATGGGTGCTGTTGGCCTTGTTGTGGTCCCCCTTATGGTTTCCATTACTGGGTATTTTACGTGGCAAGGCCTATACCTTCGCCTGGGCCAACTTTATTGTGATGATTTATTTTGTCCACAGTTTAACCCATTTATGGGTCAGCTCGGGTTTAACGCTG
>Ga0209599_10000919_pt1 | contig 15966 bp, 15 predicted proteins | sample Shrwel_input2_FT_FD_187534 | JGI IMG/M metagenome (GOLD analysis project Ga0209599, IMG submission 187534) | Subsurface microbial communities from deep shales in Ohio, USA - Utica-3 well 1 S input2 FT (SPAdes) (version 2) ... | reverse complement strand
CAGCATCAGAGGGAATTTTATGACGCAACATGTGTTACTGAACAGTGTCGACCATCAGCATTTACGGGTGATTACTGACCGGGGCAGCCAGTATGGGGATAATCTGTGGTTTTGTCCGACTTTTCCCCAGGAGTTTCGCAGTGTTCAGGCGCAATATCCGATTTTTTTTGTTAAAGAAGGCGCCAGTGGCCGACTGTTACCGGTGGCCTTGTTTGGCTTTAAGCAGCAAGAAAATCTGTTTTTGCAACACAACAACTGGCAGCAGAGTTATATCCCGCTGTCGGTATTAAGGCAGCCGTTTTTAATTGGTCAGCAACAGGTCCGCGAGCATGGTGTGGAGCAGATCCAAAGGGTGCTGCATATCGACAGCCAAAGTCCCCGTTTAAGTGAAAGTCAGGGCGAAGCATTGTTTTTATCCTACGGTGGCAATAGTCCTTATCTGGATGAAATGACCGGTGTGCTGGAGACACTGCATTTGGGTTTACAGGACAGTCAGCGGTTTGTGGACTTGTTGCTGGAACTGAATTTACTGGAATCTTTTACCCTTGCACTGCAACTGGATGATGGCAGTAAACATCAGATGGTTGGCTTTTATACCATTGCTGAAACTGTGTTACAGCAACTTGAAGCAAGTGCCTTAACGCTGTTACATCAGCATGGTTATTTGCAGGCCATTTATTTGCAAATTGCCTCACAGTCACGGATCCGCCAGTTATTGCAACTGAAAAATCAACTGCTGCAGGCCGGGCGCGATTGATGCTTAGCCAGCAGCAGCCACTGGCGGGGTGGCAGCAACAAGCGCGCCGGGTGGAGCAACTGACACTGGCGGCCGCTGCGGATAGCGCTCAGGTTGATGGTTTGCCGAGGGATGACAGCGCTTTGCTGGCGTTGCTGCAACAACGCGACACCCCTTTGTTGATCAAAGGTTACTGCCGGCATTGGCCACTGGTACAGGCCGGCTTGCAGTCTGATGCTGCCGCTTTGGCATATCTGCAGCAATTTGACGCCGGTCAACCGGTGAATGTGGCGGTGCTGGCGGCCGAAACCCAGGGCCGGGTGTTTTACAATGCTGATTTGACTGGTTTTAATTATCAGGCAGGCAAAGCTGGATTTAGCCAGTTGTTGCAGCAACTGAGTCTGGAGCAACAAGCCGGTTCGCCACTGTTATATATGGCGTCAACCGACATGCAGCATTTTTTTCCGGGTCTGGCGACAGACAATAGCTTGCGATGGCCAGCCTGGTCGGCGTTGACCAGCTTATGGCTCGGTCATGCAGTCCGGGTGGCAGCCCATGTCGACTTTCCGCATAACCTGGCGTGTAACGTACTTGGCCGGCGCACCTTTACTTTATTTGCTCCTGACCAGATCCAGCATTTATATCCGGGGCCGATCGAATTTGCCCCCGGCGGGCAGGAGATCAGTCTGGTTGATTTTAGTACTGTTGATTTACAACGGTTTCCAATGTTTGCCAAAGCGCAGCAAGCGGCCTTGATTGCCGAGCTGGAGCCTGGGGATCTGTTATTTATACCGTCGATGTGGTGGCATCATGTGCAGGGCCATCAGCGGTTGAATGGCTTGATCACCCATTGGTGGCGCGATACCCCGGCTTATTTGGGACGGCCGAACAATGCGTTGTTGCATGCCATGCTGAGTCTGCGCAGCTTGCCTAAAGCGCAGCGTCAGGCCTGGCAGGCTTGGTTTGAGTATTATATTTTTCAGCATGAGAGTGCGGCTGTGGCTGAATTGCCGCCTGCTGCCAGCGGCATGTTGCAACAACCGCTGCCGGAGTTACAGGCCCGTCAACTCCGGGCTTTATTGCAAAATAACTTAAAACGCTAAGCAACCAGCCGCGACTGTGCCTGTGGGCCTCATCCGCTGCCGATGTTGCGTGATAAAAAGGTGATCTGATGTCTGAACATGTTGCCACAACGCAGTCTGCCCATACTCAGCCTGTCAATTCTCAGTACAGCGCGGCTAGCGGCCAGCCGATCCGCAAAGTAGTGATTGCCGGTGGCGGTACCGCTGGCTGGATGACGGCGGCGGCGCTAGCGAAACTATTGGGTAAAAATCTGCAGCTGGTGCTGGTCGAATCTGATGATATCGGCACTGTCGGCGTGGGCGAAGCCACCATTCCAACCTTGCATATTTTCCATCGGTTGCTGGGGCTGAATGAACAAGAAGTGATGGCAGCGACCAATGCCACTTTTAAACTTGGTATTTCGTTTGAGAATTGGTACCAGCAAGGTGAGAACTACCTGCATTCGTTTGGTTTTTTGGGTAAAGATTGTTGGGCTTGTGGTTTTCAGCATTTCTGGCGCAAAGGCCGGCAACTTGGGCTGGCCACAGAGATTGGCGATTATTGTGTCGAGCATCTGGCTGCGCGCCAACATCGCTTTGCCGTGTTACCACAACAAGATTTAAATCATGCTTATCATATGGATGCCACGTTATATGGCCGTTATATGCGCAAGCTGGCAGAGCAGCATGGCGTGCAGCGGGTGGAAGGTAAAATTGCCAGGGTAGCACAAGCCGACAATGGGGATATCAGCGCGCTGCTGCTGGAGTCCGGCGAGTGGATTGCAGGCGATTTGTTTATCGACTGTACTGGTTTTCGTGCTTTGTTAATTGAGCAGACGCTTAACACCGGTTATGAAGACTGGAGTCATTATTTGCCGTGCGACAGTGCGATTGCGGTGCAAACCAACAGCATAGCTCCTGCCCTGAACTACACCAGAGCCATTGCCCATCAGGCCGGTTGGCAATGGCAAATTCCACTGCAAAGCCGGGTCGGCAATGGTTTAGTGTACTGCAGTAAGTTTTTAAGCGATGAGGCCGCCGAAGCCTTGCTGCTCAGTCAAATCCAGGGCGAGCGGCTGACCGAGCCCAGGAAGATTAAATTCCGCACTGGCAGCCGTCTGCAACACTGGCAAAAAAACTGTATTGCCATTGGCTTATCCAGTGGTTTTCTGGAGCCGCTGGAGTCGACCAGCATTCATCTGATCCAGCGCAGCATTATCCGGTTATTGCAGATGTTTCCGGCACAGGGTATCTGCCCGGCAGATGTGGCGGAATTTAATCAGCAGACCCGCACTGAAATGCTCAATATCCGCGATTTTATCATTTTGCATTATAAAGCAACCGCCCGGCAGGACAGCCAGTTCTGGCGTTATTGCCGCGATATGGCAGTGCCGGATTCTTTGGCACACCGGATGGAATTATTCCGCCAGTCGGGCAAGGTGTATAAATTTGCCCAGGAGTTGTTTGGCGAAAGCTCCTGGATCCAGGTGATGCTGGGACAAGGTTTGTTGCCGGCGCAATATCATCCGATTGTGGATACGATGTCCGAGACTGAACTGGCAGATTTTCTGGCGACTATTGCTGCTGGCGTGAAAAAAACCGTGCAGCAATATCCACCGACGCCGGATTTTATTCAATATTATTGTCCGGCGACGCTGCGCTGAGGCTGATGAACATGAGCAGAGGCTTGCCGCAGGACATGAGCATGGATCCTTATCAACTGGCGAGCACAGCGCAAGTGCAGTTGATCAGGCTGGGTCAGCAACAAACGCCGTTATTGCTGATTGACCATGCGCTGGCAGATTTGTCGTTATTGCTGCAACAGGCCTATGCCTCTGACTATACGCAGGATGGCAGTTCTATGTATCCGGGGTTACGGGCGCAGCTGCCCCGCGATTATATCCTGGGGTTGTTAGGGGCCTTGTATCCGTTGTTATATCGGGTTTATCAGATCCCGTTAACACTGAAATTAAGGCCCAAAGAAGGTTATTTTTCCTTATTAACCACGCCACAGGACCAGTTGCAGCCAATGCAGTGCCTGCCACACTTTGATTCAGCTCAGCCCTATTTTTTTGCTGTGTTGCATTATTTATCGGCCGGCTCTCATGGCGGGACGGGGTTCTTCCGTCATAGACCCACCGGTTTTGAGCGCATTACGCCACAGCGCCAAGCTGAATATTTTCAGGCTGCCCAGCAGTTTTTTGATCAACATGGCGCACCGCCAAAGCGGTATCAGGTGGCTTCAGATCAACAATTTGAGCTGTATCAGCAGCTGAATTTTCAGCAAAACCGCTTATTGATTTATCCGGGTAATGTATTGCATTCCAGCCTGGTGCAAACCGCAACCGATTTACAGGCCGATCCTTATATTGGGCGCTTAACCGCCAATATATTCCTGAATTTCGAAGCCGTATCATCAGATTATTGAAGCAGCAGTCTTTGGCTGCAGATTGACCTGAATGGTAAAGCGCGCTAGGCTTCGAGAGTAAATTGAAAGCGCTTACAGGTGGCAAGTAATGCTGTAACCGCAGCCGGCCAGGGGTGCAAATACTGGCCAGATCTGAGCGGATCCTGAACGATCGCGGGATCATCCACCCAATACCACCAGTGAAAAAGAGTGAAACACAGTTATGAAGATAGAGTTACCGCAGGATTCGACCCTTATGTCCAGCGACTTTGTGTTTGGCGTGGCAACCGCCTCATTTCAGATTGAAGGCGGCGCTGAGGGCAGGTTACCTTGTATCTGGGATACATTTTGCGCCAAGCCTGGCAATATCCGCGATGGCTCTGATGGCTTGACCGCCTGTGATCATCTACGGTTATGGCGCGAGGATCTGGCGTTGATCCAATCGCTGGGGGTGGATGCTTATCGTTTTTCTATTTCCTGGCCACGCGTGATGCACCAGGACGGTCGTCTGAACCAGCAGGGCGTGGATTTTTATATCCAGTTGCTGGATGAATTAAAAGCGCGCGGTATCAAAGCCTTTGTCACTTTATATCATTGGGATCTGCCGCAGTATCTGGAAGACCAGGGCGGTTGGCTGAATCGTCAGACCGCCTATCTGTTTGCCGATTATGCCGATAAAATCAGCCGGGCTTTTGGCGATCGGGTCTATTCCTATGCCACGCTCAATGAGCCATTCTGCAGCTCTTATCTGGGCTATGAGGCCGGTATTCATGCGCCTGGTCATCGCAGTAAAGCCTGGGGCCGACAGGCGGCGCACCATTTGTTATTGGCACATGGCCTGGCGCTTAGGGTGTTACGGCAAAACAGTCCGCACAGTAAAAATGGGCTGGTGCTGAATTTTACCCCTTGTTATCCTCAGACTGAGGATCCGGCCGATGCCGCCGCAGCGCAGCTGGCGGATGATTATTTTAACCAGTGGTATCTTAAACCTGTGATGGATGGCTGTTATCCAGCCAGCTTTGCGCTGTTGGCTGAGCAGGACAAACCACAGATTGCCGCCGGTGATTTTGACATTATCAGCACGCCATTGGATTTTCTCGGGGTGAATTTTTACACCCGCACTGTGTATCAGGCTTGTGCTGAACAAGGTTTTGCCCCTGTGGATATGGTGGACGCGCCAAAAACCGATATTGGCTGGGAAATTTATCCGCAGGCACTGACTGATTTACTGCTGTCATTACATCAACAGTATCCATTACCGCCGCTGTATATTACTGAAAATGGGGCGGCAGTTGATGATAAGTTGGTGAACGGTGTCGTGGCGGATCCGGACCGGTTGCAATATTATCAGCAACACTTATTGGCGCTGGATCAGGCGATACGTCAGGGCGTGCGTGTTGATGGTTATTTTGCCTGGAGCCTGATGGATAATTTTGAATGGGCCGAAGGTTATTTGAAACGTTTTGGCATTGTCTATGTTGATTATGCCAGCCAGCAGCGGGTGATTAAACAAAGTGGTCTGGCTTATCGTGATTTGCTGCAAAGTCGCCATAGCGATGCCTGAAACAAGACGGGCCGGCCAAAGCGGTAGCGAAGGCTAAGAGGGGCAGGGCATCAATCAACGGCAGTGTTGTTGCTGGCTGGCAGCACACTGCTGTATGCAAGATAGAGACACTCTAATACCAATAACAATAAAAGCCAACAAGTACAGGGGAAAGGGATGGTCAGCGTCAAAGAGAAAGTTGCTTATGGGCTGGGGGATACTGCCAGCAATATTGTGTTTCAGACCGTGATGTTGTTTTTGACATTTTTTTATACCGATATTTTTGGTTTATCGCCGGCTTTTGTCGGCACGATGTTTTTGGCGGTGCGGGTGATTGATGCCATTACCGATCCTTTGATGGGGGCCTGGGCTGATCGGACAGTCAGCCGGCATGGTAAATTCCGGCCTTATTTATTATGGTTTGCGCTGCCATTTGGTCTGATCAGTGTGTTGGCTTTTACGACGCCAGATTTCTCCGAAACCGGAAAAATGTGGTATGCCTTTTTGACTTATACCTTGTTGATGCTGGTCTATACCGCGATTAACATCCCTTATTGTGCCTTGGGCGGTGTGTTAACCGCCGATCCAGCCGAACGTGTTTCCATTCAGTCTTATCGTTTTGTGTTTGCGATGCTCGGCGGCGTGCTGGTTTCAGCCTGTACTTTACCGCTGGTGGATTATTTTGGTGCTGGTGACAAAGCCAAAGGTTATCAGTTGACCATTGCTGCCATGAGTGTGCTGGGGGTGGTGATGTTTTTACTTTGTTTTGCCGGCACCAAAGAGAGATTGCAACCACCTGCAGCAGCCCAGGGCAGTCTGAAACAGGATTTTCGTGCTTTATGGCAAAATGATCAGTGGCGGGTGTTATCTGTGGCCGCGTTGTTTTTGCTGGCTGGTTCTGTGCTGCGCAACACGCTGGCGATCTATTATGTGAAATATTATCTGCAACTGCCGGACAGTATTACCTTGTTTATTACGCTTGGCATGTTTGGCAGTATTGCTGGTTGTATCATCGCGCAGCCACTTTCGAAAAAATATTGTAAGGTGCGGCTTTATATTGCGATTCAACTGATTGCGGCGGCACTTTGTATTGGCAGTTATTTTGTCGCGGCTGAACAGAGCACTCTGGCATTTAGCCTGTTTATTTTGTGGAACCTGTTTTTTAATGCCGGCACCCCCTTGTTATGGGCGAAAATGGCTGACACCGTCGATTATGGTCAGTGGAAAACCGGCGTGCGGACGACCGGCATGGTGTATTCATCGATTATCTTTTTTATCAAGTTAGGCTTGGCTATTGGTGGGGCTGCGGCTGGCTGGTTGTTGGCGGGTTATGGTTATCAGGCCGATGTTGTACAAACCGAAACCGCCAAAACAGGTATTTTGTTGTCTTTTAGTATTTATCCGGCCTTTGGTTCATTGTTGGTGGCGCTGGTGATGCGCTGGTACATTCTGACCAATGAAAAAATTGCCGTTATTAGCCGGGATTTGGCAAGAGCTGGCGGATAAAAACTGATAAGCTAACTGCCATCGTTGAGTAAGTACATCAGATGAAAGGACTTATGGCTACTATATACGACGTTGCCCAAAAGGCTGGCGTGTCCCTGGCGACGGTGTCGCGGGTGATGAACAAAAACACCAATGTTGGCGAAAAAACCAGGCAGAAGGTGTTGGCTGCGATGGCTGAATTGGATTACCGGCCCAATACTTTTGCCCAATCGCTGGCATCGAACAGTTCCAACAGCGTGGGGGTACTGGTCTCGCAACTGGATGGTCCTTATTATGGTCCTATGATGGCGGAAATTGAGTCATCGCTGCGGGCGGCCAATAAACATGTGATTATCGCCGTTGGCCATAGTGATGCGGCGCAGGAAAAAGACAGCGTTGAGTTTTTACTGGGGCGGGGTTGTGATGCGCTGATCCTGGATGTGGAAGCGGTGTCGGATCAATACCTGATTGAACTCAGTCAGGGCACGACGCCTATTGTGCTGATTAACCGTTATATTGATGCCATCAGTGAGCGGTGTATTTATCTGAACAACGAGCTGGGCGGTTATCTGGCGACCCGGCATGTGCTGGAATTGGGCCACCGTCAGATTGCTTATGTATCTGGACCTAAGCGGAAGCATGATGCCAATGAGCGGCTGGAAGGACATAAAAAAGCGCTGGCTGAATTTGGCGTGGTGTTACAGCCGGAGTTATTGGTTGAAGGCGATTACAAAGAAGATGGTGGGGTGCTGGCGATGCAACAATTGCTGCAATCCGGCGAAAAATTCACTGCCGTCGTTTGTGCCAATGATCAAATGGTGTCCGGGGCTATTTCAGTCTGTCTGGAGCAGGGCATCCGGGTACCGCAGGAACTATCTTTTGTCGGTTACGATAATATTCCGTTTGCCCGTTATATTTCGCCTAAGCTGACCACCGTCAATAACCCTATTCATGAAATGGGTAAAATGGCGGCCTTGTGGTTACTGCGAAATATCTATAAAAATGATCAGATTGCAGTGGCGAGTATTTTTACCCCGGAGTTGGTGGTACGTGAGTCGGCCATCAGGCTGCCCTCTGCTTAGTTATCAGATCACAGCTGATAACTAAGCCCCTTCAAACCGGGTATCCGATGGCTGATTGCGGATTATGCTCTGATCATCAGAGCGACCAGCCGTCGTGCGACCGGAGCAATCAACATCACAGTGGGTAATGCCACTACAAAACCAAATGACCATGCCTGTAGCCAGCGCGTCAATATATCCGATGGTAACCCCACATTAAACACGGTAATGACAAGTGACATTACGCATGACATCAGGATTGCCATCACGATGGCGAATAAGATGTGTTGAAATTTGGCAGGAAACATTATTAACTAACCCAAAGCTTGATCAAGCCGGTCATTTTAACCGGTTTTTATTTTTTTGCCTATCAGTCAGACTGGCAGGCGGCCGTTGTGTTATAGATGGAGTTAAACATGCAAATTGACTATCTGGCTTCTTACCCTGCACTGATCCCGGAATTGACAGAATTATTATTTGCCGAATGGCAGGATTTATATCTGGCTGCTGGTCTGAGTCAAACGGATCTGGCTGCAGCATTACAGGAACGGGCAGTCCGTGATAGCTTACCACTGACGTTAGTGGCGGTTGATCAAAACGGGCAATTGGTTGCGGCTGGTAGTATTAAACTAAGCGAAGACGGCACCAGAGTCGGCTTGTCGCCCTGGTTGGGTGGGATTTATGTCAAGGCGCAGTATCGGGGTCTGGGTCTTGGCGCGCAAATAGTCACCGCGTTGGAACAAAAGGCGCGTGAACAAGGGGTGAGCCGGTTATATTTATCCGCCGACAGCGCGGTGAATTTTTATCAGAAGTTGGGCTGGCAGGTATTGGACCGGGTCGATTCACTGGATGTGCGCAACGTGGCCTTGATGTGGAAAGATTTAACCAGTTGACCCTGCAATAATTAACCTGTTCCGGACCGACTGCCGGCGGAGCCTGTGTGTGACAGACCCCGCTGGCGTTGCTGGATTAAGGTTGTGAACACTCGAGTCGAATCGCATTTGCTGTCGCTGCCGGCAGCAAACTCAGTTTAGAGAAACTCAGCTGCAGCGCGCCCTGGCTGCTGATTTCCAGTGGCACTGCCACTTGTGCCAATTCTAACCCTTGCCGGGTGAAACAGCTCAGGTCTATCTGCACGTCTTGCCATTGGCCAGGTGTCAGTTGCCCTAAGGTGCTGCTGATATCCAGTTCCGCGGCGCACTGTTCATTACAACGCATCGCCAGTGCAACCGCTGCCGTCGTCGCCTGATCCAGCTTCAGTTGCAGACTAAGCACGGCACCTTTCTGGTCAAAGGCCCGCAGATCGCGTGGGAAGCTGCTGCGTAAAGCCAGCGCTGCACGGGTTTTGCCATCAGTGCTGAATACACGGGCGTCTTCCTGCACCTGCCGGTCAAAACTTTGTAAGCGGGCACTGCCAAGCTGTTGCTGGTTGCTGCTGACCTGAGCATTTTGCTCGCCACTTTGCAGCACAAAGAACCAAGGTGCTTTCAGATCCCGGTCAAATAACACCAATTCGGTGGGTTGGCCAGCTGCAGCTCCCTGTTCAGGTAATGCCGTGTTCAGCCAGTCAGGTTGTGCTTGCTGATAAGTCAGGCCATAACCATAACCGAATAACGGCTGAGTGGCAGCGCCTGTTGGGGCTGCGTCTGCCGCGCTGTGATCATCACCACGGTTGACCTGAGTTTGCTCAGGCCGTGCTGGCCAGGAAAAGGACAATTTGCCGCTAAAGTCTTGTTGAATTTGCCCCTTGGCATCGCGGAATAACACCGGCGCAATGGCGTGGCCTTCGCTACCAGGTAACCAAATGGCGACAAAAGCATCTGAGGCATTCAGTTCTGCATTGACCCATAATGGCCGGCCGCTGATAAACAAAGACACCACTTTAATGCCAGCGGCTTGTAATTTACGCAGCATCGCTAAATCGGCTTTGTCACCGCGCTGATATTCCAGATTATCAATATCCCCATTGCCTTCGGCGTAAGGCTGTTCACCAAACACCACAATAGCCACATCCGGTTTTTGCTGGTAACTGCCGTCGACTGACAATTCAACCTGCCCGCCGCCTTGTTTCACTTGCGCTGCAATACCCTGGTAAATCGAGCTGCCACCCGGGAAATCGGCGTTGTTGTTGCCGGTACCTTGCCAGGTAATAGTCCAGCCACCACTTTGCATGCCGATATTGTCCGCACCAAGGCCCGTCACCAGCACTTTTTGCTTGGGTGGCAACGGCAGTAAGTTTTGCTGGTTTTTCAGCAATACCAGCGATTGTTGCACTGCCTGATAGGCCACAGCTCTGTGTTCGGCGGAGCCGATAATGTCCGTTTTGCCAGACAATGGCCGCTGTGCCGGGGTGGCTTTGGTAAATAATCCAGCCCGGACTTTGACAGTTAAGATCCGCCGGACCGCATCATCTATCCGGCTGGCTGGGATCTCGCCGCTACGGGCTTGCGCCAGTAAATTTTCATACAGCGGTTTCCAGGCGCCGGTGGGCACCATAAAAATATCCAGTCCGGCCTTGGCTGCGGCCGCACAGTTTTCATTGCTACAACCCTGGATCTGGCCGTGGCCATTCCAGTCACCGACGACCAGACCATCAAATCCCATTCGTTTTTTCAGTACTTCAGTCAGTAAGTACTGACTACCGTGGATTTTTTCGCCGTGCCAGCTGTTAAAAGAGGCCATCACCGTTTGCGCGCCAGCTTCCAGGCCACCGACATAACCCTGTGCATGCAAGCGGAATAAATCTGCTTCACTGGCAGTATTATCGCCCTGATCAACACCGCCCTTGGTACCACCATCACCGAGGAAATGTTTGACGGTACTAATGACACTTTCAGCGCCAAGAAAATCACCATCCGGAGCGCCTTGTAAACCTTTGACGATAGCGGCAGAGTAAGCCTTCACTATCGCCGGATCTTCTGAATAACCTTCATAACTGCGACCCCAGCGATCATCTCTGACCACTGCGACTGTGGGGGCAAATACCCAATCAATACCAGTGACCATCACTTCGCGGGCGGTGGCACGGGCGATCCGGGTAATGAGTTCAGGGTCGTTGGCCGCACCCAGACCGATATTGTGCGGAAATAAGGTCGCGCCAATCACATTGTTGTGGCCATGCACTGCATCTGTGCCCCACATGGTTGGAATGGTGGAGCCATCTTCGCTGGCATCAATGGATGCCTGATACATAGCGTCAGCCAGTGCTATCCAGTCGGCTGGCGTGGCGTGTTTATTGCCTGAAGGGAAAGAGCCGCCGCCATTTAAATAAGAACCAAAGCCATATTTGCGCATATCTGCCACTGTGATATCACGAATTTCCGGCTGGATCATCTGGGCAATTTTTTGCTCCAGTGTCATCTGTTGTAATAAGTCAGCGACTTGCTGTTGCTGTGCCTGATTACTCAATTGCGGCAATTTTAATACAGGCCAGATGGCCGGATCGGCAGTTTTTCCGGTCACTGCCGGGGCTGCTGCTGGCGTGCTGGCCGCGGTGGTTTTGTTATCAGATTGGGGCTGACAGGCGCCAAGCAGCACAGGTAATAACAGTGCTGTAGTCAGCAGGCTTAGCCGGCGTGGCTGGACAGTCTGGCCAGATCGGATCAGGCGTGGAGGCATAGCTCAGGTTCCTTGTAACAAATAAAGATACGGGTTGGCTTTTATTGCCAACCACGATGATTGTTCCGAACTATAGCTGGGATGCCAAAGCCGCCAGCCGCCGGATAGAGTTAATTGAAAGCGCTTTCATTTATAGCATAAAACTGGCGCAAGGCAATGGTTTTGCTTTGAATTACCCGACTAACAGCGCTGAAGTGCCCAGCCGTGGTGCGGGCAAAGATGGATTAAGCTTCTGCCAGATAAAATCTTTCGCGATAGGCTTTTGGCGTCAGACTGGTGTATTGCTGAAACAGTTTGCGAAAAGACGACAGATCCTCGTAGCCGATTTCCGGCAGCAGTTGTTCAATCGGCTTTAAACTGCTCTCTAACAATTGCTTGGCCTTTTCAATCCGCAGTTTTTGCAGATAAGCCATCGGGGTATCGCCGGTATGTTGTTTAAAGCGACGCAGCAAAGTGCGGGGCGTTAACGAAACATGGGCAGCTATATCTGCCAGCTCCAGCTCCCTGGCCAAATTTTTACGTAAAAACTGTTGGATTTGAAACACTTTATCATCCGGATGAGCGGATAGTTGGGGCAACGACAAATAAGGCGTCTGGCTGCTGCACTGCGGATCCGTCAGCATAATTTTGGCCATTTGCTGACTGAATCTGTTGCCAAAATGCCGCTGCGTTAACGCCAGACACAGCTGCACATAGGCTTTGGTGGCGCCGGCGGTATAAAGTAAATCCTGCTGACAAACTTTATCGTCGACCAATAAAGTGACCTTGGGAAATAATTGCCTGAACTGATCGGCTAAAAACCAGCAAGTGGTGGCTGCTTTGCCATCCAGCAAACCGGTCGCGGCCAGGGCAAAACTGCCGTTACAACTGGCGGCAATCGGGATCGCTAGCTGATGGGCTTGCTGCAATAAAGGATGTTGCCGGAACCGTTGTAACACGACAGCCAGTTCAGTCGGGTGATGGGCATAACTGCCAGGCAACAGCAATAAATCCGCCTGCTCCAATTGCCACGGACTGCATTGAAACTGCAAAGCACCAGCTTGATGACTGCTTTTTTGTTCGATATCAACCAACCGTACCTGATACAGCGGCTCTGTCAGTTCGGGAGATTGAAATCTGGCTAAGTCATTACAAAAACGAAAATAATCCTGCATACCGCAGACTTGGCCAGCTGCTACGCCGGGATACAGCACAATCAGCACCTGTTTCATTTTGTCACTAATCGCCTTTTATGTGTCAGTATTGCCACTGTAGGCGTTTTGCGGTGGTTTGTAAACTAGCACTTCAATTCAGAGCAAGGAGCAAGATGATGAAATTTACCGGTTGGGCCGCGCTGGGGCTGATAGTGCAGTGGATGCTGGTGTTATGGCTGAATTTTCGGGTAGCGCAAGACCCTTTTAGCCAGCTTGTGCTGGTGCCTTTGCTACTGTTGTCAGGTTTATATTTATACAGCAGCCGGCAGCGGCAATAAAAAAACCACCGTCAGGGACGGTGGTGGAGCAAAACGGCTCAATGCAGGACGAAAATGCCAAAGCGATGGCCGCCGTTGCGACTGCAACTGCGGCCACAAGCTAAAACTGATCAGACAGGCCGATTTTGCCGTAGCGGCCGGGTTCGCTGAATCTTTCGATGCCATTATGCAGTACGCCAGGTGGTTCCAGGCTGACATCGGGTTATTTCATGATGGCACTTTTGTCGGCAGCGCTGGTCGCTTGGCGCATTTCAGCCCCGCTCAAGGTTGTTGCTGTCTGCTCAACTGACGGCAGTGGCTCCTGCAGTGTGACAACGGCATCCTGATCGCTGTCCCAGCGGGCAAAAGTCGCTTGGCCAGCCTGTTGATACTCCCCGGCGGATAATTGCTGATCCTGATTGCTATCTAATGCCTGTAAGCGCACTGCGGCTTGCTTGAGCCGGGCTGAGCGCACAGTTGCCACCTGACGATCCAGGCGGTCCATAAATTCGTTCCGATATTCCTGGGGGGACAGGTGGCCATTTTGATCTGTATCTGTGTTGGCAAAACTTTGTGCCCGCTGCGCCCGATATTCCGCTTGGCTGACAGCCCCATCGTTATTCTGATCATAAATTGCCAGCATACCGCTCAGATCATGGCTGGTTGGCATTTGTAACATCAGGTTGGTGGCCGGGCGGACCGGCTCAGCCGCAGTCCGGGTGGGTGCCGACGCCCGAGGTTTGGGGTTTGGATCAGCCTGATTGAGCAAGCCATCTTGATTGGTATCTAAAAAAGCAAAACCCCGCTCACCGCTGGCGTCATATTCGGCGCGGCTGATACGCTTATCTTGATTTTTGTCCAGCGCGGCAAACCGCACAACTGTTTGTTTGAGCTGACCGGCCCGGTCCTGGGCTAATTGACGATCCAAACGCTCGGTATATTCCGCCTGATAAGCCTGCACATCGACGTTGCCAGCGCCATACTGCTGCATACTGGCAAAACGTTGGCTGCGACTTTGGGTAAATTCAGCACGGCTGACCTGGTTATCGCCGTTTTGATCAAATTCGGCGATAAAACTAAGTTTGGCGGCTTGACCCGGTGCATGTGCCGGTTGTTGTTGCGACTTTGCTGCTTTGGGTTCGGCAGCTTGCAGATAAATACTGCTCAGGGTTAAAAATAATGTCAGGGCGATTTTTTGATTGGGCATCAGGCAGGCTCCGGTTAGTCAGTAATTTCGACCACAGCGCTATAGCTGTAGCTATACTCTGGCGCTTTGGCATCCGCTGGGGCTTTGGTTTTATGGCGTACCAGCAGCAGATAAGTGGCTGGCTGCGTCACACTAAATTGCAGTTCGCCATTGGCATCGCTGCGCAACTGCTGGCTTTGTGCTTCATCGGATTGGCCGCTCTGATGCAATTGTAAATTGGTGTTGGCCAGTGGTTTGCCGTTAAACAGCAGTCGGGTTTTGACCGGCTGGTTGATGTATAAATCGTTGGGGTGGCTGATAAATTGGATTTCCAAACCCTGACCATGCGGCTGCAACACCCGTTGATCCGGTTGGCCTTTACTGACATAAGTTTCAGCTAGCGTCACTGATTGAAAATGACTGCTCAGTGGGATCCCGGCCGGTGGTTGTTGCTTAGGATCACGGCTGTTCACGGTTTTACCGTCCTGTTGCCAGCTTTTGAACACAGCGCCAAAGCGCTGACCTGAGCTAAAACGATAGGTGCCGGCAGCCTTCAGTTGATGTTCCAGCACAGTACGACTGCGGACCATGGCTTGTTCAGCCGGTTGCTCTCGACCGCCTGCAGGCGTGAATACCTGAAACTCACTTTGATCAAACTTGGCTTCCGGCAGAAAAAATTTATCAGCAAAAGCAGCTTCCAGACTGACCCAGTCCCGGATCGGTTCAAAACTTTCCGGTGCCAAATAAGGCACGTGCGCTTGGCAGCTGCTACTGAGTAACCACAGAGCACAGCTGATAGGCTGCAAAGATAACCATAGACGGCGGCGTTGCGAAGATCGGGCTGGCATCATAACTCCTATTAAAAATAATTCTCATTTGCATGCATGTTATAGTAAATGAGAATTATTTTCAACAAGTACCAGGCTGGCTTGATGCCAGTGCTAAAATTAATGCAACAGCTGCGGGGATTGCTGCGCCGGGACGGTTTGGCCGCTGCTGCCAGTTTCGCTGGCGGCCAGGTGGCACAGCTGATATTCAGCTCTTAAGCGGGCACTTTGTTGTAACACGGCGAGACTGGCAGGGTGAGTGGCAGCCTGCTGATCAAGCATTTTTTCAAACCAGTGCAAGCCTTGTTTTAATGTGCTGCGGCACAATCGCCAGCGTTGTTGCTGACTGTAGGTTTGCGCCAGGTTCAGAATCGCAATCGACAGACATAAGGTCGGTAACGACGCTTCTTCGGCAGTGAGCTCTGCCGGGCAATCCACAAAAGCGCAGTGGTACCAGATCGGCCAAACTTCAAATAACGCTTGCCGGTAACAACGTTGTGCCAGGGCCAATTGTTGGCTGGCATAAGCTTGGTTGCCGAGTGTCATCCAGTGTTGCCATTGTTCCATTGCTGTACCTGTATATAATTAAGAA
>Ga0209599_10000917_pt1 | contig 15978 bp, 18 predicted proteins | sample Shrwel_input2_FT_FD_187534 | JGI IMG/M metagenome (GOLD analysis project Ga0209599, IMG submission 187534) | Subsurface microbial communities from deep shales in Ohio, USA - Utica-3 well 1 S input2 FT (SPAdes) (version 2) ... | reverse complement strand
ATCGTTTGCCACAATCGAAAGACAGCAACGCAAGATATGTAGTCATATTTTTAATAATTTATTGTACAAATAAAAATATAGGGTAGGGGGTTAAAAAGTCAAAAAGGGGTCGCCCTTAGAGACCGCGTCTTACCCATTTTCATACGGTGTCAAAATTAGAAGGGGGGTGTATTCCCCATTGATATGATTAGAGGTTAAAAATGGCAGCAGGCAGACCTAAAAAGCCCGCACAACAAAAAGTCTTAGAAGGAACTAAGCTGCGAGCCGATCGTGATACTCACGGCCCTGAAGCCGTTCTTGGTTTGCCAGATGCGCCCCATTGGTTATGTAAAAATGGTAAAAAACATTGGCAAACGCTAGGGCCGCAATTAGTCAGCATGGGTTTAATTAGCCTGATTGACGGTGATTTGTTTTCCATGCACTGCGACAATATGGCGAAGTATGCCGCACTCATGGAGAGGTTTCCTGAAGCCGATAAGTGGGTTGCTACAACGCCTAATGGTTTTGAAATGATGTCCGCGTGGGTGTCTGTTCGTAGTCGTTTGCAAGAAATGATTATTAAAACAGGCCGTGAGTTTGGGTTAAGTCCTGCCGCACGCTCTAGTATTAAAGTTGAAAGTCGTCAGCTTTCTTTATTGGGCGAAGCACCGCTTAACGAATTTGAAGCACTCAAAATTCACTAATTGATAGGTTGATAAATGAAACATCGTGACTATGCCGCGCTATGTACTGAGTACGCGCTGAATGTCACGACGGGTAAATTATCGGCTTGTCTTTATGTACAGCAATCGTGTCAACGCTTCTTAAATGACCTCGCTAATACAGAGTTGATTTGGCGTTTTGATGTTGAAAAAGTTGAGCATGTTTGTCGTTTTATTGAGTTGTTGCCACATACCCAAGGCAAGTGGGCAGCGGCTAGGCAACGTATCACCCTAGAACCGTTTCAGATTTTTATTGTTGCCAATTTATTTGGCTGGTGCGATGCCGACGGTCGCCGTCGTTATCGTTATGCCTACATCGAAATGCCGCGTAAGAATGGCAAGTCAACATTATTGGCCGCTATTGGCTTGTACTGTGGGTTTATTGAAGGTGAGCAAGGGGCGCAAGTTTACAGCGCAGCAACCACGCGTGACCAAGCACGGATTGTTTGGGAAGAAGCGCAACGCATGGTCAACCGCTTGCCTAAGTTGCAAGCGGCCTTTGAGATTAAGACAGGTCAGCACTCTATTTTTAGCTTGACCAGTGCCAGTTCGTTCAAGGCATTGTCTCGTGACCAAGGCGGCAATCAAGACGGGCTGAATGTGCATTGTGCATTAGTCGATGAGCTTCACGCGCATAAGTCTAGTGAGATGTTAGACGTTCTTGAATCAGCAACAGGGGCGCGTGAACAGCCAATCGTGATCATGATTACCACGGCGGGCTTTGATTTACACGGCGTGTGTTACCGCGAACGTCAAACCGTCATTGATTTGCTATCAGGCAAGATTACCCATGACCGTTATTTTGGCATTATCTACACGATAGATGATGGCGACGACTGGACCGATCCTGCTGTGTGGCGTAAGGCCAACCCGAATTACGGATTGTCAGTCAGTGAAGACGCATTAGCGGCAGCTTGTGAAAAAGCTAAGGTACAACCAACAGCACAAACGAATTTCTTGACCAAGCATTTGTGCGTTTGGGTGAATGCGCGTTCTGCATGGATGGATATGCAGCTATGGGCTGCCTGTGGTGACAAGTACCTATCACCGCAACAGTTTACCGATTGCCCATTGTTTATTGGCTTGGACTTAGCCAGTAAGAGCGATTTAGCGGGCAAAGTGAAGGTGTTTTTACGGTCTATTGATGGTGTTCAGCACTATTACATCTTTAGTGACCAATATATCAACGAAGATACGGCTGAATTACCGAACAATCGGCAGTATTTAGCATGGGCGCGTGATGGTTTTCTGACATTAACGCCTGGTAACGTCACTGATTTTGGTCAAATTGAGCAGGATATTCTTGAAGAATACAGTCAATTTGACTTGCGCGAAGTGGGTTTTGACCCGTTTAACGCCGTGTATATTGCTCAAAGATTACAAGCCGCTGACATTGTGACGGTAGAAATACCGCAACAAGTGCGGTTTTTGTCTGAGCCGATGAAATGGATTGATGTTTTAGTCCGTGCTGGCCGCTTGCATCACAACGGCGACCCTGTTTTATCGTGGGCTATGTCCAATGTTACGGTTAAACCTGATGCCAACGACAACATTTTCCCGCGTAAAGACGCGCCAGAAAACAAAATCGACCCTGCCGTTGCACTCATCAATGCCATGTCACGGGCTATTCACTTTGATGAAGTGGGCGGCCTTGATAATAGTGGTGATGCAGCAATGGATGACTACCTAAAAGACTTTGTAAGAGTAAGCAAACGATGACAGTCTGGACTTCCATTGCATCATGGTTTGGTGTTGCTCCTGCCGAACCAAAACGTGGCCGACAATACGCCAGTGCAGGAGCTGGAACAACTGCCAAGCTTGTGACGTTTGACAGTGCCATGACCGTTAGTGCGGTGTTTGCTTGTATTCGTTTGTTAGCTGAAACTGTCTCTAGTTTGCCGCTTAATATGTACAAACTGGATGCCGAAGGTAATCGGACAATAGAAACAAACCACGATTTAATCAAGTTACTCAAGCACCGTCCTAACCGTCGGCAAACGCGCATTGAGTTCTTTGAACAGTTAATGCTTAACCTTGTATCAAGCGGCAATGCTTACGTTTTACGCGGCATGATGGGTAAACGCTTGGTCAGTTTGCAAGTGCTGAACAGTGGCAGCATTGAGCCTGAGTTAATGCTTAACGGTGACATAATTTATCACTGGCAAAAATTAGACGGCACGCGCCAAAAATTAACAGAATCCGAAGTCTGGCATATTCGATTATTTGGCAATGGTTTAATGGGGTTGTCACCACTGGCCAACGCTAAAAAATCTATCGGTGTGGCTATTGCGGGTGATGACAAAATCACTCATTTAATGTCAAACGGTGCAAAACCGACAGGCACATTATTAGCAGCTAACTGGCCAAACAAAGAACAGCGCGATGATCTACGTTCTGAAATGAATGGATTGCTCAACGGTGACCAAACGGAACTCGCTGTTTTAGGTGGTGGCATGAAGTTTGAGGCCATGAGTTTAACGCCTGAAGATTTAGAGCTATTGGCCACTCGCCGTTTTAGCTTAGAAGAAATATGTCGGGCGTTTGGTGTACCAAGTGTTTTAGTTAATGATTTGTCAGCATCGACAGTGTGGGGAAGCGGCATTGATTCGATCATTAGTGGATTTTATAAGTTTGTTTTGCGGACTTATTTAGAAAAATTAGAACTATCAATTATCGTTAATTTATTGCCACGCATCGAATGGGATACCTACGAGATTGAATTTGATGCTGATGCGATTTTAAGAGCTAACCTAAAAGACCGCATTGAATCGGTGTCTAAACAAGTGTTATCAGGCTTTATGACACCAAATGAGGCTCGTAAAAGTGAAGGCCGCCAAGCCAAACCCAATGGCGACCAGTTACTTGTGCCAAGCAATATGACCACTATTGATAAAATTTTAAACGTAGTATCTACAAGAAGCAAAGATGAGGTTAACCATGACTAAGCTGCATCACCGTAACCGCCGTAAACCGCCTGATGTGCAATGTCGTCGGATGCAGATTGTGCCTAGCGAATTGCGTTTTACCGCACCTACGCAAGATGGCGCACCGTACACCTTTGAGGGGTACGCGGTGAAATGGGCAACAGTGAATAGCCACGGTGAACGCTTCGAGAAAGGCGCATTTGCTGATGTGATTGCCAGTGGTAAACAGGTACACATGTATTACAACCACGGTTACATGGACTGGTTTAGCGGTGCAAATGCCCGTCGTATTGGTAAATGGGTTGAATTACTTGAAGATGACATTGGATTTTTAGTCAAAGGTGAGTTAACACCTAATTTGTCGTTAGCTAGTGATGTCGGTGCAATGCTGCAACATGGCACAGTTGACGGATTATCCATTGCCTTCTATGAACCCAATCCAATGGACGTGATGCAGGATGCAACAGGTTCACGCGTCATTCGACGCATTGATTTATATGAAATCAGTGTAGTTGATGAGCCTAGCGACCAAACTGCACGCATTACGCCTACAACTGAGGCTATTAATGCTGTTCGTAACGCTGACGATGCAAATAATCTGTTAATCAATATGGGTTTGTCTCGTATTGATGCCGATTTATTGCTTGCTCGTTTAGATGATGTTCTGCATGTGCCAAACCATGCAAACGAATATCAATCGGTATTAGATCAACTATCGTTTTAAGTTTTAATGCCTTGATGTTGCCGCGATTAGCGGTTTTTTTTATGCCTTTTTTTGAGAGAAAACACTATGAGTAGCTCTAAATCGAATCAAATTGCAGTAGCAGTTCGTCAAATTAACCGTCGTGAAGCCCCTGATGATGCAACCGCGTTAGCCAAAAAGCTCAACGAGCGCATGAAAAGCCTTGATGAGTTAATCAAAAAGCATCAAGACACGCTTGAAAACGGCAAGTTACCCGATGAAATCCGTAAAAAATTAGAAGCCGATGCTAAAGCGGTGACTGAATTGGCTGGCCGTTTCTCTGACATGGAGCAAAAACTGGTCGATCAGGTGCGTAGCGGTGACGCTAATTTGAATGACGTGGGTTCAATCTTGGCGCGTAATACTGAGATTAGCAAACAAGCCACGGCGATTAAAGCGCGTAAAGGTCGTATGCAAATTGACGGCATTCAAGCGCGTAATATCGTCATGATTAGCGGCATGGGTGCGACAGCAACATTAGCTACGTTGGATGTGCAACGTACTCAAGCACAAGAACAAAAACTGGCGTTGTTAGATTTAATTGTTTGGACACCTGTTACTGAAAACTTAGTGCCGTTATTGCGTGAGTCTGCTTACGACATTATGGCAGATGAAGTAGCTGAAGGCGTTCAAAAACCAGAGTCTAATATCACCTTTGGTGTTGAAGACATTACGATCAGTGTCGTCGCGCATTGGGTTCGTGTGACTAAACAGTTATTAGATGATATGCCTGCGTTGGCTTCTTATATCGAAGGTCGTTTGGCCTATGGTGTACGTCTGAAACTTGAAGCCAAAGTAATTAACGGCGCAACAACCAGCTTTAGTGGTTTAATGAAAGTCGGCAATAGCTTGGTTGCAGTGCCAGCGACATTGGCAATTGACACAATCAACACCGCTAAATACCAAGTATGGAGCAGTGGCATTACTCCTGAAGCGGTGGTTCTGAATCCTGTGGACTGGGGAAACATCGAGCGCGAAAAAACAGACGATGGCCACTATTTGTTTGGTACACCAGGCGCGATGGTTCAACCTGTTATTTGGGGTTTGCCTGTTGTTTTGTCTTCTGCCATGCCAGTGGGTAAATTTTGGCTAGGCAACTTGACGCTCGGTGTGACGGGTTATGTACGCCAAGACGTGATGGTTGAATTATCAACCGAAGACCGCGACAACTTTGTTAAAAACTTAGTGACAGTACGCGCTGAAATGCGTGCTGGTTTTGGTGTTGCTATTCCTGATGCTCAGGTGACTGGCGACTTGCTCGCTGTTTAAGTTGTTGTTGATTAAAGCCCTAATTCGTTAGGGCTTTTTTATTGAGGTTTTTTTGATGAGTGATGCAATTACCTTAGAACGCGCCAAGCAGCATTTACGTGTTGAACACGGCGATGAAGATGCGTTAATTGAGTTGCTTATCAAAACAGCTTTACGCGGTGTTCGTGACTACATTGACCGTCCGTTAAGTGATGCTATTTGCCGTGATGAAGATGATGAGCTGTTATTGGCAGCACCGTTGCAGTTCGCTCAACTATTGATGATTGGTGATATGTACGACAATCGCGAAGCGCAACAAATGGTGATGTTAAACATCAACATGACATGTCAAAACTTGATGAATCCTTATCGAAAGATGGGGGTTTAATATGTTGGCGGGCAAACTGCGTCACCGCGTCACTTTCCAAAAACTCACGATGTCACGCGGTTTAAGCGGTGGTGAAAAGCAAGAATGGGTTGATGTTTGCACGGTTTATGCGCGTGTCAGCCCACTATCAGGCAAGTACCTATTTGCAGCACAACAAAATCACAGTGAAGTCACAGGCACTATCGACATTCGTTACCGTGCCGACATTAACGCCAAAATGCGAGCAACGCATGAAGGCAAAATCTACAGTATTCATGCCGTCATTGACTTTGAATTACGCCATAAAGAGCTAAAACTCATGGTTAGTGAAGGCGTTAGTGAGTCTTAATGATGGCTAATACCGTGCAAGTGACAGGGCTTAAAGAGCTTGAGCAAAGCCTGAGCCAGTTGCAGGGTAAAGTCGCTAAAAAAGCCTTAGAAATTGCGGTTAAAAGTGGCACAAAAGTTGTGTTAACAGAAGCTAAAGCCCGTGCGCCTATGGGTATTGTGCCGCACAAATTCAAAGAACGTGGCGCAATGATTGAAGTTAAACCAGGTAACTTGCGTAAGTCGCTAAAGCAAAAGGTTTACCGTGGCCAACGGGCTGCAATGGGTAGCATCCAGTCAATTATCCCTTTGGATGGCCGTGCTTTCTATGGCAAGTTTATGGAATGGGGTTGGAAGGCGAAAGGTGGCCGATATATCGCACCACAACGATTTTTAGCACCCGCATGGGAATCTAAAAAGACAGAAGCACTTGACCAACTGGGCAAACGCTTAGGTGAAGAAGTCGAAAAAGCAGCGAGAGAGGCCGCCAATGCGCGTTAGTGAAGCGATTTTCAAAAACCTGTCACCGCTATTGGGTGAAAAATGTGTGTGGCCTAATGCCGCACCTAAAGACGCTGAATACCCAATGGTGATTTACATCGAAACGAATCGTGAACACCTCAACACTTTAAGTGATGGCTTTATCAATCATGCAAAAGTGCGCGTACAAATGTATGTTTTTGCTGAAGAATTTGAAGAAGTGGAAACATTACGCGACAACATTGTCACCGTGATGTTGCAACAAACCGATTTACCAAGCTGTTTAGTGATTAGCGATCAATATCAATTTGAATCAACCGTTCAAGCACACTTGATTGTGATTGAATTTTCTATGTGGGAGCAAACAGAATGACTCAGAAAAATGTGCAACATACCCAAGGCACGCGTTTTCAGCGTGACAACGGTACAGGTTGGGACGATATTAGCCAGTGCAAAGACATTGTACCCGCCGACATTAGCCGTACCACGATTGATGTGACAACTATCGACCAATATGACGGCAGCGAACCCGATTTATACAAGCAATATGTCGGTGGTTTGCTAGAGGCTGGTGACTGTTCGCTTGAACTTGTGTTCGATCCGCGCTCTATTTCTAATCAGCGCATTATTGAAAGTGACATTGATGCACCTAATCCCCTTCGTTACCGTATTTTGTACATCGACGGTACGACTGATACATTTTACGCCATCCTCAAAAGCATGAAGCGCACGAACCCGATGGATGATGTGACTCGCCAAAGCCTGACATTAAAAGTCAGCGGAAAGCCAATTTATGAAGTGGCGGTGTAACCATGAGCAAGTTAAAACTCGCCATTTTTGCCAGTATTTCAGCACTGTCTCATGAAGTTGTTGCCGTTCCTGAGTTTAACAGTCCTGATTCAACCTCAGATTTAGAGTTACACGTTAGCGTGATGAATGTCAGCGAGCGTGATGGTTTCGACACTGCTTATCGTGAAATACCAGAGGCTGAACGTGCCGCCAATTTTCGTAGTTTATTAGCCATTTACACGGTTAAAGACACCGATAATCAGCCAGTTTTTAGCCTTAGCGACCTTGCCGATGTTAAAAAACTGAACTCACTGGCGATCATGCGCTTGACTGATACCGCGTTACGCATCAACAAAATGCTTAAAGTGGATGCCGAGCAAATAGAAAAAAACTCTTAGAGCGTCCTGACCGCCAGTTTTTGTTTTTACTGGCGTTACAGTTAGGGCGCACAGTTGCAGAGTTAGAGCAAACGTTAACGCATAACGAGTTGATGGAATGGCGCGTTATTTTTGAAGATACACATTTTGGTGAGTTACGGGCGGATCGTCGCAATGCTGAGGTGTTGGCAATGTTGTATAACATCAATCGCGCACCTAATAAGCCTGCAATCACGTCCGATGTTTATATGCCGTACAAAGTTAAAAAGCGTGATTTAACAGACGAGCAGCTCAAGGCTAAATCAAGAGCGTTTTTTAGTAGTTTGGAATAACAAAACCCGCCAAGTGCGGGTTTTTTAATGGGTGATTTATGGCAGGTGTACAAATTGGCGCATTGCACGTTAGCTTGAGTGCTGATAGTGCCGCCTTTGACCAAGGCATGAATAACGCCCAGCAAACCGCTGATGAGTCGATGGGTAAAATTGGCGAAAATGCCAAGAAATTAGCAGGTGTTTTGGCTGGTTTATTTGCAGTTGATTTAATCAAAGACCGCATCAAAGAACAAATTGATTATGCTGATGGTTTGGCTGATGTTGCAGCTCGTGCGAACTCAACAGCCGAAGCATTGAGTGCGATGGAATACGCATTACATTTTAATGATGCAACGCTTGAGGATTATACAGGGGGTTTGCAGAAATTATCTTTGAACATGGAAGCGGCGGCTGAAGGAAGCAAAGCACAGGCTAAGTTATTTGAAACTATTGGTATTAGCTTACGCGATCAAGATGGTCAAATTCGTAATGCTGCTGATGTCATGCTTGATTTTAGTGATGTGTTGGCGAGCATGGATGATGGTGCAACCAAAACTAGCCTAGCAATGGATGTTTTAGGTAAATCGGCAGGGCCAGCACTTTTACCGCACTTAAACCAAGGTAGTGCAGCAATCAAAGAGTTAACTGCTGAGGCTGAAAAATTTAATCTTGTTGTCAGCACTGACGCATCAAATGCGGCAGGTCAACTAAACGATAGCTTAGATAAAATAGGATTTGCAGCTACTGGGGCATGGCGCGTGTTAGCTGTTCAGCTCGCACCAATGCTAGGATCAATCAGTGAAAATATGCTCAAGGGCGCACAAGACACAAATGTAATGGAAGGCGCGGCAGTTGCTTTATCAACTGCTATTAAAGTGATGTACACGGGATTTTCAGTTAGTGTGATTGAATTAAAAGCATTGGGTGAGCTTATAGGAAAGATTTCAGCCGTTGCGGTATCTGCCGCAACAGGTGAATTTGCTCAAGCAGCAGCTATCTGGAATGACAATTCATGGAAAGACAAAGCAAAAGTTGATTTATTGGCTTTAGGCGATGTTTGGCAAAACGCTGGCCAAAAAGCAAAAGATTCAGCTGATGCACAGGCAGAAGCTCAAGCAAAATCTGCTAGGACGCTAGAATTAGAAAAAGCATTGGCAGCCTCAGCAGCAGCTGATAAAGCTAAAAAATCAGAAAAACCAAAAGACAATTTCCAATATGGTGGCCTTGCTAATTCAGCAGGTGATTACCAGTCAGCGGTTAATGCTGAAAACCTATCAATCATTAATTTTAATGCTCAAGAAGATATTGCAGCCGCGCAATTCAGTGAAATAATCGACTCAATGTTAGTCGAACTTGATGCAGCACAAACAATTGCAGGCGTACAGTGGGAAGAGTTTCTTAATAATGAGCTAGTACAAGTCGATGCTGCAAATGTTTATAAACTAAATGCTCAAAATGATTTTATCGCTGCATTTATACAAGGTGATTTAAACCGTGTTAATGCTGTTGTCACTAATGGCGATGCTGAGTTAGAAGCTCGCAAAGCTCAAATGGCAGCTACTGTAACATTTTTTCATGCTGGCCTTGCTTCTATGGCACAAGGTCATAGCAAGGCTGCTAAAGCAGCACAAGCAATTCAAAAAGCCCAAGCATTATACGAAATTGGCGTTAACACATACCGAGCCGCAATGGGCGCGTATGCCGCATTAGCACCTATCCCATTTATAGGGCCCGCACTTGGCGTGGCAGCCGCAGCCGCTGCAATAGCAATGGGTGCAAGTATGGCGCAAGGCGTGTTAAGTGGTGGAGGTGGGGCAGGTGCAATCACAGGAAGCGCACCACCTGCATTGTCGAACACAGGCGCACCAACCAGCCAAGCCGAACAACGCCAAACCGAGCAACAAAATCAACAAATTACTTATTTACGAATTGGCGAAAATGACGTGCTGTTAGGTCGCACGCTTTTAGATTTGGTTGGCGGCGCATTAGCCGATAACGGCGGTGAAATTAAAAATCTACGGATCATCCCAGCATGACGACAACAGCAAACAAGGCGATCATTTGCTACGACAATGTGCTGACATCACCATTATTAACGTCAATTGCAGCAACAAGCGAAAGATTGGGCTTTAGCGTAGCAAACGCCTACGACTGGTACACCACCTCGTACTGGTCGCCAACGCCAGCAACAGGCTACCATTTTTTCACCTTCGTTTTTAGCAGCCCTGTAACAGCCGACTATTTGGCGATTTATCGGCACAATTTAGGAACTGTTGGAGGTGTTTTTTATCTCGAATATAGCCATGACAATTGGGCAACGTACTTTTTAGCTACGCCGTCAATCACTGGCGCAACAGATAACGAACTCAAAATAAACCTGTTTACGGCTGTTACTGCCCGTTATTGGCGTGTTGTCTTCAATCTTTCGACAGCAACGCCGTTTTATGTGGGCGTAGTCATGTTAGGCCGTAAATTGCCGCTTTATCGGGGCATGGTGGGCGGCTTTGTAGTGCCGCGTAACGGTCGTAAAAACACGATTTTGAACCAAAAAACCGAAGGCGGGCAGTTTGTAGGGCGCGTTAAAACATCTCAAGGCGCGCAGTCAAACGTCACATTTAAGACCGTTCCGCAAGTTTGGGTGCGTAATTATTGGGAAAAATTTGTTAAACACGCTGAATTAAACCCGTTTTTGTTTAGCTGGAATCATGAGTTTTATCCGCAAGATGCAGCCTATTGTGTGTCTAACGGTGAAATTCCAGACATCGCAATCAATGAAAATCGTTATCACGACATATCACTACCTGTGCAATGTCTATTAAGTGGAGATACTTTGTAATGGGCAGCAAAATACTTGAAGAACTAGAAGACATTAAAGTTTTGTTAGTGGGTGGTGAAGGCGGTGGTTTAACAAATGCTGAATTACGCGCCGCTGCTTTACACGTCATCGTTGATAACCAGTTAGACCTAACAATAGTAACCAGTCACTTATTAGCGATTAAAAACAGCGTAGCCGCGATTGACGTTAATACCGATACCATCGAACAAAAGCTACTCGACACAATTACGGCTATCAACGCCAACGGCACGGTTAATCATGCTGATTTATTGACATTATTGGCGCAACTACAAGCAATCAATGCCAATACAGACACTCAAGAAGCCGTACTAAATAGCATTTTAAGCAAGATTATTGCCGCACCTGCAACTGTCGCATTGCAAACAACTGGTAACGCTTCATTGGCTGCAATTGATGCCAAATTAGCTGCCACATTGAATGTCAATGTCGTCAATCAAATTGATTTAACAACTGTCACCAGTCATTTACTGGCTATTAAAAACAGCGTAGCCGCGATTGACGTTAATACCGATACCGTCGAACAAAAGCTACTCGACACAATTACGGCTATCAACGCCAACGGCACGGTTAATCATGCTGATTTATTGACATTATTGGCGCAGTTACAAGCAATCAATGTCAATACAGACACTCAAGAAGCCGTACTAAATAGCATTTTAAGCAAGATTATTGCCGCACCTGCAACTGCCGCATTGCAAACCACGGGCAACGCTTCATTGGCTGCAATTGATGCCAAATTAGCCGCCACATTGAATGTTAATGTCGTCAATCAAATTGATTTAACGACTGTCACCAGTCACTTATTAGCGATTAAAAACAGCGTAGCCGCGATTGATGTCAATACCGATACTGTCGAACAAAAGATTAGCGATACGATCACGGCAATCAACGCCAATGGCACGGTTAATCACGCTGATTTATTGACGATTTTGACGCAATTACAAGCCGTAAACGCGAACACAGACACGGTTGAAGCTGTCTTAAATAGCATTTTAAGCAAAATTATTGCCGCGCCTGCGACATTAAGCGAACAACAAACTCAAACAACTGCATTAAATACAGTCAACACAAACTTAGGTACTGATGGTGCTGCATCGCCAGTAATTGCAGGGACTGGCGTTCGTGGTTGGTTACGCGCAATTTATGATAAAACAGTAACAGGGCTTGCCCGTGCTTGGACACTTTCAAAAAACACGGACAATATCACTGTTTTTGCAGCAGAGAAAAACACCTACGTTGCAACTTATAAACTGACAACACGGCCTTATGCCTTATCTTGGCCATTTACAGCTAATACTCGCCGACAATTTGCCACGATCTTTCATACCTCGTCCGCTACTAAAACAGTGCGTATTCGACGAGTTGAGGTATTGATAAAATCCTGCTCAGGCACGTCAACAATACTAGCCGATATTGTACGTCTAACCGCAGGAACACTCCCTGCAAATGGTAATCCTGCTATCACACCATCAAAAGATGTTTCAACCGCTCCTACTGCTGAGGCAACATGCTTGGCACTGCCAGCAACAGAAGGCGTTGAGGGCGTGGCCTTTGGGGGAACTGAGTTTCAACTTGGAAACACAGGGGGCGCACCAACAACTAATCCACCCGTCACACCAACAGGCATGACATTGTTTTCAGACACTGCGAGCGAAGGGCAATCTTTGACAATGCTTGCTGGTGTCGCTGAGGGGTTCGCAGTGGTGCTTGATAATAGTGCTGCTACGACAATTACCGCAATTGTGCGGATAGTCTTTACTGAGGAATAGATCATGGAACAAAAATGTGTCGCCATCAATTTAGATGGTCAAGGTAGCGTGTACGTTCAAGACTGGTTAGATGCACATCCCAGTGCCGAAGTCATAACGATGAGTGTTTACAACGAACAAGCGTACATTATTTACCGTACACCTGTTTAATTATAAAGGGCATTATCGATGAGTTTTAACACTGAAGCCGCAAAGTTTGGCCGTATTCCTACAATTTTTGTAGAGTGCGACATGGATTTTTGCGCCAATGTGTACGGTAATGCCCCTTGTACTGCCGCCGTTGGCGTAACAGGCGCGGCCAAGTGCTACAACACCTACGCAACGTGCCAAGACAAACCTCACTTTGTAAAAACAACTAAGACTTACCGATTTTGTGACCAGAATGCTGATTTGCCTGTGGGTATTTCTGCTATTCCGCTTCTAAAATCAGTCATTTTTGCCAGCCAAGAAATAACACCAGGCAAAGGCTTAGGCGTTCGCGGTAGTGTCAGCGTGCGCTTAATTGACGCACCGTTTCCTGACACAGAAATTGACCCTTATTGGCGTGAGCGTACTTATGATACGAACAATCAAGGCACGTTTTGGGGCAAGTTTAAAGCGCGTAATCCGTTTTATGAAAACCGTATTTTGCGCGTGCGTCGTGGTTATCTCAGCGCAAATTTTAGCTGGGCTAATTTTATCGACAGTATTTATGTCATAGAACAATTACAAGGCATTAGCAAAGATGACGGCGTGACTTTAGTCGCTAAAGACATCTTAAAACTGGCTGATGATAAAAAAGCCTTGTTTCCCAAGCCGTCAAACGGGCGATTAGCGGCTGATATTACCGCAATACAAACATCGTTTACGCTTGCCCCATCGGGCATAGGTAATGAGTATGCAGCCAATGGCAAAGTAGCCATTAGCGGCGAACTGATGGCTTTTACTCGCGTTGGTGATGTTTTTACAGTCACCCGTGGTGCAAGTAATACTGTAGCCGAGTCACATAAATTAGATGATACGGTGCAACAAGTCGGTATTTTCGACGGGTTGAAAGTGCATGATGTTATTTATACGTTGCTTACATCCTATAGCGGCATTAACACAGGATATATCAACAAACCCGCATGGGATGCCGAAGCAACCGCGCATTTAGCTGGTGTTTTTAGTGCCGAAATACCTGAACCAACAGGCATAAATACGCTAGTGGGTGAACTCACAGAACAAGGAACGTGTCGCGTTTGGTGGGATGAAATCGCGCAACTGATACAATTTAGAGCCATTAAGCCATTGCCAACAGGATTGCCAACATTAAGCGACGATAGCCACTTTTTAACTAAAAGTATTGACGTAAAAACAGATACTAATCAGCGTATTAGTACCGTGTTAATTTATTTTGCACAAAAAAAGCCAACCGAAAAACTGGATGAATTAAAGAATTACGCCTTGCGTGTGGCGACACCAAATTTAGCAGCAATCAGCAGCTTAGAATATGGCTCTAACTTAATTAAAAAAGTGCTGAGTCGTTGGTTTAAGACTACATCTCAAGGCAGGGCCAATGCCTTAGCGGATGCTTTACTCAAAACGTATCGTGACCCACCACAAGTTTTAGAATTTAGCCTTACGCCTGCTTTGCAATTGAAAGTAGGCGACTTGTTTTATGCTCAAACTCGCAAAATGCAGGATTTCACGGGTGCTATTGCAAGTGTGCCAATGGAGGTCGTTTATGCTCAACCAACTGATAAAGACGATATTAAATATAAAGCGCAACAAGTGAGTACTGCGATACCAACAGGCAATATAAAAAATCTTATTATTAGTGTTAGTTATCCAAACATTGATTTTAATAATCTTAATTTTTACGATGCTTTTGTTAATGAATTTGGTGTTCCAGAATCAGGAATTACTGTAAATATCGAAATATTAGCAGGCTTGTTTATATCAGCATCGAATACGTCTTTATATGCGGTTGTTGTTGATAATAGATGGCCAAGTGGTGTCACATTAAATCTAATCATTAGAAGCCCTATCGGTGGTCGAGGTGGTGATGGTGGTATTGGCGGTCAATTTAATACTTATCCGTCTTACACTCAGGCAACAGCAGGTACAAAAGGTGGAAATGGCTTATTAGTAAATTACCCAATCAACATTGATAACCGATCATTCATTGCAAGTGGTTGTGGTGGTGGTGGTGGTGGTGCTGTAGGTTACTTTTTAGGGTTTGCAGGTGGAGGCGGTGGTGGTGGATCTGCAAATGGTCGTGGAGGACTAGGTGGATTATCAACATCTACAGGATTGCGAAATAATGGTCAAAATGCGACATCAACAAACTTAGGAGCAGGTGGAGTTGGTGAAGGAGGCGGAATAACGAGCGGTGGAAATGGCGGAAACGGTGGAATGCACAATAATATATTTGGAAGTACAGCAGGACAAAACGGTGCTGATGGATATGATGATACTTTATTAATACCCATATTAGGTGGTTTAGGTGGGGCAGTTGGAGATTACGCAATTAACGGGAATCCATTAATAACATGGATAAACATAGGCATAATTTACGGCAACATCATTTAATTATTAATTAACAATTTTACTAAACAGCCCCTTATTTGGGGCTTTTTTATTGGAGCAACAAAATGCCAGCAAGAAAACGTGATTTTATTATCGAAAAAGGTTCAGATTTTCAACGTGTTTTATATTTAGAGCCGGGCCCTGATGCCGATATTCGCTTGTTTACAGCGCGTATGCAGATTCGCGCAAGTGCAACAGGTGAACCATTTTTGCTTGAATTGACAACAGCAAACAGTCGCATTACTTGCGATTACGGCACTATTACACTCAACGTATCAGCTGCAATTATAACTGCAATCGACACGTCAACACTTACAAGCAAAGGTAAAGTGACAGAGCCAGCCGCCGCAGGTAAGTTGCCGTTTGAACGCGAAGGCAAATTAGGCGTGTACGACTTAGAGTTAGTGAGTCCGTCAGGTATTGTGACTCAATATCTTTTTGGCCAAGTTGTGTTTGTTGACAACGTGACTCGTTAATTAAAATATTTGAGAGTATGCAATTATGAGCAATGGCGAAGTTACGACTGTTGGTATTCC
>Ga0209599_10000915_pt1 | contig 16011 bp, 8 predicted proteins | sample Shrwel_input2_FT_FD_187534 | JGI IMG/M metagenome (GOLD analysis project Ga0209599, IMG submission 187534) | Subsurface microbial communities from deep shales in Ohio, USA - Utica-3 well 1 S input2 FT (SPAdes) (version 2) ... | reverse complement strand
AATTAGTGTGTGAGTTTGAAAGTTATATTCGTGCTAACGGTGGGTTTATTCCAAACTACGGTGATCGTTATCGCCATAACGAGACCATTACCACGGCGTTTGTGGAATCAACGGTCAATTATGTGATTAGTAAACGTTTTGTGAAAAAGCAGCAAATGCGCTGGACGCAACGTGGTGCGCATTTACTGTTACAAACGAGAGTACAGGTCTTAAATGATGATTTGCGAAAAACCTTCGGTCGTTGGTTTCAGGGCATGAGTGTGGTGGAAAATGAGGAATCCAAAATGGCTGCTTAAAATTCCAGCCCCCGTTTTGGTTCACTCTCCATTGCATGACTGGCTTTGTTCTATCTTGCACATAACAACGTAATTAAGTTGAAACTAGTACAAATAAGAAGGCATTATTGGTGTGTTCCTTACCAATCCAATCTGGGACTGGTCTTCTTTCACTTCTATTATTTACAGGCTGTGATCTAAATGATATCTCGCTTTTCTAGCTTTAACTATGCTCCAAGCGAGACGCGACGGATTTTGCGGGATCGTTTTGTCAGTAAACTGATGTATGTTGATCAACATCGTCGGTTTTGTGATTCGAATTTGGAGGCGACGCCAGACGTACTTGTGCTGCGTGTGCTAGCTAATTTGAGGATTTATTTAAACGCCGACTGGCTAGTTGCCGAAGCTACTTACAGTGAAGCTAATCCGACAGCAAACGAGCCCCCTGATCTCAATTCTTTAGTCAGTTTGGGGTGGTTACGTCGAATTTGGGGACGAGTTGAAATTGGCAGTGAACTTCGTTTGGCCATACGGCGTGCTATGCTAGGCAACATGGAAGCATTTAATATTCTACTTTCTGGCATTCACGACCGACGCTATCAGGCTGGTGACGCTTTAAGGGCTGATCCTGAGTTAGCTGGTCTAGTCGAAGTGATTGAGGCAGAGAATAATGAAGTTCTCAAGATTATTATTCAAACACCAGAGTGGATTGCAGCCAGGCTCTGGGAGCAGACCTTGGCCCAAGAGGTCACCTCGGATAGTGCTCTTCGTCGATGGACAGATTTGTGGGGCCTACTACAACATCCCTCACTCGTTCCTGGAGAGATTTGGAGTGCAACGGATGCCAAAGTATTTCGCGAGGTGGCATTTCGTACAATTGAGACCGAGCCCAGTCTTGGAGGATGGAAAGAAACGCGGGAACTCTATGTTAAGCAGGCGGCTTTGGCACAAAATGTGACTGTGCCCGCCATGGATGTTCATTTTCCACCTCCACCAAATACACTGGTAGATAGGGCGCTTTGGGTTCTGTCACGACCAATTGAGGCAAACGCCTACAACTCACTGGAGAGCTGTGGTGACCTGTTTGGCTTAGTCAGGTTGCTGCTTGCTGATGCAGAGGCTGAGAATAACTCACCCGCCCCGCACACAATCGTGGCTCGAATTGTTGATATGGCAATCGACCGTGCTGAACTTTTTATGGCCTTGTTGTTTCAAATACAGAATTACCCGAGGCTGCTTGCGGACCTTGTCATTCATCCTCCAAGCTCGGGCCTTGCTTGCCTCCTGATCGCCCAGTGGAGAATGTTGAGCGGAGCATGGGATCGCACTCTTATTGAGCGTGACCACCAAATTGGTCAAGCAGAAACTTTCGCTGACGCGGTCTCGATACTTGGAGAGCATCTGCGCACAGGAAAAACGAACGCTAGCGAAGCGGCAGCGTTGCTCAACTGGTTGCATGATCAAGCCGGTCGGGGCTTCATTGACGATCTTGCTGGCACGGATTCACTAATTACAATTCTCCGTCGGGAGTTCGCTAACTGCGACAACTCGACTATGCTTGCAATGACACAGGCACTTGATGGGCCGGGCTTGCAAAGCGGCGTAGGGACGTCCGAGTTTGCTGCGGTACTCGATCTTTGCTTCCTTGGTGGCATCGAAGGCGAAGTGGACGCGGATACTATTGTAACTGCCTATTCTCGCTCTATCGCAACGGGCGACTATTCGCTGTCTACTCATCGAATAGGGGCTCTTGGCGCTAACTCACTGGCTCGTATAGCGGAGCGGAGTCTGGTGCTGCGCAATCAATTTCTTTATCCTCTGGACGTTCGCACCCGATTGGCCAACGTGGGGCCTGAAGATAATGAATTTGTTGTTGCAGACTCCATCGCGAGATCGCTACGGACGCACATCCGAATTCTCTGTCGTGCCATTATTGGTGGAACTGCGGACGTTCCCGATGATTTGTTTAAGGCTTTGGTCTCTGCCATCCGGGCAGGTGCACTACAGCACAGGGAGAAGGGACGTATCGCCGCATTCGCCCCGCGCTTCGAGAAAAGTATTGGGGTGTCAGCTTCCGACCGGCCACTCGCCGCTGACCTTGCAGCAGCCCTGATGTTCGTTTATCAGTCGCAACAAGATACCCTGTTGGCAGTGATTCTTGAAACTGATGAACCCCTCATTCTCGCTCAGTTGCTTTCAAAAAGTCCGCCCAATCTCCATTCCGACATTGAACGGCGCATTGCCGCGCTCGCACCGATAGATGCTGGAACGATCTATTCTCTTACGGAGATGCAAGCCCGAATTGATGTATTGCTGTCGGTTGGTGCTGCAGACGCAGCTGAAAGCTATATGGCCGCCGAGATTGAATTAAAAACTTTGGGGAAACCTGAAGGGCGTGAGCTCATCCGATTCCAGAACCAACTTCGTCTCCAGTTCCTTCGGGAGGACTGGGCTGGAATTGTAGCTACGGCTGATCCAAGCTTCTCTTCATTGCAGAATCAAGCAATAGCAGTTGAGACCTTGCAGCAATTCCGTGCGCTGACAGCACTCAAAGGCCCAAACCCAAATCCTGAGAGGGCGAAAACAGTATTTGTGCAGCTCTTCAATAAACGCCCCTCCTTAGGTTTCGCCACTAATTGGTTTGCGGCTGAGATCAACGAACTGCTTCAGGCTGATAGTTTTGGCCTTTTGAAGGGAGACCAAATCCGCAAGGGGCTAAAGGCGATCGCAGAAGTCGAACGAATGACTGCACTGCTTCCGGCGGCTTCTACAGATGAAGCCCTGGAGTGCAATCGTGCATTGCTGTTGCTCGCTCTAGCTGAGCCGAGTCAAGCCTTGGCTGTATTATCAGCTGTGACCTTGATTCACTTGCAAGATACTGCTGCTGCCTACCGTGCCGTAGCACTGTTTAGGCTGGGCCGGCGATCAGAAGCGACTGCGGTGCTGGATTCTGCTGAGCACACTTTCGGCAGGACTTCGGTACTCACAGCAGCCCGAAGTCACATCGCTAATGGCGCACCGTATCTCTCGGTGCCTGATATCTCTATACATGACGATTTGGTCGGCAATGTTGCTTCAGCGATTGCTCGATTCCGAATGATGAACCCTGCAGACCAAGCCCGAGTACTTCAACCACAGGCAGATCCTTTCGAAGCAGTGTTGATCGACTATGTTCGGTTTGCTGCTGATGCCGTTGTCTCCCTCGTCCCGATGATGAAAGGTGTCCAAATTGATGCTATCGAAGACGATTTGAATGCCTTTATACAGCATCTTCTTGGGGCTCGCGTCCATTTTCTAAATTGGTCAGTTGGTGACCAGTCAAAAGGTGGCTTCAGCGGTCAAGGCAATGCAGGCGAGCGAGATCTACTTATTACTTGGGGAGGATCCGTGCTGGCTCTGATCGAAGCAGTAATCTGTGACAGCCCCCTCACTCAGGATGCGATGAAGGCAGACTTGGAGAGTCATTTTCAGAAGCTGCTTGGATATGGCAATCCAAGAATTTTCTTTCATCTCACCTATGCCTATATTGATGACAAGCAGGGGCTCATGCAGTTTTTGGAAACAGCGGCCGAGACAGCTGCTCCCCTAGGGTTTACCTATATTGGACGTGAGGTAATCCCTCATGAAGACTCTCGACCACCGGGGTTCGTGGCGAGGTATTCGGGGGATTTTGGTGAGGTAAAAGTCGTTTTCATTGTCCTGAATCTTGGTCAACAAAGGCAACGACGGGCGGCAAAGACAGCCGATGTTACAAAGCATCGAAAAGCGCCGGTGAGGCCGAAAAAAGTGCCACTGCGTAGTTTGAAAAAGTGATGACTCTGATTCGCGTTAGACAAAAGCTTGACATCGAACTGTAACCTACGAATGAGCTTATTACATTTAGTGATTTTTGGACACTTAACTACTCGCTTAACGCGCAAGTACCCACAACAAAATTAAAAACTAAGATTACCTAAGAACCATAAAAAATAACACAATAATCAGCTGGGTACTTGTCGCAGTTGATTACTGTCATGGTTTCCTCCTGCCCTCAAATTTCGCATAATAGCGAGGCTGAGTGGCAGAAATAAAGATTAATTGACACTACCCTCATACAGGGAGACTCAGAAAACGGATTATAAAGTACGCTAAGCTCTGTGAAGGGCGTTCAGCCTATTTTTTGCTAGCAATCTCACCACCGTTGAAGGATGCACACGAAATAGCCGCGCAGCATCCGCTCCTGTTTTTTGACCTGACGTAACCAATGAAATAATTTCCTTCTGCTGCTGTATTGTCAACTTCGCGCGTCGACCACCAATTCTTCCCTCTTTACGTGCAGAGTCCAAACCACTTTTAGTTCGCTCTTTCAGCATAGCGCGCTCAAACTCGGCAAATGAACCGACAATTTGCATCATCATGCGGCCTGCTGGTGTAGACGTATCAATCGCCTCGGTTAAACTTTGAAAATCAGCCTCTGCTTTCTCAATTTTTTCCACCACTAGCAGGACATCTTTTAAGGATCGAGACAAGCGATCCAGTTTCCAAACCACCACTACATCGCCTTTTCGTAGCTGACTGAGTAAGCGATGCAGCTCAGGGCGATCCCAACGTCCACCTGAGACTTTTTCCTCAAAAACCAATTCGCAGCCTGCGGCTTTTAATGCGGTTATCTGAGCAGTGTTGTCTTGTTCTTGGGTAGATACACGAGCATAGCCGATACGCATGATTGCAGATTCCTATTGCCATTTGTTTAAGTTATGCAATATGTTTATGCAACGCGCTAACCCTTCTGCCTCGGTCACGCACTTTCCATTGCACAAACACTCGTTTTCGCAATCCAAAATTACTCCTCTTCAAACTCAGAACTACTAAATCGAAGTACCTTACAATTTTCTTTAATCGTACGCTGCATTGCTTCATCAAAACCATCTTTAAATTTGGCTTGAATCTCTACCGAGATAGAAACTTCAACGCCGAGTTTTGCAGTAAATTGCTGTACGACCTCATCAACAATGGTAGCAAAGTCCATTTTTGCTTTTACCGGATCAAGATCAATATTACCGTAAAACTGCTTTTTAATTGCTGTTTGTATCGGTGACGATGTTTTTGCCTCTTGATGCTGTAGGCTTGGTGATAGCTTTAAATCTTTCGAAGAAGTTGAAGGATTATCTTTAGGCTGTGCAACTTGAATCGGAATAGGTGCTGGCTTGGTTCTTTCGCGGTACTCTATAGCAGTATCTTTATCAATTAACACACATGCGCCATCTAGCGTTGGTATGCCGCCTTTTCCAAAACAAAAACCCAAGTACCGATCGCCATCTTTGCCAGAGGCAAAGCCAAAAAAGTCTTCACTCTCTAATCCCCGACCGATTGCATTTCGATATACCTGATCATTGATCAATCTTGGTAAATACAAATAGTGGCAGGTGTCTTGATAGACCTTCAAACCATTTACATCTTTCACATCTTCTTTGAAATACCACTGCGCAAGTAGGCTTTTCAAATGAATAGGTGACCACTCTGATATAATCCATTCTTCTTCACGCAATCGGTTTTCAATTTCTTGAATTAAATTTGCCGAATTGGTTGATACCGCAACCGCTTCCCAATCAACAGACTTATCGGTCGCTTTGAACTGCATTGGGCAAAGAATCCATTTGTAACTTTCTCGTACCATTTGCTGAAGCATTTTTTCGGCACTTTCGGTATTCTTTTTAGCTAATTTCGCTTGAAAAAGATCAAGATTCAATTTGCCTTCATTTATATCGTTAACGATTTCCTTCCATGCCAAATAGGTTCTACCCGCCTCATTTAGACGACCAACAATATCTGTATCTGGCGCAAAGAAAATTAAGCGATTACGTTTTTGTCTTGGTTGATCACCACGAAATGCCAGTATTTTTTCGGCGGCGTTAATAGCATTATTGCCATCGGTTTTGGTATAGCCTTCGCTGGGAGATAACACGACTAATCTTGGGCCAAAGCCATAATCGTCTGGTACATCAACAGAATTTGTAAATACATGCACACCAGTAAAAATGGAGTTTCGGCCAAACACATTACTAACACGACGTTTTAACTCATCATGCAGCGTTAATTTATCAATATTTTGCTTACGGCTTTCCATTTCACGGCGTAAGTTGGGCTTTGTATCAAGCCAAAACCTATCTTGATCAGAATACAAATAGTGAAGCCTATCTCGCAAGCGTTTTAATACATCTTCAAAAACACCCACTGTTTGCCCTGGCTGAACGGTGCCTAACAAAACTCTTTCTAGTTGTATCCCTTTTACAACCTGATCACTGGTACTAGGCGCACTACCTAAAAAAACTGCTCGCATCACTCGGTGTGCTGCCTGCACGCTGCCAAAACGAGTGTCATCACCATCAATGCGATGAGGTTCTGAACGATAGCCATCAACCTCGCGCTCAAGCACAGGCTCCCAGCCTTGCGGTAAGTAATGAATACTTTTGTTGCGGACTAAGCTGTCGTCTAGAGGTATTGAGCCAGGCATAATCAAAGCATCTTGATTATTATCATTCCATAAGCGATGAATAATCACCGCCATATATTGAAGTACGCCTCTTGTGCGCTGAAACTTATCTAGCGTTGACCAGTCTTCATAAAGTCGATCAAATATTTCTGGATGAATCGGGTATGAGGAGCATATACGCTCGAAATATTCATTAGATTGCGTCTCTAATGGAAAATGCCGTGCATTTTGCCGATAGTAATCCCAAAATTGACGGCTAATGCCTTCGATTTGCGCTCGCTCACCCGCCGACTCAAATAACCGCCTACGGACAATTTCAAAGGCTTCTTCGGTAGCTACTGGTTTCCAAACAGACTCAACGCGGCCAAAGTGCTTCTCAAGAGCCACGAGGGTTTTTTGGCCAAAAGAATCTCCCACTTCAGTTTCCGATTCGGGTAACGATGCTAGCAAGATGGCATTAGGCACCGTTTTAAAGGCTTCGGTTAGTGCCTGTACAAATTTTAAATTTGCTTCGTAGGTGCCTGCATTTAGCTGTTTACCAGGTGTTAAATCACTAAAAAACTTTTGCAGCTCATCAATTAACACCACACAAGGTGCCGATTTTGTTAGGATTGTGGCTAACACATCTTTACCAGGTGCAGTGCCATCACGATCACTGGCAGCAACTAGGTTATAACCTTCCTCGCCCAATAACTGCCACGCCATTTCGCCCCAAAGGGTATTGGCACAAATAGTACCATGCTGTTTGCCTTGGCTAACCGACATCGCAATGCCATCTAATACCGCAATATTGGCATGAGGTAACTCTGTAATACCTGCTTGATCTAACAGAGGAGGAATACCCGCCAATTTATCGGTACTGACTTTACGGCTAGCCAAATGCAACACTGCTAACATGGTGTGGGTTTTACCACCACCAAATGCTGTTTGTAGCTGAATCACTGGGTCGCCGCCTAAGCCAGCTAAACGTTGTGCAACAGACACCAACAACAGGCGCATACCTTCGGTAATAAAAGTGCGCGAAAAAAACTTCTCGGCATCTTGGTATTCGGGTGTGGCTGTGCCATTGGCAACCTGAGTAATGTCGGCAGCAAATTCGGATTGTTTAAAGGTTCCTTCGAGTACATCTTTATGGGGGCGAGCAATTTCACGCCAAGGTTTTAAGCTCATCACTCTTCCTCATCTATTAAAAGATCAGCAAATTTACTACTAATCAATTCACCTCGAGCCTCTATGAATGCAGGATAGTTGTCCAACTTCCATAGTTTTTTGTTCTTGGGTATGCAGTGTAATTCTAAAAATTCGTCTGATTTATCGTTAAGCCAAACTTCTGGTAAGGTATCACTCTTATCGGCAGCCCCATTTTGATCTGCTGACAAAAGCATACAATTTGCTAATTGATCAATCTCCCAACCTTTATAAAACCTCTCTCCATTTGTATCTTTGATTTTTTTGAGTACACTTTGTGGAAATATATGATCAACTTGAGGTAAATGACCTTTATATGCAGGCCTGTAGTTGCTCTCGTACCACAAGTTAAATATCAAATGAATTTGGCCTGATCCATAGCCCCACCAGTTTAATAATGCATCACGAGTTATCTTCGTGCTTTTTCCAGCACTCTCAACAATCTTAAATATAGCCTTACGGTCAAAACTTTTATGTTGTTTAATACTGGCGTTAATTTTATCAATCAAACTATCGGGTTGGCCTGAAAATGCGCCTGCTAAAAGCGATCGTAATAGGTATATTTTAATAGGTGTAATTTTGACCCAGCTACTTTTGTAATGGTAGTGAAAGTAAACGAGTGGGATTAGTGCGTTATATGAAAGTAACGCCTTACCTGACCTGATAAAAGTCTTTTCAACTACCTGATCTTTAACAAATTTTATTGACTCAGAAATACCAACCCAATTATCAATAATTGCCTTACGAACTTCAGGCTTGCGTAATTTATCAACATCATATTTTGCACCTTGATCAAGAACAGACATAGCTGTTTTAAGTACAAAATCACGGTTAAAGTTAAATCGGTCATTATCATTGATTTCGGTGAGAAAATCCTCCATCTCAACATCAGCTTCCTCCCACTCAGAAGTAAGTAATGTAAACATTAAATCAGATTTATTGAGTGTTGTTCCGCCAGAATTTGCTCTAATAAATATTTCAACTACGTCTGCAAAGGTGTGAGCTTTTTGCTCATCAGTACCGTCTATTTGGTGATAAACAATTACTTCAGTTTGATCAATTTCACGCTTTGCCAATGAGATATTTCGGACAGCTTTGTGTCGATCTTCATCACTTAGCACTAAGTTTTGCTTTTTAATTAAGGCACTCATTATTTCATCAGGGAAATTATTTGTGTAAACCATAGAACGCAAAGACATCCATGGCCAAACGATTTGATCACTCTTTATAAACTTAAAGTTATACTTAACATCTTCTGGTTCAACTAGTTCTCCACTTAACAAATCCAAGCATAATACTTTTTCATCAAGAGATCCTTTCAGCCCAATATAAAGTGACTGTAATCGTTGCTGGCCATCAAGAACTAATCTTTTAATTTTTTTGGGCTCAGGTTGATAAAGTCCCTTTAAATCAAAATTCTCATGATATTGCTCTATAAACTTCCGATAACGAACTGCTTCTTTTGTTTTCCAAAATAGCATAGATGGCAAAGGGTATTGTCTAAGTATTGAGTCAAATAGTTTTGTAATTTGATCGCTATTCCAAACAAATAATCGTTGAATATTTGGCAGCCATAGGCCACCGCCATCGGATTCTTCGTTGTTTATATCCGAAACTATAGATTTTATCGTTTTAGATGGCATATATCCTCCTAGATATCAATTTCAACTTGTTCACTACGATGCCCAACCTCAAAAGATGAGGAAACAATGGCATGCCATGAACCGATTAGTTCGTTATACGCCCTTGCCTCTTCGGCCCATTTTTTGCGTTCGCACAGGGTGTATAAGTGATAGGCTAATTGGCGAATGGGTTCGCCACGCTCTGGCATTTTGGCCAGCAATTTCCCCGCTTCACTTTCGCCCTGCTGGTTAAGTACCCTAATCATTTGGTGGCATGCTTCCCAAATCGGGGTGCGGGTATCGGCTTTAGGATCCCAATTTTGTGGATATTCGCTCCATTTTAATAAGCGTACTTTGCCGCCGCCGGCTTCAATGACGCCAGCATGGTGTACACCATCTACCGAAGTACCTTTGGCACGGGCTAAGGTATCGGCTTCACCAAAGGCACCTGCTGCCCAACCGTATTGGCTAAACCAGTCATCACAAAACAGGGTGTCAGCATCAAAGTTGCCGCTGTCGGGGTTAAGGTATTCGGTAATGGCACGGTTAATTAAAATCAGCGCATCGTGGACGCTCATTTTGGTGCCGTCTTGGTTGAGTACTGCGGCGTATTTGGAGTAAATAGCAATGCCGGGGCCAATAGCTGCTTGGGCTAAATCGACTGGGGCAATGGGTGTAGTGCCTGTTTCACCGCCAATCATGGCTTCGAGTGCGTCTGGCATTTGCTCGCGAAGTTCGCGTTGAAATTCACGGCGAGAGATGGACTCGGCTTCTATTTCACGCTTTTTGCAGACTAAAACCACTGATGAGGCTAAAGCATTTGTACCAGAACCTATCATACGATTAGCCATTTCGGTACGCATTGGCCAAGTACCGTCAATAGAAAACCCTGCTTTAATGACCGCTTCTAAGAAGGTTTCCCAGCCTGTATTAGAGGTGTTGTCTTCTTTTGTTTCTGAGTTTTTAAATGCGTAGTAAATGGACACAGGAAATGCTGGATGGCCTTTTTGCGCCATATTGTGCATGGCTTGGGTCATGCCGTTTAAAAAGAAGGCTTCTGCCTTTTCTTTGCTACCATGACGGTAAGGCGTGGCAACCAATTCTTCTGCTTTGGGTACCGCGAGCGTTGCAAATAATGTGGGGTAAATCGCTTTTAATGAGCGTCGCATCCATACATAAAAAAGTCAGATAAATCAGCATAGCCAATATTGTCGTAATATGGGGGGTCTGTTGAGATGACTTTATTGATACTAATACCCTGTGTTGCTGCATCTTGTTGTAAAACAGTACCATGAGTTGCTGGTGTGAACTTATTTAGGACTCTGCATACTTGATCAACACCACTTAAAAAACACCCAGTCGCATCTGCAATGATATTTGCTTCAGCAAAATCCCATACCATTGGAATAGCTTGTCTACCAAAAGTATTTCTCATCGTTTGCCCGCCGCTAATCCAGCTACATATTGATGAATTATAGTCACTAGCTTTTCCTAAGGCGGCTGACAAATAAACAGTCACAGCATCGCCATACGCCGTGGCACCTTTACCGCCAGCATCAATACCCAAACCATCATCGTTTATGCCTGCGGCTTTGGCATCAGCAATAGCTTTGTTGCGCGCTTCTTGAACTAAATCAGAAAAGGTAGTGAGCGCGACAAGTTGGCGAGGGGTGAAGAGGTCGCCATATTCATTTAAACCATATAATTGCGTACGAATATCGCGAGGATTGTGATTAATTTGAGTGGTAGGCTTCCATTCTGGTTTTGCAGAATTTGCAACATCTTCAATTTGTTGCGTAGGTGAAAGATAAACGCGGCCTGACTTTCCTTCTGCTACAACAGCCATTAGTCTCTGCTTAAATGTACCTTGCTGCCCCTGCTCTCGTATCAATTTAACAGGAATAGGCGTATCCGAAACTAAACACTTAAAGTTTCCACCACGGCCAACTTTTGTTCCATCGGCTGCATGAGAGGGTAAAGTACCCACCTTAACTTCAAAACGATATTTATCACCATCAACGACTGGCTCAACATAGGCTTCTTTACCTGTTTTACTCGACAACACAAAGCTCGATGCCAAAGGTACATCCACATGACTAAACGCCGGATTAGGGCTTTTTACTGTACGCGCCCACAACCAAGCAATCACTGTTAACTCTTCCTCTGCATAGGCTTTTAAATCTGGCCTTTGGGCAATCATCTCTTTGGTCACTGTGACTGTTGGATACAAATGCCCAATACGCTTAAAGGCTTCTTCACGCATCCAATGGCCATAACGGCGAACATCTTCGGCTAAGCCTTTGGCACCACTCCAGTCTTCCATCATATTTTGTTGTTTTTCACCGTCAGGCAATGGCCCAACGGGGGGTTGGCCTGCAAACTTAGGCGGTATTTCAATCATAGCTTTGTTAATCATCACCGCCACAGGGTTTAAATCACTGGCGTAACTTTCTAGCCCTAAACGTTGAGCTTCTAGCGGAATAGCTCCACCACCCGCAAACGGATCGTGAAAGGCTGGTAGTTTTTCAGGGTTAAACAGTTCAGCCGCTTGTGGGTGATTGCGGTTTAAATGGCAGGTTTCGCGCCAACTTTGTTTAATGGCTTCTCGTGCGCGATTTAGCACTTCTTCGTTATTGGTGTTTTCCCATTTAACTAAATCACGAATAATCTGAAACAGCTTTTCGCGTTTGAGTTCGGCTTCTTTTTTATTAACGCCGTACTTAAAACCACCATCTTGCTGATAGCCTGGGTCATTGACCATTTGCGCAAAAATTACTGCACGTGCTGCCGCCAAAGGCCGACGCGCCCACCACAAATGCAAAGTGCTAGGATGGCCGTGACGAATAGATTTTTCGCGCGCAGCGGCAACGTTAATGTCATCTAGCGGCAGCGCAACTTCGATCAGTTTTTTGGGGCTGTAGATTTTGGTCATTTATAATAATTCCGGTGCATCGGTTGCGAGTAATTGGTTGGCAATTTGGCCAAAGCGTTGGCGGGTAGCCGTAAAAAATGGACTGAGTATGTAGTTAATAGGCACTAAGTCTATGGCTGCCAAATGTGGTAACGACATATCCTTTTGAATATGTTCGTCAATTAATTCATCGAGTTCATCAATCCAATTTTTGCGCTGGGTTACTAAATAAGGGCTGTTTAAATTAAGTAAATCAATAGTGTATTGCGCTTTGCTTATTTCACTTGGATCAAGTGTGCGAGCAGGCTCTACGTTGCCATTAGATAAATACACAAAGTAACGCGCACAATCGCTCTGTAAACAGCTGATAAACAACAAAGCATCGTATTGGCTGAGTTTTGCATGGCCGCCAAAAACATCTGCTTTATCAATCTTTTGTAAATCATCACTCGACAGCGCACTAAGTACCAAGTTGCTGTAGTCAAAAGTTCGTGCTGGGTTAGCGCTCTTGGGTTCGATATGCTCAATGTGTGCGCCTAAGCCTAATTGATCTGGGCGTACTTCTGAGTAGGCACATAGGCCAAATTGTTCGGCTAATAAGTATTGAGTAACTTCTGCCTTATAGCCAAAGCTCCTCCAACGACTAGTGGCTTGGTCGCTTGTTGTTGGTGGGGTCTGATGAGACCTATTTAATTGATAGCCACCATCGCCACTTTTTGTAATTGACCTCATGCTTTAAACGCCTCTTGCCGGCGAATACTGCGCTCGATTTTTAAAATCTGTGGGTGTTGCTCGTTAAGTGTTTGTTTTAGTTTGGTAAATAACTCTTTTGCACGAGATGATTGATATTCACCTTGGTCTACCAATGAGGTGAGTTCATCGAGTAAGCGTTTTTCGGGTACTGGTGGCTGAGGGTCTACATGCATAATAGCTTGTAGTACATCGTTACTTGGCTCTCCATAAGAAGCTGCCAATGGCGTGGCAGCAATGTCTTCACCTTGGCTATTGGTGCTAAGTACACGAATACACTCTTTAGGCACTGTAGAAAGTACTTGTGGACTGTGCGTAGTAACAATGAACTGAATATTTGGGAAGGCTTGTCGAAGTGATGATATTACTCGCTGTTGCCATGATGGATGCAAAAACATATCCACTTCATCGATAAGAACGACACCTTCGGTTTCTAACGCAGCCTTATTACCTAGATGAGGATTTAGCTTATAGCAGCGGAAAGCAATATCACTGATCATGACAACCATATTACGCAAACCATCGCTTAATTGACTCAAAGGCACATAGCCATGATCATTATGTTCCATGACCAATTGTTGGTTTTGACTTGAACGATATTGTAAATCTCGCCAACCAGTTTCTTGTTCTGTGAGTAAATTGATTGCACCTTGTACAACATCAATTGCACTTTTAAAACTTTCTAACAACTTTTGGTCTATCTCTTTACCTTCAAACTCCTCAATTTGCAGCTCTCGATAGCTTTTGAATATCCAACCAAACCATTCCTCAAATTGTTTATAACTCGATGTTGCCGTTATACAGTTTTTATACCCCCATGTGCGTGAGTGCGTCGATATATCCAAATCTGAATCATCTACTTCAGACGTATGGCGTCCTTGATACCAAAGTCGGCCAGTACCAAGATAAACAGCAAGGGGTAGCGTTATTTCGCTACTGTTTTCGGCTGAGCTATCATTTCTAACCTTATCTTGCAATTTACTCGCAATTATAGGTATGTTCTTTGCGTTTTTATCATACTTAGTATTGGTATTTGGCTTAATGCTGTCCCGATACTGAAGCCAACTGATGGTAGGGTAACCATCAAATAACTCTGGCCAATCACCTAATGCTTCGATAGACGAGTTGATCTGTGGCTCCATACTGCTTCCAACTCGTTTGATACGCACATCGTCGATCTGAATTGTGGCAGATTTTCCTGTCTGACTCCCCAAGTCAAATCCTTTGACATAAGGCCAAAGTGATATACGTATAGCATCCAAAATAGTGGTTTTACCACCACCATTAGTAGCTGTAAGTACTGTTATATTTTCATGAAATGAAACTGTTAGTGCTTCAAAACAACGAAAATTCTTAATATTAATCTCTTTGATTTTCATATCGTTTTTTCCGGTTTAACGGCTTTTGACAGTAAATCACCTAAATCGTAATTCACACTTGCCACACCAAAGTCTGGCTCTATGGTAAACGGATTTTTGATATAAAATGGGCCTTCGTGCGAATCACTATCCACAATAACAATGGCAAGAATAAACTTATCCGATTGATTTAATCCGTAAATAATTTCGTTACGGCTCACTGTAATGGTACTTTGACCTTTTGCACGTCCTTTTACTTCTATATGACGGTCAGGCTTAATGGAGCCATCGGCATTTGCAGGCGGACGCGAGGTAACATCCCAGCCACATTTTTCGGCTCCTACATCGGTCACCTTATGGCCAAAGGCCTGTTCAGCTTGCATTACTGCACTCATGGCAACTTGCTCTACACGGGCGCGAGCGACGGCATCTACACCAAATTGGGTTTCACCTTTGCGCATTGACAACAATCCTTGCGGAATCACCAATCCACCACCAATAACAACCGGAGTGCTTGATACCACGTTTTTAAGCGCAATCAACTCGGCTTTACGTTGTTCTAATCGGGCGGTAAGCTCATCCACACGGCGACGTGCCATTTCGGGTTGCATACGGGGTTGCTTGCCCGCACTCACGTCGTCTTGTAGCTTGATGTATCGGTCTGACCAATAATTAATTTCTTTAACCAATCGCTCATTAACGGCCGCCATCGTTTTATCAGCCTGACGCTCACGACGGCCTTTGACTTCGGCATAATGCTCAGGTACCAACTTCTGTGAAGCGTGGTTAAGTGCTAATGCTTCGAGATTATGATTAAGCCAATCAGCTTGTAGAATATCGCCCACTAATTTACTGTCGTAATTATCTATAGGTTGTAAATCTAAGTGTGGTGCCCAACCAGCGTTGATGGCCTTGCCTTGCTCGTTGATCTCAACAAACTGTAAGCGACGAGATGCCACTTCACCGCTTTGGCTTGATTCTCGCACTGTATGGTCAACCATAAACAACACTTTAGGCTCAATACTGTCGTCATTCGGATCAACCAACACGGCACCTTGTTTTAGTTTTGATCGGTGTGTTTGTAGTACTAAATCGGTCGTGGCATGCATTAGCGGGTGCATGGGGTGAATCATGTCTGCCATGGGCTTGCCGGTTTGGCGTACATGTTGTTTTTCAAAACAAATACGCTCATATTTTTTAAGTACTGGCGTGCGGCTTTCGCCAATAATTCTGTCTCGTTCACGAATAACAGCGGGCACATGGCGCACTTCGTAGCGGCCAGATTCTCGTGACCTAAATTCACCTCCTAGTGTTTGAAAGGCTTCGGTAAAAAAGGCACGAATAAAATAGGGTTGCAGTTTACGCGCTTCAGCTTTTTCCATTTCTTCTTTTACGGCATAAAGGTCTTCTAGTCCCATGTGCTGATCGACCAAGG
>Ga0209599_10000914_pt1 | contig 16020 bp, 17 predicted proteins | sample Shrwel_input2_FT_FD_187534 | JGI IMG/M metagenome (GOLD analysis project Ga0209599, IMG submission 187534) | Subsurface microbial communities from deep shales in Ohio, USA - Utica-3 well 1 S input2 FT (SPAdes) (version 2) ... | reverse complement strand
ATGATGGCCTTCTTGGTCTCAGTCGTGGGCGCCTGAAACCTAGGGTCCTTGAGCAGCACGTCCTGCAGGCCCGCCTTTTCGACGATCCTGTTGCGCTTGCTCTTCCCATGGTCCCCCAGGTCTTCCACCCGGGTAGGATCACCTAGCCTGTCTTTAGATCAAGATCAGGGTGTGCTGCCCCTTAACTATAATATAATCCTCGGTTGGCTCTACCTATGCCCCTGCCAAAGCGTTTCGGAGGTCCATACGGGAAGTCCTTTGCAGGCCTCGCGTAGGGCGTGGATGGCTTGCTGGTAGGTCTGGGAGTCAAAGGTCGACCAGTGCACGGGTAGGCGGTCCGTGGGCGGCTTGGTGCGGTTGAAGGCCTTGAGGAGCAGGGAATCGATCGGGGGATGAAGCGCCGCGACGTGAGGGTGGTCGGCATAGCCCCCGCAGGTGAACTTGGCCTTGAGGTAGAGGTTGATGAGCTTGGCCGCGATGCCGTGAGTGAACTCCAGCCCGACCTTACGGGCTTCCCTGATGACCGCTTTGCGCCAAGCCAGGTGTATCCCGTCCATCCGGGCAGGGGAGGGTAGTTGCTTCGGGTGCCTCAACTTCGCATCAAACCCCGCTCGTTCCAAGATCGCCTTCCCCGCCTCGATCGTGAACCGACACCGTGGACTCGCCGAAGCCCCCGTCGCCGCTGCCCACGCAGCGAAACGATGCGTGTGGTCATGGATGTCATAATTGCCAGCCATGAGTTTAGATTGCAGGAGCCTTTCCTTGGTGTCGAATGCCAAGGAGTAAGGTGCTATTTACTAGATTTCTTCGCGATGTGTTCGCTGATTTGCTTTTGGAGTTCCCGGCTTTTTTTCGGTGCCGCAATGATCTGCGCGTCGGTCATGTTGTTCTGGACGGCAGAGAGTTGAAGGCGTGCCGCCTCCAGATGGTTTCCCGCGATGTCGAAGAGCGCGTATGCTTGCAGGAGGTCTTTGGGGGTTCCTTTACCCGTGAAGTAGCAGAGCCCCAGCCGATACTGTGCTTCCGCGTTCCCCTGCATGGCAGCTTTGAGGAACCAGGAGGCAGCTGCTTGTTCGTCTTTAGGTCCAAGTACCTCATCGCCGGTTTCGTAAAGGGAGCCTAACCTGAGTTCTGCATCGGAATCTCCTTTGGCGGCCTTTTCCTTTATGATTTCCAGTTGCTTGGCCTTCTCTTTGGTGGCGGCTTCTTTCCTGAGGGCTTCTTCTTTGGCTGCCGCTAGCTGGCGCTCAACCCGGCGCAGAATCTCTTCCTGCTGACGTTTCGTGTCGGCCTCCTTTTCGCCAGGATTGATCAGGTAATAGATTTCTTGGCTACGCGCCTTGCCCTTCTCGATATCGCCGGGGGACATCCGGGCTTCAAGTTCCTCGAGCCGCTGTCTGCTGTCGGTCACTCGCCCATACCTCTTCGCGAGCGTGTAATGCGCATAAGCGTCGATCAGGTTTTTCTGTACGCCATCTCCGTCCTCCAGGCAGGCGCCCAAGTTGAAGAGGGCGTCCGCATTCCTCTTCATGGCAGCCTGGGTGTACCAACTGACCGCCGCCACTGCGTCTCTTTTGTAGCCTTGCAGGCCAAACTGATAATACATGCCCAAGAAAAGTTGCGCTTTCGCATCGCCAGCTAAGGCGTCGCGCTCCTGCTGTTTTAATGATTCACGGGCGGCCGATATACGCTCCAATTCTTCGAGCGTATATTTGCGTGCTTCTGCATGAATGCAGGAGAGCGAAAGGCAAAAGAGTGCTATTCTTATTACGGCGGTGGTAGTCATGCTGCTTGGGGTGGGCTGGCCAATTAAGGAGTACTTGAGGCTCTTTTGCTTAAGCTTTTATTAGAGTCAACCTGCCAACTCTACGGACATCCTTGATTAACAGAGGTGCAAAGTCCTTTCGAATATGCATACAATCCTTATGCCTGACGCCCTTCTGAATCGTCTGCTGAACCTGAAGGTCGCTAAAGACCGGAAGGGGATGGCACCGAATAAGCCTTTGCTGGTGCTGGCGATTCTGGACCTGGTCGAGTCGGGGTTGGTGGGGGCGGATGGGCTGGTCCATAAGGATGCCCAGCTGAACCTGCGCTTTAGGTCCTATTCACCCATTTGCGCCCCGCGGCGGTGTAATGCGATCGATCTGAACCTGCCGTTCCGGCACTTGGCGTCGGATGGGGTCTATGTCCATGTGGCGTAGGGGAGCGGACGGTGAAGCTTGATCCGGTGCTGTTGGCGGCCATGCAGGGGCCTACGTGGCGCCAGGAGGCCCGGAAGAGGGTGGTAGCGGCTACTTTCCCGCCCGAGGAGCAAGTGGCCCTCTACGCGGCTTTAGGGATGCCTGTGCCGTCGTCTGGGGAGCTGTCCGAGGTCCGGGAGGATGTCCTGACCTACAAATCCCAGCTGTCCCGGGGCCGGGATGCCCGGTTCAAAGTATCGATGATCTCGGGCTACCACTTCACGTGCGCCTTAACGGGTTGCCGCCTCATCGCGTCCAAGTCGACCTACATGCCCATAGAGGCCGCCCACATCCACGCCCATGCCCGCAAGGGGCCCGATAGCCCGGATAACGGCCTGGCCCTGACCCCGACGGCCCACGACCTCTTCGACGCCGGACTCTGGACCGTCGACGACCGCCTGCGCATCAAAGTCGCCCACTCCGACATCGCCGAATCCATCCTCCCCGGCGGTTCGCACTTCAAACTCTCCGACCTCCACGGCCGCCCGCTCTCCTTCGCCCCGCAAGCCTCCCTCCGCCCCGACCCTCGACACCTCGCCTGGCATCGGCAGGAGGTGTTTGGGCGGGCATAAGGCTTTGTCGGCCTTCAGGGAGCAGATGATTAGCGGGGATTATGCATTGGACCCCGATGCTATCCTAATAGATTATCTAAGGAGAGGTGCTAGGCTGGGGTGGATATGCGTATCGCTGACAAGTTTACTTATGCCATCCTTGCGATCGGCTTCGGGCTCATCGCTTGGACGGCTTGGAGCGAGGGCGCGCCAGCGTCGCCGAGACGCGTGGATCGTTTGGAGCATCCTCTGTCTGGCCCTTCTGCCTCTTTGGCAAAAGGGCCTGCGCCAACAGTCCATGAGCGCCTAAAGGGTAGCCGTCCGATGTACGAATATAGAGTCGTGCGAATTCCGCGACTCGTTGACGACGAAGATGATGTAAGGAGGCATGAGCGGATGATGCTCATTTCCTACGAACTCTGCTACGGGTTCGCCCCATACTATGGCTACGAAGCTTCCGTTGGGTACGGGATGTACAGCATGGCGCAGGAGGAACTCAATGAACGAGATGCCGCCGAACTGGGCGATGATGCCCTGCGGCTTTTCACGGGGATCAGCGAAGCCTTGTCCGATTGGGATATCCAGATGTGGAGCGTCGTCACATTTAAGTACAACTATGGGGCGCATGGCTCGACCAGGGCGGAGGCACGTGCCCGGGTCGAGTCCGTCCAAGCGCTTTCGCGCATGCTGGAAAGGATCGATGACGACTCCCTCGCGGCAGCGATCAAGCATCCTCGGGAATATCCATTTGCTCAAGTTAAGGCTAAGATCAGGTTGCAGAAGCCGGTTGTGCTTTCGTGGGACGCGCCGCCCCTGACGACCAAGGACTATCGCGACTACGCCTTGCTGAAAGAGGAGCTAATCGATCTCACGACCAAACTGGGTCAAGCCGCCGCCTCTTTGCCGCCGGCCGAGCAAGCGAAGCTCAACGACCTTCTTTTGCTTAAGATGAAGGCCTTCGACGAGTAAGTGGAGGAATCTTTTCCTGCCAGTTATGTCCCATGATGGGTCTAACCAATTATGGGCCCCTCTATTGACGATCAACGTCCACAGCAGCGGAAGGCTGATTGGGGTGGTCAAGCGCCTCGGATTTCCTATTCAGCAAGGGATGGGCAATAGTCCTGAAGATATCCGTAAATGGGAGGTGCAGGCGCAGGCGGGTGACCTGGATGCCAAGCATTTGTTGGCTTTAGCGCTGCGGTCCGGCGATGGCGTGGCCATGGATAAGGAACGCGGGTTTGATCTCCTCATGGAGGCTAGTGATCAGGGGCATATGCACGCCCCTGCCAGCATCGGGGTGGCTTATTATTTCGGGGATGGTGTCCCGAAGAACCATCAGCTGGCCATGAAATGGTATCAGGCCGGCGCCGCCGCTGGTTCTGACTACGCCATCTTCAATATCGCCGATTTGTTCGATGATTCGGATGAAATCACGAAGAATCCGCCGGAGGCCATGGCTTGGTTCGTGTGCTGTCTGCAGGGCATGCCCCTTGCGGCCGAGCGGATGCGCAAGATCGCTCCATTCCTTTCTGAGGAGGGTCTGGACCTGGCCGCGCAGCGGGCTGTCCAGATCCAGCAGGCGCTCAACCAGCGCCAATCGCTCGACCTGAAGGGCGACTTTAAGCCCGTGTCCCCGCAGTCCAGCGAACCGCGAGACGCCCAGCGCAGCCCCGTTTCGCTGATCAGTTTCCTGCTCCGATTTCATCTTTATAGTCATTCGGACTACTCGGTATGGGCTCTGCGTACTGAAGTGATCGAAGGGGAGTCGCTAATTTATCTTCCTGCCGCGGAAACCCCTGATGGGGTGGATGCAGCCACTCCGGGGCAGATGCGCCTGGCTTGTCTGGGCAAGGACGAGAAGGGCAATGAGACTTTATTCGCCTACGATGACGCTTGGCATGCCAAGGAGAAGTTTGAGCGAGAGAAGAGCTACGCGGTCTCCTCCCAAACGTTGGTGGAGCTCATTATGAAGCTCAAAGTGAAGCGCTTAGGCCTCAACGCCGGTCTTCAGGACTCCTGTGTGCTCTGGTTACCTGCGCCAGCCCCGGAGGTCGTGCCGGAGCCGGTGAAGGTCAATTACGAAGACCCGGAGGGCTACTACGCCTTGCTGGGGGTGAGCCCCGCCGCCTCCGACTTGACCATCATGCAGAAGTATCAGGCCTACCAAGAAAGGTACGTGCATGATCCGGTGGCACTCCAGCGCGGCGCGGCGGCGTTCGCCGTCTTGGGTGATTCCTATAAGCGTCATGCCTACGACTCCAACCAATCGGAAAGTACCCGCCTACAGGCCGAAAACAATCGGCGCATTGAGAACGCCCGACTGATGGCCCTGAACAACCCCAGCACCGACTTCGAGGCGATGCGATCAATCCAGTCCCAGTCCGTCTACGATGCCTTTAAGGCACAGGAGCCTCGTGTCGGCTGGCAGGAGATAGTCCTTGTTCTGCTCGGCGCGGCCGCCTTGGTCTGGTGGCTGGCCTGAAGTTGTGGTGCCTTAGCGAATAAGGGCAATTCTTTGCTCATTATTGTGTCTGGCGCCGGCGGGGGGTGTTTTGGAGGTAGGGGTAGGCGGATATTATATTATGGGCATTGGTCTCGGTTCACTTGTGTCTGGGATGAAGCTCTCATATGTAGAAAAAATGGATGACGCCCCTCGAGATTTCTCCGCCTTGGAGAAGCGATTTGAAGAAGCTATGGCACGGCAACAGGCCCAACTAGATGCCTTCATGGAGGGAATGACAGGAAAGCTTAGTGAATTGGAATCGTCTATTGAGGAAGTCAGGGGGCTGGCTGAGCAGCAGACCGAAATCCCCGAGGGTATTGAGGAGCGTCTGGAGCAGTTGGAGTTATACAAAATGGATGTCCCTACCGAGATGGAATTGCGCAATAGGGAACATGACGCGAAATTTAAAAAGCAACTTGAGGAAGAGCAGCAGGAGGAGCTGACGCTAAAACTTTCTTTGCTCGATGACCGAATCGAAAGCCTCGAAGAGGTCGATAAGCAAGAACGCGACGATGACAGGCGGATGGAAGAAATGGCGGAGAAGGTAGCCGACCTGGAGGTGAAGCTTGGCTTGCTGAAGGAGTAGCTTCGTGCCCGACTCAAATAAGCGCCTTGATCGGCTCCTGTTGCCGCTTCGCCAAGTCTTGCCAACCAATCCGAACAACTGAAAACCCAAACTGCTCCCTCATAACTCAAGTTTAATACCGTCCAAGCTTCGGGGCAGTTCGAAGGTAATAACGACAGGTCATATTTGTGTTATATTGTTTAGCCATGACCCTTGCTGGGGCGACGCATGATGTTCAAATCTCAGTCGAAGTGAATGGTCATTGCGAAGACGCGCTTCCTGTCTCGTCCTTCCTGCGGCACTGTAGGCGCGCCGTTATCGACGACCTTCCGGCGGGCGTGCGCGTTTATTATTGATATTATTCTGTATCCCGTGAGTAATGGGAACAGCCATGGCTACTCAAACCCAGTATCAGGTTTCCCGTAACGGTCAGGTGCTTGGATCCTTCGATGAGGGGGAGATAATCGCCAAAGTCGCGACAGGTCAGGTCATGCCGACCGATTTTTATTGGACCGCTGGCATGTCCGCCTGGGCCCAGGTTAGCAGCCGCGAGGAGTGGGTGAGGCATGCCCCTAAAGCAGCGTCGCTAAACCAGGTCGCCCCGCCGATGCCTTCCGCGCCTGCTGCCCCTGTATCCGCTTCACGGCCTGTACGTTCATATCCCGCAGGGATGTTGGTCTGTACGCAATGCGGGTGTACTGGTACGGAGAGCCATACCAAGGGTAGTTTCCTGATTGAGGTCGTCCTCTGGCTCTTTTTGTGCATCCCGGGCGTTATTTATTCGATCTGGCGTCTGACAACTCGAGGTCAGGTCTGCAGCGCGTGCAAGAGCGACCGTTTGGTGCCCGCAAGTTCGCCCGCAGGGCAAAACCTGCTTTCAAGGTCCTGATCGATTCCTGGCGAGCTTGCTCAAGTGTGTCAGCCTCATGCGGGAAGGTTTTTTATTAACTGTCCCTGAAGTAATGGCTAACGCGCACCAATGCAAGGGGGCTGGCCTAAGTCATCAACTTGGTTTCCCCAAGAGCCATATTCTTCGACCATCAGCCTCCCAGATGTTCCACCTTCTCGGCATAGCCAGAGTTTAACGGGAAGTTTAGGGCCAACGTGATTTGTTATTATATTATTATTCTTTACCCATTTGGCCGTCGGTGAGATGTTCGGGCTGGAAGGGGTAGGTGATGGCCCTAAGTTCGGAGCAACAACGCAACCGAATCAACATGGCTATCAATCTGGTCAAGGGGCAAAAAATCGACCTGCGCAAGTCTTCAGGCGCCTCCCTCACGTCCTTCTGCGTAGGGGTCAACTGGGGTGGCATCACGAAGTCCACTTTCTTCGGCTTCAGCAGCACCACCACCGACGTCGACCTCGATCTCAGCGCCGTGCTGCTCGACACCGCGGGCAATCGATGCGACCACATCTATTCCCCCCTTTATAACACTTCCATCCTCGCCAAATGCGGTCTTCCGCCCGGCAAGTTAGACGCAGCCAATGGGGCGTTGCGGCATACGGGCGACGATCGGACGGGCGATGCCGGCGGCGATGATGGGATGGATAACGAAACCATCACGGTGGATCTCAACCGGATGCCATCGAACGTCGCACAGGTCATTTTTTTCCTCAACAATTGCGGGGAAGAGGATTTCTCCATGATCCCCTACGCCAAGATTCGGATGTTCGAAGGAACGCCGTCCAACGTCCGTGAGGTCGTCGCCTCCTATAATGTCGCGGCCGAGCCGCAATTCCGCGGCCGTCGAGCGATGATTTTGGGGCGCCTTTATCGCCATGGAACCGCCTGGAAGTTCGGCGCAATCGGCGAGCCGACACCGGACATCTTCGTGGGCCAGACCGTCTTGCGCGTGGCCACTGATTACCGCACCGCCTAATTTACCAAAACCTCATGGCTCTCAACCTCACTAAAGGACAACGCGTCGACGTCGGCTTGCAGAAAGTCGCCATTGGACTGGGCTGGAATCCCGATCCGCTGGCTTCGCCCGGGGAGGGCTTTGACCTGGACGCCACCGCTTTTTTGCTCGGGGAAAACGGCAAATGCCTAAGCGAGGCCCACGTCGTCTTCTACAACAACCTCGAGTCTCCGGATAAGTCCGTGCGTCACTCCGGTGATAACCGCACCGGTGAGGGTGACGGCGACGATGAGACGATCTTTGTGAATTTGGGTACCATTGACCCAAAGGTTGCCGAGGTGATCGTCGCCGTGACCATCGATAAGGCCGTAGAACGTCGTCAGAACTTTGGCCAAGTTCGTTCCGCGTTCATCCGTATCTACGATGCCGCCAATGGGCAGGAACTCCTCAAGTACGAGCTGGACGAGGATTTCTCCACTGAAACCGCCGTTGAATTTGGCCGTATCTATAAGCGGAATGGCTCCTGGAAGTTCGAGGCCATTGGCCGTGGTCGAAATGGCGGACTCGAGGCGCTGGCTAACCAGTACCTGTAATTCGCCCAAAATCTTAGTTACTGTTGCTTGTATGGCTATCAACCTGACCAAAGGTCAACGCGTCGACATCGGTCTCCAGAAAATCTGCGTAGGCCTAGGCTGGGATCCCAGCGGCCGTCCCGGTGAGGAATTCGACTTAGACGCCTCAGCCTTCATGCTGGCGTCGGACAAGCAAATCCCCGCCGAAGGTTTCTTCGTGTTTTACAACTCGCCGGAGTCCTCAGACCGGGCCGTAGCCTCTTCAGGCGATGACCGGACGGGCGGTAGTTCCGAAGGCGATGATGAGACCTTGAGCGTCGACCTCACCAAGGTGGATGCGCGCATCGAAGAGGTCATCTTCACGGTGACCATCCACGAATGCCAAACCCGCCGACAGAACTTTGGCCAGGTTCGCAATTCCTTCATCCGCATCTATGACGCCGTGACTCATGCCGAAATCTGCAAGTACGAGCTCGGAGAGGATTTTTCGGTGGAGACGGCGGTCGAGTTTGGCCGCCTCTATAAGCGCGGTGGTGCGTGGCGTTTTGAGGCCATGGGGATCGGCTACAAGGGAGGTCTCGAGACCTTCACCGACAAGTACGCCAAGCGCTTTGCCTGAGGCGTAAGCCGAGTACGCCCGGCTCATTGATTATAATATTATTCTTTTAGTCTAATGCGGGGAAATCAGCCCTTATCGGGCGAATTTCCCCACCTCTGGCCGCTCGCCGGGGATTTGGTGATTGAGTGCCTTTTTCGCCACGTAGTAACAACCTAATGATTACACCCCGCATACTCCCATGAGCCGCCGTTTGCCCGTATACCTCTTGCTTGATACTTCTGGTTCCATGTCCGGTGAGCCCATCGAGCAGGTCAAGAATGGGGTCCAGATGCTGGTCGCCTCGCTCCGCCAAGACCCCTACGCGCTCGAGACTGCATGGTTGAGCGTGATCACCTTCAGCAGTGGCGCCAATGTCGCGGTGCCGCTCACCGAACTCACCGCATTCCAACCTCCGTCCATTGATGCCAATGGCTCGACGGACCTCGGTGCCGCCCTCGAACTGGTCGCCAACTGCGTCAAAAAAGACCTGGTTAAGACGACCCCGACGACGAAGGGTGACTGGCGCCCCATGGTCTTCCTCATGACCGATGGTGGCCCGACCGACGACTGGCAGAAGGGTCTCACCCGCTTCCGTCAGGAAAAGTGGGGTGTTATCGTCGGTTGCTGCGTGGATAACGGCGATGAAAGCGCCCTTAAGCAGATCACGGAATCCGTGGTCAGACTCAACACCTCCGATACGGCTTCCATGAAGGCATTCTTCAAATGGATCAGCGCCTCCGTCAGCCAAGGCAGCAAGAGCGTCGAGCAGGCCGGGAAAGATGTCCAGGGGCTCAGCGAACTCCCGCCACCGCCGCCCGAAATCAAGGTCGTTGTCTAAAGGCGTCGTAGGATCGGCAGGAGCTTTCACCCCATGAGTCGACGCCTCCCCGTTTACATCCTGCTGGACACTTCTGGCTCCATGAAGGGTGAGCCGATTGAGTCGGTGAAGAACGGCTTGGCTTCCTTGGTGGCTTCCTTGCGCCGTGATCCTAACGCCCTCGAAACGGTTCACTTATGCCTCATGACTTTCGACCGTGAGGTGAAAACCTTGGTCCCCCTCACGCTCATCGATGAATTTATGCTGCCGGATATCGTCGTGCCGGACTCAGGTCCCACCATGACCGGCTTGGCGTTGCGTGAGGTCTGCCGTGCCGTTCGGGCTGATGTGGTCAAGTCTACCGAGTCGAAGAAAGGGGACTGGCGTCCGCTCCTCTTCATCATGACCGACGGGGTCCCGTCTGATTCCGCCGAGTATGCCGCTATCATTCCCCACGTGAAGGCGATTGGGTTTGGGACCGTCGTCGGCTGCGCGGCCTTGATGAAGTCCGGTTCAAAGGACATCGAAAAAAGCAAACTGGATGGCGAGCGTCTTTGTGCGCAACTGAAGCTGCTCTGCAGTCATGTCGTCTCCCTGGACACCATGGACGGAAATACCTTCTTGGCGTTCTTCAAGTGGGTCTCATCCGCGGTAGCCCATGGCAACCTCAGCGCCGGGACGGCAAACGAGGTCAGTCTCCCACCCCCGCCGGCAGAGATCAGCGTTGTCTGCTAAAGTCCGTTTTGCCTCCATGTCTCAAGAGCCATTAAACACTTTCGACCTTTGGGCAGATGATTTCGCGGAAGGGGATCCCACGCGCATCCTGCTCGCTCTCGGGGGGGTGATGCGCTTCCTCGACGACAAGTTGAGCAGGGTAGGGGAGTGTCATCCGAACCTGGTCCCCGAGGCCTTGCGCGTGAACGACGGCATGCAGGTCGACCTTGATTTCCTCGAGAATGCCGAGATCAAAAGGGAGGCAGGCTTGCTCTTTTACCGTGCACCGGAGTTGACGGACGATAATCCAACCACGGCGCACGGTGAGGTCTATGCCCTCGCTGCCATCGCCTACCGTGCATTCGCTGGTCATCCGCCGACCCGCGGCTCGCGTCGCAGGTGGAGCTGGCAAGCGGATCTCACCTTGAGCATCCCCAATCAGCCCGAACTTTCGAAGGCCATCCTCGATGCCCTTTCCATCGATCCGCTGAAACGACCGCAGAATCTCCGGGCGCTGCATACGGCACTTTTCCAGGCCTATAAGCCTTTGGCTGTTGGGCAGCGTCCCAAGGTGGAGAAACGCCTCCCGATCAACCTGACCGTCGGTAAAGTTGTCCGCTTGCCGATCAACAAAGTGGTCACTGGGACGGAAGGGTGGGACGTTCGTTGGGTTGGCCTTGAGGCCTTGGGGATTATCGTCGATGCCGAGGCGAAGGAGCTCGTCTGTACACCGATGGTCTCGGGCGAGCTTCGAATCGAATTGGAGTTCTCGCATCCCGACCGGCCTTGCCACCCCCTGTTGTCGGAGTTCACCCAGGTCACGATTAACCCCGACCCGGATTCATTGTGGCAGAACAAAGACGCCGATCCGACGGCGCCTTTTCAAAAGCCGAACGTCGCCCATGAAAGGATGGAGACCCCATATGCCCGGGTTTTTGCGGCCAGTCAGCGAGGTCGTTCCCACGCCCACGAAGGCTCCTTTCGCGAAGATGATTATCGGGTGAGCTTCCATGAGTCTTCAGGCTGGCACCTTTTGGTGGCGGCGGATGGCGCCGGTTCAGCTAAGCTTTCCCGCCGTGGGTCCGAACTGGCCTGTCTGACTTCCCAGGAAACCCTGCGCCAGTGGTTGGAAGACGACGGCGCCAGCAAGTTGGACGAAGCGATTGCCCCGTTGGTCGAGGAAGGGAATGCAGCTAAACTTAAGCATCAGCTCTATCATTGGTTGGTGGGCGCGGCTCATTCGTCGCTTAAGGCCATCAAGGATGAAGCCGCCAGGATGGACCCGCCGCGTCCGGCCAAGGATTTCCATACGACCTTGCTCATCTGCGCGGCCAAGAAACTGCCGACCGGCTGGGTCTTGGTCTCGTTCACTATTGGCGATGGTGGTGTCGGTATCCGCCAAGGCGATGGCACCCCCATCGCTTTTTGCGAGCCCGATAGCGGGGAATTCGCCGGTCAAACCGTGTTCCTTACCGTCAACCATGTGTTCGATGATGCGGAGAGGAACATGAGCCGTCTCCATGCGGCTTTCGTGCAGGACTTGAGCGCAGTGGTGCTCATGACCGATGGCATTACCGATCCGCGTTTCCCGACGGAGGCGAGCCTCAAGGACAAGGGATGCTGGGACAAGTTTTGGGCTGAAGTCAGTGGGGCCGCCCAATTTGATGAAGCCGAAGCCGATGCTCGGCTGCTTAAGTGGCTATCGTTCAAGTCAGCGGGTAACCACGACGACCGGACCATCGTCTTTCTCCTCCCTGCGGCCGTGACGGAAGGTGCGGCAACCCCCTCCGGTTCCATCTTACCTTAAGCATGAGCACTATCATCAAACTCAAAGCCACGGACGGGACGCCAATCGAGTTCGTGGACAAAATGATCGGGCAGGGCGGCATGAAGGACGTCTATTTTTCCCCCGACAAGTCCTACGTCGTCGCCTTCTTCAGGACTCCCCAGGATTTCAATGCCAAGGATCGCCTCACCAATATCGTAGGCGTTTATCGGCAACGTATCTTCGACCAACCAGGTGGAGATTATTGGAAGTCCGTCTATTGCTGGCCGACGCACGTCGTGGAGCATAACGGCCGGTTGGGTCTCTGTGCCCCAACTTACGCCAGTCACTTTTTCTTCAAGTTCGGTTCGAAGAATAACGATGCGCTGCTGAGCATCAAGGGCAAGGACAAGGAGGGCAAATGGTTCTCGACCGGGACGCATCAACAGAAATACCTGGACGACCGCGAACGCGGTGACTGGCGTAGTTACTTCCAGATTTGCGTCAAGATCGCCCGCGCCGTGAAGAGGCTCCATGCCGCCGGGTTGGCGCACTCGGACCTTTCCTACAAGAATGTCCTCGTTGACCCGACCACCGGCAGCGCCGCCGTGATCGATATCGACGGCCTCGTGGTGCCGGGCAAATTCCCGCCCGACGTAATCGGGACGCCCGACTTCATCGCGCCTGAAGTGATGGCCACCTTGCATCTGCCGGTGAAGGATCCGAACCGCAAGCTTCCCCGGATTGAGACCGATCGGCACGCCTTGGCGGTCTTGATCTACATGTACATGCTTTACCGGCATCCCCTGAAGGGCGGCCTCATCCATCCCGCGAAGACCGAAGAAGAACGTCAGAACCTCGAGATGGGCTCCAAGGCCTTGTTCATCGAGCACCCGACCGATAACCGCAATCGTCCCAACCTCAAGGAAGTCAAAAAGTCAGATTTGCCGTTCGCGGATGTCACCAAGCTTCCCTACACCATTACCGGCCCATACCTTAAGACCCTCTTCGATCGGGCTTTTGTCGACGGACTCCACAATCCTAGCCTCCGACCTTTGGCGGATGAATGGGAATCTGCGCTGATCAAGACGGTGGATCTGATGCAACCCTGCATCAATTCCAACTGTACGCATAAATGGTATGTCTTCGACAACACGACAAAACCCAAGTGTCCTTTCTGCGGTACGCCGTTTGCGGGAACTTTGCCGGTTTTGAACCTGTATACGAATTACGGAAAGGGCTCGTACAAGGACGATAAGCACCGGCTGATGGTCTACGCCAACCAGTATATCTATAAGTGGCACGCCAATCGCAACGTGATCCTCTCGCCGAATCTCTCCGCCGATGACATGAAGCCGGTGGGCTATTTCAGCCTGGTCGGCAGCAAGTGGGTCTTCGTCAATCAGAAGCTCGCCACGATGGTTGACGCGACCAAGGACGGAGCACCGACGCCGGTTTCCGTAGGTAGCCAAGTCGAACTGGCTGACGGGCAAAAGCTCATCCTGGACTCGGCCGATGGCGGAAGGCTCGTCTCCGTGCAGATGATCAAAGCCTAAGGATTTCCTGAACATTCGCTAAACTTCATTCTCTACACAAAAACATGGAATTCCTACCATCCCTCGTCGAATTACAGGCCGCCATTCCGGTCATTATTTCGCTCATCATCATCGAAGGCCTGCTTTCGGTGGATAATGCTTTGGCCATTGCGGCCATGGCCTCGCACTTGCCTGGCGATCAGAAGCAGCTCGCCCTCCGTCTAGGCATTATTGGCGCCTACGTTTTCCGTGGAATCGCCTTGCTCTGTGCTGGCGCGATCATCGCCAATCCTTGGCTTAAGATCGTGGGTGCCGCCTATTTGGTCTACTTGATGTGCCAGCACTTCGCGGAAAAGGCCGCCGAAGAGGAGGCCGAAGAGGCCGCCGGAGAGGGTGCAGTCCATACCGCTGGACGCGGCCTTGTCGCTACCATCATTGGTATCGAGATCATGGACCTTAGCCTGAGTGTCGACAACGTCGTCGCCGCGGTGGCGTTGTCGGATAAGCTTTGGGTGGTCTGCACGGGGGTGTTCATCGGCATCTTGGCCCTGCGCTTTGTCGCTGGCTATTGCATCAAACTCATCGAACGTTTCCCGATCCTGGAGTCGGCCTCGTTCATCCTGATTGGCTATGTAGGCTGTTTGCTGCTCTCTGAACTGATCACCCATGTGCATATTGGGCCGCTCGGAAAGTTCATTGGCATCATCATTATCCTGGCGCTCGCCATTTTGTATGCCGAAGCCGCTGGCTTCCGTAAGGTCACCCAGCCTCTTCTGAAGGTCTTCATGCCGATCATGAAGCTGATCGACTTTGTCATCGGCGGGATCTTCCAGCTGATCTTCTGGCCTTTCAAGAAGGCGTGGAGCTTGGTTCGTCGCTGACCTGCCGCCTCCAGGAAGTTCTCCGCATGCGACGTTTACCTGTCTACGTTCTGCTCGATTGTTCCGAGTCCATGATTGGACCTGGCATCGCGGCCGTCCGTAAATCGGTGGATGCCATGTTGAGGGAGTTGCGCCGAAACCCCCATGCACTGGAAACGGTGTACCTTAGTTTCATCACCTTTGCGACCAAGGCCAAGCAACTCATGCCGCTGACGCCGCTGGAGGATATCCAGGCGCCTTCGCTGCCCTTGGCTTCAGGGACAGCTCTGGGGGATGCCTTGATGTTGGCGGCTAAGTCCATTAAGGCTGAAGTCCGGAAGGGTGCGGCTGACGTGAAGGGCGATTTCCGCCCCATCGTTTTTATCATCACCGATGGTGTTTCGACCGATAAATGGCAAGCGGGTGCGGCGGAATTGAAAGCCACGAAGTCCACGGTCTATGCGATCGGTTGCGGCGATGATGTCGACTGGAAGCAGTTAGGTGAAATCACTCCGCATGTCCTGCATGTCGATGCCATGGACACGGAGGGCTTTGGTAGCCTGTTCCGATGGATCTCGAGTTCCGTCGACACCGCCAGTCGGGCGGTCGGTGACGGGGAGGACAAGACGGCTTTGGATAAGCTTCCCCCTGCCGTTCGACGCATCGACTTAGCCAAGGCTCCCATCCACGACGGAAACCCCAAGCAAGTGCTCATCAAGGTGCTCTGTCAGCAGGGTAAGGGCTCCTACCTCTTGCGGTATTCCGCCAATCTCGATACGGGGCGATATGTTTCCCGAGGGGCGCATCCCTTGGTCGGAGACGACGCCCTTTCGGGTGGTTCGTCGCTGAGCTTGCCCAAGGTGCATTCCAGTCAGCTCGACGATTGCCATCCCTGTCCATTCTGCGAGGCCGCCGACATAATCTTCTGCCCGAAGTGCGGCACGATTAGCTGTCTATTCAATCCGCCTCCGCCTACCGCGGTTTGTCCGGGTTGCCGCACCGCGGGAACCATCGGAAAGGGCAATTTCCAAGCCGACCAACGTTCCGGTTGAGACCCTTGGACGCCTTCAGAAACTCGTGAGAATAATCATCAGCCGGAACGGTCAGGACTTTGGCCCCTATTCACTGGCTGCGGTCCAGCATTATCTCGCACAAGGTGGCTTGCTCCCGCACGACTTGGCTAGAGATGCCTCGCTCCCAGGTTCTGTGGCGGTTCCACTCGCCCAATTGCTGTCCGCTCAGGGCGCGGTGATCCCGACAGCGGGGACGGGGAACCCCTTCCAGCAGGCATTCCAGAATCTTCGCTCGTTTGACCTGACGCTGCTCTTTCCCTGGGCGACGATTTCTTCGCTGGCTTGGTTCAAGGATCGCCGGTTGGTCTATTTGGCGGCCATCGGCCTTGGTCCAGCGGTCGCCCTCGCCATCGCGCCTTTTGCTT
>Ga0209599_10000913_pt1 | contig 16050 bp, 11 predicted proteins | sample Shrwel_input2_FT_FD_187534 | JGI IMG/M metagenome (GOLD analysis project Ga0209599, IMG submission 187534) | Subsurface microbial communities from deep shales in Ohio, USA - Utica-3 well 1 S input2 FT (SPAdes) (version 2) ... | reverse complement strand
ACACGAAAGTTTCGTTGGACATCGTTAAGTTTGACAATATCGCGCAAGAATGGCCCAAGTACGCGGGTGTCGCCGATGCCTAGCACCCCTGCTTCGGGAACGTTGGCCGCATAATCACGAAAATCAGGCATTCTTAAGTCACGCAGTAGTATGCCGCCATTAGCGTGAGGATTTGCCCCCATGCGTCGCTCGCCCTTTGGCGCAAGTTCGGCCAGCTCTGGTATAAGTCGTCCCGTTTCATCAAACAATTCTTCGGGTCGATAACTTTTTAGCCACTCTTCTAGCAGCCGTAGATGCTCAGGTGAAGTATTTGGCGAGATCGAGATTGGCACTTGATGCGCGTGAAATGTGCCTTCAATTTTTTGTCCATCAATCACTTTTGGCCCTGTCCAGCCTTTGGGTGAATTGAGCACAATCATTGGCCAACGTGGACGCGTGAGATTACCTTCTGTCCGTGCCTCGCTCTGTATTTGTTTAATCTGTTCGATCACCACATCCAACGTCGTGGCCATCGCTTCATGCATTAGCGTCGGGTCGTCACCTTTAACAAAATACGGAGTCCAACCGTAACCGCGCAACAACTGCTCTAATTCTTCATGGCTAATACGTGCCAGAACCGTCGGGTTGGCAATCTTGTAACCGTTCAAATGTAGAATCGGTAACACCACACCATCGCTGACTGGATTAAGAAACTTGTTAGAGTGCCACGCGGTAGCAAGCGGTGCCGTTTCGGCCTCGCCGTCGCCAATGACACAGGCAACAATCAGTTCAGGGTTATCAAATGCTGCCCCAAAAGCATGACTCAGCGAGTAGCCTAGTTCACCACCTTCATGAATTGAACCAGGACACTCTGGCGAGCTATGGCTTGGAATACCACCAGGAAAGGAAAACTGCAAAAAGAGTTTCTGTAATCCTGCTTCATCTTGGCTAATGTTAGGATAAATCTCACTATAAGTTCCTTCGAGATAGGTGTTAGCGACGATCGCTGGCCCACCGTGTCCAGGTCCACAAATATAAATCATATCTAGGTCATTGTTTTTAATGATTCGGTTTAAATGCACATAAATAAAATTCTGACCCGAGGTTGTTCCCCAATGCCCAAGCAACATATGTTTGATATCAGTGAGCATCAACGGGCGTTTTAGCAAAGGATTATCGTAAAGATATATTTGAGCAACTGACAAATAATTTACGGCGCGCCAATAGGCATCAATCTTATGCAGTAACGTTGGTGTGAGGGTGCTGACTTTCATGGTCTGCTTATCCTAAATATAAGTCGAGAAAGAAAGGCCTTTAGGTTGCTTAACTTTTTCATGGCTAACGATTAATTTCAAATAATGAAATAACGTGTTGAATATAGTGATTACGTATAGAGCACGCCGCAGGTGTCGTCGGTTCGCTAGCACGCATAAACTTGCCCTACTACTGTTGTAATATTTTATTGTGATCACTTTATGGCTAGGTTCGCTGTCGCACAGACGCGGTTAGGCAAGTTGGGGAGACTGGTTGCAAACCATAAACACTATCAAAGGAGAAAGCATGAAAATTCAAATCAATACCGACGCGCACATTCATGGTACCGAAGCACTGGCAGCTCAGGTTAGTACCTCAATTGAAGAAGCTTTGGAGCACTTTAAGGGACACATTACTCGAATAGAGGTTCATTTGAGTGACGTAAATAGCGGAAAACATGGTCAGCACGATCAACGCTGTATGCTCGAAGCTCGTCTCGAAGGTCGTCAACCTATAGCGGTGACTGACCATGCCGTGACATTGGAAAAGGCAGTGGATGGTGCAGCTAAAAAACTGGCGCATTTATTGGAAAACACGCTGGGTCGCCTGCATGGCCATCGTGAGAAGTCCTCTACCCTGCCTTTGTCGGGTGACTAAACCATAGCTATGAGCATTACTCTGTTGCGCGCTGGTATGGAAATGTATCATGGCGATCATTAAAGTTGCTTATTTTTTATACAATAAACTTAAACCACGCCCAGACAGAAACCCATAGTATTGTTTGTCTTGTATTTGCTGTTCACTCTGAGCTTGTCGAAGGGTGGGTTAATTTGTGCACCTTGGCCTGTCAGCACGTTGAAACCAATTCGATTTTAGAAATGAGAGTATAGAATTATGTTAAAAAGCAAGATATGGCCACTGGCAATGCTGGTATTAAGCCAAAATGTATTAGCTGTAGAGCCGCCAAATGCGGGTACACAGTTACAACAAATCCCTCCTTCACCAACGCTACAGCAATCACCACCAGAAATCAGCCTAGTGCCGAGTGCAGCAGATGTAATACCCGAAACTGATAACGTTAAAATTAACGTGCAACGCATCCAAATAACAGGCATGCGCGCTTACTCGGAAACTGATCTGGCCATGCAGACTGAGTTTAAGCCTGATAGCGAATTAACGCTTCCAGAACTCCGTGTAATGGCAGCAAAAATCGCGGACTATTACCATAAAAATGGTTATTTTGTTGCCCAAGCCTATCTTCCCGCCCAAGAGATTAACAATGGTGTGGTCAGTATTGCCGTCATCGAAGGACAGTACGGCAAAATTATCGTCCGTAATCAGACCAATTTATCTAACCGTCTGGTTAATAGTCAACTCGAAGGCATCAACAGTGGTGACGTAATCACCAGCGTGCCGCTTGAAAACCGTCTGCTGCTGCTTTCCGATATTGCTGGGGTAAACATCAACTCAACATTAGCACCTGGTGCTGAGGCGGGTACTTCCGATTTAATCGTTGATGTGACTCCTGACGCACGTGTAAACGGCAGTATTGATGCTGACAATGGCGGCAATCGTTACACGGGTAAAAATCGCATTGGTGCAACAGTTAATGTGAATAATTTAGCTGGTCTAGGCGACGTTGTCTCACTGCGGGTACTCACCTCTGGCGAGGGATTAAATTATGCGAAAGCGGCATACCAAATACAGTTGGCTAAAGCCACCGTTGGTGTTGGTTATAGCTGGCTAGAGTATGAATTGGGTGAAGAGTTTACCAGCTTGGATGCTCACGGTGATGCAAAAATTGCGAGCGTCTATGGCAGCTATCCTTTGATTCGCTCACGCAACACCAATCTATACACCGATATTCTTTATGAAAACAAGGTGTTACAGGACGAAATCGGCGCACTAGGCCTAGTGACCGACAAAAAAGTCAATGCACTGACTGCCGCCTTGCGTGGTGAGTACTTGGATAAATGGGCTGGTGGTAGCTTCAGCTACTCAGTGGCGGCAACGGTTGGCGATCTGAATATCCAAACGCCTGCCGCCCGTGCCATTGACGCGCTGACTGCGCATAGCGATGGTCATTATACTAAATTAACCTTTAACGCCAGTCGTTTACAACGTGTGACTGATTCCTTCTCTTTGTATGCAGGGCTGAGTGCTCAGTTAGCCTCCAAAAACCTTGATAATTCAGAAAAAATGCAACTTGGCGGTATGTATGCGGTGCGTGCCTACCCCGAAGGTGAAGCATACGCGGATGAGGGCTTTTTACTGACCCTAGAAGCCAGAAAGAATTTACCAAAATTTTCTGAGGAGATGGCTGGTCAACTGCAATTGGTTGGCTTTATTGACACTGGACGCGTCAATATTGATCACACCCCTTGGAGCACTGGCGACAACACTAGATCGCTGAGTGGCGCAGGCATTGGCATTAATTGGTCGGATTACAACAACTTTTTGGTGAAACTTTCTTACTCACAAAAATTGGGTAGTGAACAAGCGACCTCAGCACCCGACTCAAACGGCCAATTCTGGGTACAACTGGTGAAATATTTTTAAGTTTTTGCGTCAAGCCGTATGCCATACCGATTCAATTCGCAAATTTTCGGATACAGGACTAACATCATGAACCGCATCTATAAATCAATTTGGAATATCAAGACAGGCTCTTTTATCGCCGTCGCTGAAAATGCTCGCAGCGCGGGTAAAAAGTCGTCGTTGTGTAACCCGATGAGCACTCGCCGTCTCGGTTTTGCCTTAAAAACCTTAGCCGCGTCACTACTCATGGCCAGCGGCAGCAGTATGGTGTATGCCCAACCCGTGGGCGGTGTAGTGTCCGCAGGCAGTGCTCAGATTGGCAATACGCAAGGCAATACCACCATCAACCAAAGCTCTCAGAATGTGGCTATCAACTGGCAGAGCTTCAACATTAATCGCGGTGAATCGGTTAATTTTGTACAACCCAACAAGAGTTCGGTGGCACTTAACCGTGTGCTGGGTTCAGATGGCTCAAGCATTATGGGCAATCTGTCAGCCAACGGAAAGGTATTCCTCATCAATCCCAATGGGGTGTTATTTGGCTCAACGGCATCGGTCAATGTCGGCAGCCTTGTCGCATCGACTCTGAATATGTCTGATGCCGATTTTATGGCAAATAACTATCACTTATCTGGCACAACGACGGGGACGGTGCTGAACCAAGGCGCGATTACTACGACAGGTGGTGGCTTTGTTGCGCTGTTAGGCGCGAACGTCAGTAACCAAGGCGTAATTGCGGCGAAGCTTGGCAGCGTGGTACTGGCTGCTGGACGTGCGATGACACTGGATGTGGCTGGCGATAAACTACTTAGTATCGTGATTGATCAAGGCATGGTTAATGCCCTAGTCGAAAATGGCGGACTGATTCAGGCAGATGGCGGCCATGTGCTGATGACCACACAGTCCGCAGGCAATCTACTTAGCAACGCCGTCAATAATACGGGCGTGGTTCGGGCGCAAACCATTCAGAATATCAATGGCACCATCAAACTGCTTGGTGATATGAAAAACGGTAGCGTCAATGTGACAGGTGTACTGGACTCTTCCGCACCAAATGGCGGTAATGGCGGCTTTATCGAAACCTCAGCAGCAGATGTCAATATCTCGGATAATGCCAAAATCACCACGGCTGCACCGAGCGGATTGACGGGTAATTGGCTGATTGATCCGCAAGACTTTACGATTTCGGGTGCTGGCGATATTTCTGGCCCCACACTGAGTGCTCAGTTGGTGAACTCCAGCATTACAATTCTGAGTACTCAAGGTGCAGTGGCAGGTAATGGCGACATCTTTGTCAATGATGCGATCACATGGACACCTGTTCCTGTTCCCACCACGTTGACCTTAAATGCTCTACGAGACGTGAATATCAATGAGGCTGTCACTTCAACAGGTGGCAACTTTGTGGTGATTGCTGGACGAGACATCAATCAAAATGCAGCCGTGACCACCACCAACGGCAACTTTAGCTCAACAGCTATACGCGATGTCAATATCGTGAGAGATGCCGCCCACCCACTCACCGCCACGACAACGACAGATGGCAACTTCACCTCAAACGCAGGACGTAATGTCAACATCCAAGGCGCGGCTCTGACCACGACTAGGGGTAATTTGACGCTGAACGCAGGTAATGACGCGGTTAGTGGCGGTGGCGTCATTTTCGCTGCTGGTACCCCGATTGCTGCCGTCACAGGGCCAAACGCGGCAGTCAGGATTTTTAATCCCATCGGAATAACGACCAATTATGCGGGCAACTTCACCTTGACTGGAGGTGCCACACTCACACAGTTCACGTTGCTGTTTATACCTGGCCCCGTAGGGGCTACGGGGGCAACCGGTGCCACAGGGGCGACTGGCACGGCAGGTACAAACGGTGTCGATGGCGCAATCGGTGCGACAGGTGCTACTGGAACTACAGGAGCTACGGGCGCAACTGGTACCGCAGGGACAAATGGCGTAGATGGCGCAACAGGTGCTACTGGAACTACAGGGGCAACTGGCACGGCAGGTACAAACGGTGTCGATGGCGCAATCGGGGCGACAGGTGCTACTGGAAACACAGGAGCTACGGGCGCAACTGGTACCGCAGGGACAAATGGCACAAACGGGGTCGATGGCGCGACAGGTGCAACTGGTGCGACAGGGGGCGCAGGGGCAACCGGCGCTACAGGAGCTACTGGTGCGACAGGAGCTACTGGTACTGCAGGGACAAATGGCACAAACGGTGTCGATGGCGCAACTGGCGCAACTGGCGCAACTGGCATTGCAGGGTCAAATGGCACAAACGGTGTCGATGGCACAAACGGGGCGACAGGGGCAACTGGCAATACAGGAGCTACTGGTAACACAGGCGCCACTGGCATTGCAGGGACAAATGGCACAAACGGTGTCGATGGCGCAATAGGTGCGACAGGTGCAACTGGCAATACAGGAGCTACAGGTAACACGGGCGCCACTGGCATTACAGGGACAAATGGAACAAACGGGGTCGATGGTTCAAACGGTGCTACGGGAGCAACTGGCAATACAGGAGCTACTGGTAACACAGGCGCAACTGGCATTGCAGGGTCAAATGGAACAAACGGGGTCGATGGTGCAATCGGGGCGACAGGGGCAACTGGCAATACAGGGGCTACAGGTAACACGGGCGCAACTGGCATTGCAGGGACAAATGGCACAAACGGTGTCGATGGCGCAATAGGTGCGACAGGTGCAACTGGCAATACAGGAGCTACAGGTAACACGGGCGCCACTGGCATTACAGGGACAAATGGAACAAATGGTGTCGATGGTGCAATCGGTGCTACTGGCGCTACGGGAAATACAGGAGCGACAGGTGCCACAGGAGCTACTGGCAATACAGGTGCCACAGGCATTGCAGGTACAAATGGCACAAATGGGACAAACGGTGCAACTGGTGCAACTGGTGCTACGGGAAATACAGGCGCAACTGGCATTGCAGGAACAAATGGCACAAACGGGACAAACGGTGTTGATGGCGCAATCGGGGCAACAGGCCCTGCAGGGCCTACTGGTCCAGCAGGAGCTCCTGCACCAACCAAGATTGTGACTTTACCCTTCCCAGTCGTTCAACCCGAACCCATAGATGGTGTACCCACTATCAACGAACCGTCATCACCACTACTAACGGTATTACCGCTGGCCGTACCCCCTGTAGAGTTGCTTGTCGCTTATGCACCAGTGGTACTACCTGTCATTTATGCGCCTGAACAGGATCCTGTCATTTATGTGCCTAAACAGGATCGCAACTAAGCATTATTGCCCCTTCGGATTAAACTCAGGACTTACGCATTTCACCGAAATTAGCGCGTTTTGCGAACATAAAGGCATTGAAAATGCCTGAAATGTGAACAAATAAGCGATAACCGCGTAAGTCCTAAACTACTTTTTATTAGCAACGATTGACTGGTTTTTGTGTATAACAACTCGAATACTCAGCCAATCGTTTCCTTTAATCGCTGAAATCAACGCCTAATCCAAGATTGTGTTCATAGGACATTAATGAAAGAAATTGACAAAAGCAACGTACTAAATTGTGTAGAGACCTTGCCATCTGTCACGGTCATCAAAGCCAAACAGTTGGCTGCTAAAGCTCGCCTGTTTTTTCTTGGCCTGATATTGTGTGGCTCTGTTATTGGTCTAGCCACAGCAGCCGAGAATTCTCCTTTTTTTGTAGTAGCATCAGACTTACCACCTACCAAACTAAAGCAGATCACCCCTTTTAAAACACTAAATGTATCGATCATCAGCCCTAAATTTTTTGTAGTGGCATCAGACTTATCACCTACCACACTAAAGCAGCTCTCCCCTGTTAAAACTTCAAATGTATCGATCATCAACCCCAAACGCGCTAATTTTAAACAGGAAACTGTGTCGGAAGCTTCTAAGTATTTAGCGGATTGGGTTGTTGATTCAAGGGATAACCAACACCTGCCTTTCGTGATTATTGATAAAAAAGCTGCTAGAGTTTTTGTGTTTAATGCAGAAGGAAAGCTGATTGGCTCAGCACCTGCGCTACTTGGCTTGGCACTAGGTGACTACGCAATCCCTGAGATTGGCAACATGTCTTTGGCCAATATAAAACCAGAACAACGTACCACACCTGCTGGTCGCTTCGTTGCCAATTTGGGTCGTAATCTACATGGTAAAGAAGTTTTATGGGTCGATTATACGGGTGCAATTTCTTTACATCGGGTGGTCACTTCATCGCTAAAGGAGCGTCGTTTACAGCGATTAGAATCCACCAACCCTTTAGAGCGGCGGATTTCATATGGCTGTATTAACGTACCAGTCAAGTTTTATGACGGGGTTGTTAGCCCAACATTCACTGGCACCAAGGGAGTCGTTTATGTGTTACCAGATACGCGCTTGGTGCAAGAAGTTTTTGGTTCTTATGATGTTGATGACTCTTCACCAAAACAGACACTTATCAGTCAAAAAGATATTCAGGTAAAACATCTGCCACAACCACGTTAAAAACCCACATCACTTGTTGAGTCGTTTCTTACGCGGTTTTTTAATTTATGGTTTGAATATCCATAATCAATCTTATTTTAAAAATACTAACTCAGCCTAAGCCAGTCAAATAACACCCTTTAAGCGATAGTCTAGACTCAATATAACATAGGCTCTTACTGTTGTTTAAGATAAATCACATGGTCACATACCTTGCAAATACCTATAATCGGCCATTAACTTTAACCCGTAGCCCACCCTATGAACGTGCGTTTTATTGACGATATTCATCTGATTTCTGCTGAGGCATGGCATACCCTAGTCGGTACAGACTACCCTTTTTTACGCTATGAATTTTTAGCGGGATTAGAAGAGAGTCAAAGTGTGGGCGGTCAGAGTGGTTGGCTACCGATGCACTTAGTCGTGGAGTCAGAAGATGGCCGTTTGTTAGCCGCTATGCCGCTGTATTTAAAAAGTCATTCTTACGGCGAATATGTCTTTGATTGGTCTTGGGCAGAAGCCTACGAAAATCATGGCTTAGACTATTATCCTAAATTATTAGCCGCTATTCCCTTTACCCCTGCCACGGGACAACGTTTGGTGAAAGCAGCAGACTGCTCGGATGAAGTCACCGCTGTTGTGGCTAAAGCCTTACGGGATAAAACGCAACAACTCGGCGCGTCTGGTTGGCATGTGTTGTTTTTAGAAAAAGAAGAACTGGCGCAATGGGTATCTACAAGAGCTGATATGCGCTTAGGTTGCCAGTTTCATTGGCACAACGAGGGATACAGCGACTTTGATGGCTTTTTAGCAGCAATGAATTCTAAAAAACGCCGTACTCTACGCAAGGAGCGCAATAGCTTAACTGCTCAAGGCATTCAATTTCAACGGCTGACAGGTGATGCCATTACGCCTGTGATTTGGCAACGCTTTCAGGCTTTTTATCAATTAACCAACCTTAAATATAATCGGCATCATGGCTATTTAACCCCTGAGTTTTTTGAGCGTATTTATCACACCATGCGTGATAGCTTATTGCTCGTGGTGGCATTTGAGGGCGATGAAGCCATTGCAGGGGCATTAAACTTTATTGGTCACAAGACCTTGTATGGCCGTTATTGGGGCTGTATCCGTGAGATGGAATTTCTACATTTTGAGACCTGTTATTATCAAGGCATTGAATATTGTATCCAACACGGCATGCAGCGTTTTGACTCTGGCGCACAGGGCGAACATAAAGTGCCGCGTGGCTTTAGGCCTACCCTAACTTACTCGGTACATTACTTGGCGCACAGTGGCTTTAAGGACGCGGTTAAACGCTTTTTAGTGGAGGAATCGGTCGCTATTCAGCGTTATCGTGATGAGATGAGTAAAGCGTTGCCGTTTAGGCAGATTGAGGGTGATTCTTAGCTTTAGCTGACAGAGGCTCTATTAACAAAATACAACAGAATATCGAGAGGTAAATCCATCTCGAAAATTCTCCCATGCTGCAATGCTTATCTATCACATTTATGATATATACTAACTAAAATATTACAATGCCATGTGTATTATGATGGAGCATAATCCAATGCGGATACTATTATTTTTCATACTTTTTGTGATGAAAGAAGTCTGGGCTGATCCTTTATTAACCATCAAGACGCTAAGCTATCGCGGTTCCAACTCATTCGGCAGTGCAGTAACAGAGGGACAGATAACCATGCCCTTTGTACATGGGCGTAAAGGCGTTGCAACTGCGATCAACAAGCAACTATTCAAAGGACAATTCGACGTACCGATTCCAGTACACACCAATGGCTACTTTACATTGTCTAATGAAGAAGGAGCTTCTAGCATACATAGCCAAAGTTTCTCCGTCACGCGCAATGACGCTCGTATTCTCACTATACTGTTCGATGTCGAAGGCTGTGGAGCTTATTGTGAAAATTACACTACATCCTATAGCTTCGACTCGAAAACTGGCAAACTATTAGGGCTAAGTGAGCTATTCACTGCGAAAGGTATGACCCATCTGCAAAAACAACTCGAAAAAGGAAAGCGCGCTGAATATCGAAAAATGTTGGCAACATTGCAACAAGATTTGCAGGCTGCATACCGAAAACGTGAGCAACCTGACATTATCAACGACTTGCAGGAGCGAATCAGACTCAATAGGGAATGCCTTGGTGAAGGCATACACAATGACCGTACTCCACGAATAAAGGCAGACCCATATCAATTTGATTATGATTTTGAACTGAATAAGAAAACAATTCTTCTCAAAAGTGGACGCTGCAGCAACCATGCGATGCGTGCGCTAGACGATGTTGGTGACTATACACTTGAGCTAACTTATGCGTCATTGTCGCCATATCTCACCAATTATGGCAGTCGGCTATTGCTCAACGGAAAAAGTGTGCCTTTATCCAAAAGTAATACAAAAAACATCGAAGATGACGATGACGATCCATTACTATTTTTCACTACACCTATAGCCACCTCAACCAGCCTAGAACTGGTTGTAGGTGGAAATCCAGTACCAGCTGGAGAAGGCTGGTGGATATTAGCCTGCGACAATGACTGTGCACTGTATACTGCTACACTGAAAGTGAGTGAGACTACAGTAATGGGTCGTAACAATGAACAAATTCATGCGCAGAAATTGCAATGGATGCCTATACCTGTTGGTCAGGTTGTGGCAATTTTCAAGCCTGCGGCTGCAAGTAACAAACTCCACTTTAAGACTGGTGTTGTCAAGACCATGGATGACTCTATGCGGTCATCAGATACGATGAATGTCTCCATTCCGATTGATAATAGGCAGACAGCTCTCCTAATACCACGTGTTATGTCCTCTCCTCCTGAACAGATTGACAGACTGGAGCTACGTATCGGCAGCAAGTACCAATCCCTACCTGGTTACGAAGTCTCAGAGTCAGAAATCGATGGAATACAATTTCTGAGTTGGGCGGGTGATCTGGATAATGACGGCAAGTTAGATCTTATAATTAGCCATAGCGGTCAGCAGGTCGATGACGCACTTTACCTTTCGTCACTAGCACGACCTAACGAATTGGTGAGGCTCGCTGGCAGTATGAAATACGAACAATCAGACCACAGGGATTGAGCATTATGCACAGTACTCACTTACGGAATATTCTATCGTTTATTTTGCTATTGATAGCTTCTACTTCATTCGCACAGGAAGCTTTGAACACAGACAAAGCCATTACCATAAATGAGCTTTCCCATGAGCCCTATCGTCGTACATTTGCGATGCCGCTACCACTAGATAATGCCCAAACCCTGTATTTTGAGCGTGACGGTACACAGGCAAAAATTTGGCGGCTAGACTGGCGGAACAATTTGGCCACTCCGTCACTACTCAAGGACTTACCACTTAGCAATAACGATAAAGAATTACGTTACACGGCTTTACAGACGCGTGTCGGTTTGTGGTTGATAGGGCCAATCGTGATGTTGATTAAACCTAATGGTGACGTGGTTAGCCTACCAGCGTTCGGTGCCAATGAACCTACGGCAGTAGCATTGCCAGACGGCTCAGTGTTCGTTCTAGGTAGTAACATGCACAACCACACAGAAAGTATGCGTCGGTTAGCACTCACTGCACAAGGAATTTCCGTAGAAGATAAAGGCGAATTACCAAATTACCTGACTGGCAAGAATGTGAACTACAAGAAGCGCTACGGCGTAGCTGCACTGACTTTAGCCGATGGCCGAGTATTTACTGCTGGTGGTGGTGGTTACTCTGATGATATGAAGCGAGCAGCAATTGTTGATACACAAAACGGTTTCCTGCAGCTCCTGCCCGACATGCCACATGCTCGTACTTTCGCGGTACTGTTGACACTCAAGGATGGCCGAATAGTAGTTGCTGGCGACAATGATGATGGAGCCCTCTCATGCTCTAATGCTGATGAGCGAACAGTCGATATTTACATACCACAACTCAATGCTTGGCAATCGTTGCCTGATTTGCCTTTTCCACTTTGTGCAAAAGCCTATCACGCCACCGGTCCCACAGGCACAGTTCTTCCAAATGGTACGATTGTTTTGGGAGGCCATCTTGAAAAGCATGTGATGGTGTTGCATCCTGACTCTTCATCAGCAAACGGTTATGCACATTTTTGGGAAGTGGTCGGTCCTACAGACCGTATGCGGATAAGTGGTGTACTACAAGCATTGTCAAATAGCGAAGTGGTGATTGCCGGTGGAGTACATCATCTGGATTCGAATGGTTGTTGTTACGGCACGCCTGGCGCAGAGCGCTTAAAGCTCATAATGAATGATCAGCGTGAGCAGTTTGCCATGTCGCTGCATGGATCGGGCGTTGCCCAATACGGCGACCGTGTGTTCATCGCATCTGGCCGTATATTTTCCGTCACTCTCACGGGTCAGTTACGTTACAGCACCGTAGCAGAATTGCTTGACTTGCGTACTGGTCGCATACAACAACTTCCTTCACTGCCTTTTGTGACTGGTGAAGCACAAGTGGCGTGGTTAGACGAAGATCATGTACTGGTCAAAGGCCAATTTGCCGATCGCTCCAATAGAGAGTTCCAGCCTAGCGAACGCCTTTCTCCATATATCAAGGCAAGCAGTGGCGCACTGGCAATCTTTAATGTGTCGAAGCAGCAATGGAGCAAGCTTTTTGATACTGAACAGCTTAAGGATACACGGTTGCTTGATGCACGCGGTGATGAAGCATTGTTTCTCAATAGCAAAGGCGATATTCTACAAATGCGTTTGTCCACACAGTCATTGAGTGTCGTAACAACACCCACAGAAAAACATACAGATCCGACAGGACGTATCCTTGCCGATGGTCGTGTTGTGTTAGTAGGTGGCAACATGCAACGAGTTCGTATATCTCTGATAAATGATACCTGCGAACTAGCAGCGGCCAATCCAAGGCAAGATTGCCCTGAGCAGTACGTCGGATGGGGACCTCTACTACCAGCTATGCGATACCAATGGTATACACCGAAAGTAAATGACACCCCATCACTATGGCAACAAAGTGTAAATGCTCCAGACGCTTATGTAGAGCACTACTCGGAGTTAGTACAAACAATTATTGATGCTCAAGGGCGCGTGCTACGCTTGGTACGCACATATGTAGAGGGTAAGTCTGAACCCGATTTTTGGCTGGTGCGCAGCGACAATGGCAATAACTGGCAACGCCTACCGATGCCAAATCCTGATGTATGCTCGCAGGGTTGCCGACTCCAACTAGCTACTGATCCACGTAATCGAAAGGTGGAGCTACTATTCTTGCGCGATGGTGAGTTTGACAATGTATATTTCACTGAGCGGTTCAATCGTGACAAATATCACACAGAGAAACAGAATCTATCTTCTGTCTGGTGGTTAGATGAATTATCGTCTCCCTTGCAGTGGCGAAAGGTATTGCAAACAGATGAAAATAGCATAATTCACGAACCTCAGGTATTGGCGGATCCACTGTCTAGTATTCAGTCATTCGGCTGGAACTTGGCGCAGCCTATACTTTGGGTAAGTCATTAAGGGCTACTTTTTCGAACAGCATGCTGCAACTGATAGCCATTTTGCTCTTGATCAGCTACAGCCACTATAGTGATCTCAAATCAGAAGTACAGGCATATGACTAAGCGAGTTGTTAATGTCGTTCGAGATCAGAATGGTGAAAACAATCTATCAAGAGCCTTATCTTCGATTGGTTCAGGCGTTAGTTCAGGCTAGAAAAAATGCAGGACTGACTCAAACTCAAGTCGCTGAGAAACTATCAAAGCCTCAATCGTATATTGCGAAAGTCGAAGGGGCTGACCGTAAATTAGATGTGATGGAGTTTGTTGAGTTGTGTGAAGCCATTCATCAAAATCCCAGTGAGTTGATTAAACTACTCAAGCCCTGATAACGCCACACTTAAATAACCAAGCAAATGACAATTTATGTCGCCTTGTTGGTTATTTAAGCTAGAAAATATATGAAAGTTGCTCTAAGGTGATTGATGATTTAATAGACACCTTGGGTGCTGTGATGATGTCAACGTGGACTAAAATTGAGCCTGCACGTAATTGTTACCGCTTTTATGCGATTTCATTGGCTAGTGATTTGTTTAACGCTTATGTCGTGTCGTGTGAATGGGGGCGTATTGGTGCTAAAAAGTGTAGGCGTAAAGTGGCGGTATTTAACTCTTTAGATGAAGCAATGGCTCAGATAAAACATATTGAGTCATTGCGTATCAAACATGATTATCAACTGGCTTAACATCTGCGATTGTTAATTTTACTCTCAAGCCATGCGTTCACCTCTGACTCTAACCAACACACCGTTGCTTCGGTCAACTTAATTGCACGTGGAAAGGTCGGGTCGTAGCGTTTGGATTTTACGTCCATGATGTCATACAGCGTTGAGCGGCTTAAACCCGTGTATTCAATCAGTTGCTTCATACGCAACATTTTGTAAGTCGGTTGATTGGTAATGGGTGTATTGATAGGCATGTTCATTGTCGTTTCCTCAGTCATGTGGAGACGGCTCTCCACACAACATGTGTCATGCTCGTAAAAAAATACCAATCCCCTCATCACGCTGACATCACCCCCCCCATTAAGCCTCTAGCGAAGGCTCGCCGCCCCTTAGGCTTCATGCGTAAATACTGGTCTTCTTTTTCTGGAGAGGCCAAATATCCTACCGCGCTAATTGAGTTTTTACAGGCAACCGTCTCATCACGATAAATCATACCCACACCTAACTTACCCCGTCTCTCATGCTTCGCTTTCTCAGCAGGCGTATTACAGTTGTGGTACGTGCCTAAGCCCTCTGTCACCCTTCCCCATAGCTCGCCTATTTGCTTGGCCATATACCAGTCATTTTGATGCTGAGAGCCTTTAAAGTAATACACGGCATGAATATGGTAGCCTTTGCTTTCGCCCTGTTCTAAGCACCATGCACTGCCTACTAAATGCTCAAACAACGCCAACTTATCGCGATAATAGCGCATGATGTCTAAATGCTGATAAACCCTGTCTATGCCAACCAGATATTGACTATCGAGGAAATAAGCAAAATCAACCCTGACAACTAAAAGCCGAGCATAGCTCCGATGTAAGCTCTGGGCATATTCCATCATACTTTGGGCGTTTTGTTTGGTTTGATAACTACGGTCTGAGACCCTACGGCTAAAATCTTTTTGTTGCGTAAAGGCATGAATGCCGTCTATCAATTGATACAAATGAGTAATGTTCCATGGTCTATTGCCGCTCCCTAAGTTAGCCTGCTGACAACCGTACCAAAAGGCTTGCAGGTACTCGCTGTACTCATAATTGGGCTGATACAAGCCAAGATAGGTTTTTAATTTGTCAGTCGGTATCCATTGGAAAGGATTGACTGATCTGGGGTTTTTACGGATGAGGGTTTGTACGGCTTTTTCAATTTCGATTAACAAGGCGGATTGACTGGCAGGTACTAAGATAACAGATGCGGAATAACTCATGATACGTCCTCTGATGGGTTCGACTCGGTTTGAGTCACATCAAGAGGATGGATGATTTAAATTTACAGGCTCAGCACACGTTTGCTTGCGTTATTTTTTATAATACTGCCTATGCTATAGCTTAAGACTTCATCTTCTATAAGAAATAATACTTAAATAAAGGACTCTATTAATATAATACTGAGTAGTACTAGGGGGTAGTGTAAAAACTTAACGTGTTTGATATTTTTGCATAATTTCCTGATTGTACTGCAATATAAAGGCATGTAACACGGCCTCGTGGTTTTTCTTGGTTTTTGAAAAGCTCAACGTCTGACGAGTTA
>Ga0209599_10000912_pt1 | contig 16075 bp, 26 predicted proteins | sample Shrwel_input2_FT_FD_187534 | JGI IMG/M metagenome (GOLD analysis project Ga0209599, IMG submission 187534) | Subsurface microbial communities from deep shales in Ohio, USA - Utica-3 well 1 S input2 FT (SPAdes) (version 2) ... | reverse complement strand
GAGCATTACGGGTCAGGGCGAGCCGCAGCAGCGGCGCTCGGACTATCCCACAACACTCTGAACGAGGCTATGAGGCGGTTATACAAGAGTGCCGCACTCAGGGGTTATTCCCCGAAGCACGACATGGTTCACACCGTCCCTGACGGCTTTGCGGTCAAGGGCGTCTCCACCTACTACGACAGAGACGGCAAGCCTCGGGGTCAGTGGGTCAAGTCCACCCAGGATCAAGAGCGACGACTGGAGATGCTCAAGGACGCGGCTGAGGCCATGTCCCAAGAGATTCCCCGCCTAGACCCTATCGAGCGACCTAGCGCCACTATGGCGCATCTGGCGAACCTCTACGTCATCACCGACTACCACATGGGCATGATGGCTTGGCGTCAGGAGGGGGGCGCTGATTGGGATTTGAAGATTGCCGAGCGCGTCCTGATCGGTGCGTTCGAGAACATGGTCGTCAACTCTCCCAACGCCAGAGTCGGCGTTCTCGCCCAGCTTGGCGACTTCCTCCACGCCGACGGCCTTCTCCCCATAACCCCTACGAGCGGTCACGTTCTCGACGCCGACGGTCGCTTTTCGAAGGTCGTGAAGATCACCATCCGGGCTCTGCGCCGACTTGTCGATATGATGCTGATGAAGCACGAAACAGTCCATGTCATCATGGCCGAAGGGAACCACGATATGGCCTCGTCCGTATGGTTGAGGCAGATGTTCTCGGCGCTTTATGAGAATGAGCCACGCGTAACGATCAATGACTCTGAGTTACCTTACTACTCGTTCCAATTCGGTAAGGTCATGCTGGCGTTCCATCACGGCCACATGAAGAAGAAAGAAGCCCTTCCACTTCTGTTTGCTTCCCAGTTCCCTGAGATGTGGGGATCAACAACCTATCGGGTCTGCCACACAGGTCATCAACACCATGAGGACCTGAAGGAGCACTCAGGGATGAGGGTCCATCAGCATCCGACCCTGGCCGCTCGTGATGCTCACTCCAGTCGTCACGGTTGGATGGCCGACCGACAAACCTCGTGCATCACTTACCATGAGCGATTCGGAAAAGTGGGCGAGATCATTGTCTCACCTGAGATGCTTGTAGGTTAAGCAAAACCCCACCAGTTTGTGCTGGTGGGGTTTAAGCGTAAGGCGGCGGTCTTTTGCGAAGTCGTGTCTAGCAATTAAAGCTATCCGCCCTTCACCTCTTTGACAATAGCTGTCTCAAGCATCTTGCTTGCAGATTTTGATAGCCGGTCCATCGTCGAAACGTCGAGGTGCTGAACCGCTGCCTGATGGAACTTCGACAACCAGCTTGTGCGGTCGATGATCCGAGCAGCCATGTCATCAGGTCGAGACGCCTTGCTCGCATCATAGCGCAGCTTGTCGATACGGCGCTCTGTGTGCTTCAGGCAGATTTTATGGGCCGTGAGGGCTGCTAGTGCCCGTGCTCGCCAGTCGTCGTCCGAGTCGATCAGGAACTCCAGGTCAGACTCTATCTTGTTCAGACCCCACTCGGCAGCATCGCGCCATTCGAGTAGCTCGTCCATGTCGGTCGCAGCCTCGATCTCAACACGCTCAGGGAGACGGGCTCGGGGGTATTCGGTCTGATCGTATTGAGTCATTTGGTTCTCCGTTTCATGGCTTCGAGCAGGATGTCCTGCACACTCCGTTTACTTTCTAGCCTATCCAGAACCATCTCGTCCACTGTATCCCGAGCGATGATGTGATGAATGTAAACGGGTCGGTCATAGCCCGCTTGCTTCTGCCGCATAGGGCCAATGCGCTCGATGATCTGCTGATACTCCTCAAGGCTCCATCCCTTGCCGTAGAACACAAGGATGTTGCCGCCGTCCTGAAGGTTGAGCCCGTGTCCAGCCGATGCGGCGTGAGCGAACAGGATCGGAATCTTACCGGCGTTCCAATCCTCAATCGTCTTCGGGTTGGAGTCCAGATGACGACCCTTGGGATAAGCCTTCTTCAGTCGCTCCAGGTCGGCTTTGAACTGATAGGCGCAGAGTATGGGTGCTCCAGCCGCCTCCTCAACAATACTCTTTAGCGCGTCGATCTTCTCGTCGTGGACCAGCTTCCAGTCACCTTCCTCCGTGTAGAGGAAGCCAGAAGCGATCTGCAACGTCTTGATCGTCTTGGCCGCTGCGCTCACAGCCTCGACGCCCACCCCCTCGATCTCAGCGAACATGATGTTCTCCATGTCCTTGTAGAGGGCCTTGGCGTCCTTCGGCAGATCGACATAGATGTAGTTGCTGATCGGCTCATCGACCGGCAGGCCAGAGATCGTGACGCAGACATCCTTGATGGCGTTCTCGATCTCCACTTGGGAATGGGCCATAGGCTTGACGCTAAAGCCGTCCCACCCCTTCGTAAACCAGCGCGACTCGAAGGCGCTGTAGGTCCTCCCCAGTCGCTCACCACGGTCAACGAACCACATCTGACCCCATAGGTCCACAAGCCCGTTCGGCGCTGGCGTTCCGGTCAGACTTACGAACCTGTTGACGTGAGTATGGGCCACCTTGCCCAGAGCTTTGGCCCGCTTGGAGCCTTGCCTAGTGCGAAAGCTCTTTAGGCGACTCCCTTCGTCAGCAACCACTGTGCGGAACGGCCACTTGTCCCCAAGCGTCTCGACCAACCACTCCAGGTTCTCGTAGTTCATCGTATAGACATCGGCGTCGGCCTTCAGAGCAGTTAGGCGCTCCTTGGGCGAACCTGTGATGACCGAGAAGCGGATATGAGCCAAGTGGTCCCACTTCTTCACCTCGGACGGCCATGTCGAGCGGGCGACGCGCAGAGGGGCGAGCACCAGTGCCGGATAGACCGGCTCGGCCAAAGCCAACTGGTCGAGCGCCGTCAGGGTCGATACCGTCTTGCCGGTGCCCATCGCGGCGAACACCGCACACCTCGGCGTGTCGTGGATGAAGTCGATGATGTCGCGCTGATAGGGGTGAGGTGTAAACGGACGGCTCACTTTAGCACTTCGAGTAATTCGGCGTTTGGCGTCAGTTCATAGCCAATGCTCCATACGTTTGCGAGCATCTGCTTACCGATCTTGCGCCTAAGCTTGTGGATCAGAACCTTGACGTAGTTGTTCAGAGCGAACCAGTTCTCATTTGCTTGCTCACGCTTACCAAGGAAATCTGCAATCTCAAATACTGTGACCACACGCCGTTCTGTCGCAAGGAATATAGTCAGACGCGCCTCGTTAGGACTCATCTTGTATGCCCGCATAACTCGGACAATCTGGTCGTTATCCATTACGTCCTCATCACATACATTACGCGGTAGTGGGCCTTGCAGTAGTTCTTCTCACGCTTGACAGGTAGGCAGCAGTAAAGTGTCTCGTGGCTATCGCCCTCAACCGGGAAGGCACATTCCCCAAACTTCCGACTCACGAGGGGGCGAGGCGTTGAGCCCGGAACAGTCAAGCCACTGATACTGGGTATCTTAGCCATGTCGAACCTGTGGATTTGGACGCGGAGTCCGCCTGGAGGAACGTATTCGATAGGTCTGTCGGGCTTGGGTTGAGCGAGCAGGGTCGGATTCTGATGTCGAGTCTCTGACAGCCCCATGCGGTGAGCCATGCCCGACACGGCAGATGACGAGCGCTTAAGGAGAGCGCCGATCTTGTGATACGACACCTTGGCCGCAACCATGTCCCTGATTGTCTGCTTATCAGCTTCAGACCACTTCGGCGGTCGCAGTTTGCCAAAGCCCATGAACCCTGACTTGGCAGACACAGCCTCTGGCGTCCGGTTAAGAGTAAGGCCAATCTCCTCGTTGGACATACCCTCTGTGACCATAGCCTTGAGTTGCTCGATCTCGGGCGGTTCCCACTTGCGGCAACGGTCAGGCGTAAACTCCTCAGGAGGTAGTCGGTAGCGGTGCTTGATGCTGGAGTATGAGCGACCCATGATCAGGGCAATCTCTTTGACCTTCTTGCCCTCGGCCCGCAGTTCCTCAAGCTGGATGATCTCAGCTTCTGTCCAATACACCTTAACCATTGGTGAGCGTCACGATGTAGAAGAACCAGACGCCCGTGCCGATCAGAGCTACGGCAGCAGCGGTGTGATACAGGACCCAGCCCCACGAGATTCGACGCTCAGGGAATTGCTGGACGTTGGCGTTAAAGAACCGCTCGCCCTCGGGCCACTCAGCCGGATAGCCAGCATCTTCAGCTTTGATCAGTTTTCTCATTTCATTTCTCCAATCAGCGGCAATCGCTGTAACTCGAAACTAACCCTTGCGGGAGATGGCCGTCAACTCGGAAATGAAGGCGTCGACCTCTAATTTCGAGTGGACGACATAGACCCTGAAACCGTCCTGCCTGAGCCTGTCGATCTCATAGACCTGATGAGGCGATAGCTTGCCGACCTCGGTCTTGACCTCAACCAGCGCCAGGATAGGACCTTCCCACCAGATGAAGCAGTCAGGAGCGCCTTTGCGTCCGATCCACTTCAGTTTGCGGAACCTACCGCCGTGCCGAAGGACCTGAGACTTTAGGTAGGTCTGGATTACGCCCTCAGGTGTCATTCCTAGCGTCCCGCAACTCTCTGAACTTAGTCATCAGAGACTCCATCAACGGCCCATGACATTCGTAACATAGGTGATAGACTTGCGAGCCGTATGCCGATGACGAAATGCGTCGAACACTGTTGCAGCTAGGAATCTGCTCAGGCATGTTCATGAACTCGACGTATTCTGCGCTGCGTTCCTCTATGCACTTCTCACAGAAGTCGCATGTGTATTTGACGGTCACGCTTTTCATACTAACTCCATCAGAGGTCCTAGAGCCTTGTCGGCTCCGATGTCAGCCAATATCGAGTTGGCCTCTCGGATATACCAGTCATAGTCCACGTCGCTCGGGAAGTGCTCGGGCAAGTCCATCAGCGGCCTAGCGCCTTCGCTGCGAGCGACTGTGTAGCCGTTCGTCTTGTAGGTCAAAGGTCCCTCGACCCCAGTGGCGTAATACCACCTGACTGCTTTGCCTAAGTAGTCACCGTTCTGATCGACAGCGCCGCCCTTGACCTGACGGATGGTGACGAACTTGCGGATGTCCAGACACTCACGGATCGTCTGCTCAACTGGGATGAAGTCGGTTAGCATCCTGACCACTGCCAGCGAGCATATTTCGTTGGTGGGGTTCTTCATCAATCCCCCAGTGGCATACGCGCCCTTGGTCTTCACCCCATCAGCCTTGACGGCGATGTAGTTGTTCACGTCCCTCGAATAGATAGCCCGGTAGCGGGTCTCCTCAGTCTCGAAGCCGGTAGCGGCCTCCCAGTCCTTGATGGCCCCCAGCAGGTCCTCATAGCGTCCAATGGGACACCTGATGACGATACCGTCGGTGTTGGCGCTCACAACCTGGATGCCCATACCCTCGATCTGTTCGATCAGCATCAACAGGCAAAGTTGACCTGTGACAGTGGTCTGGATCATGAGGTTGGGAGAATAGAGTTTGGACCATTTTGATCCGAACTTGCCGAACGAGCCGTTGATCGTGATCTTCAGGGCATCGGCAGTCACCGCATCCTTCTTGCGCTTGGCCTCAAGTCGGCGCTTGACGATTCGCTCATAGACCTGAGTGAACGCGCCGCCCATCTGCTCAGGGGCAAGTCCGGTGTTCAGGATAATAGCGGGGTAGTAGCTCGCCACGTCCCGGTCGATCAGCAGGTAGTCGCTGTCAGCCATATAGGCGACGGACTTCTCACTCGAATGGAGTCCCCCGATGCCCATGCGGTAGACGCCCTCACCGATCTGGATTCGGGCATTGGACAGTGACTTGGGCATGTCCACCTTGCCGCTCTCAGGCACGACGAAGGTAGTTTCACACACGTTCCTCAAGACCTCCTGAAGGGGCTCTGAGGCGAACTGGATGAAGGCAGGAGGTGTGTAGGTGAATACCGAGTCGGGCTCCAGGATCGGCCTGTAGAGGCGCTCAACCCTCATTGCGTGGGCCACCTGCTTACCGATCACCGCCTCTGCGATCTGGGCGTCTGACTTGCTCCTCAGATCGACGCCATACTCAGCCGACATGCGCTCACGTAGTTCGATCTGGGGTAGCAGTTTGTCGTAAAGCGCCTTGGTGGTCCGAAGGTCATTTACGCAGTAGGTCTTGAGTTGGACGCGCATGTTCGCCAAGATATGAGCGTCGGGATCAATAGGTAGGTCTTGGAGTTTGTCGCAATGGAGCCTGCCGCCGTAAATCTTCAGGCTCGCCATGCCGGGAGCGACTTCGATCAGGTCGATGTGATCACACTGCATAGGCTCGATGCCCAGTTCCCAGTGACGCTTACCCCTGACGATGATGTCATTGGCGACGTTCTTTAGGGCGGCTGTGCCAGCGCCCCTGACCGCTTCGCTCATGACGGGGATGTCAAAACTATTGCCGTTGAAGGTCACGATCTTGTAGCGAGCCATGATCCGCTTGACGGTCTCGGCATCGAACGGGTGGCCGTAGAACATCTCGAACTCACGGACATTGCCGGTTTCGGTGTTCATGAATGAGGCCAGGAAATAGTCGATATAGACCTCGGTATCGAGGATCAGGGTTTGTTTGCTCATACGAGGTCCCAGTAAGGGCCCGCAATCGACGCAATCCTCTCATCGACAAGGGCCGCGTATTCTGGGTTCAGTTCGCATAGGACGGCATTACGACAATTCTTTGCAGCAACTCCCCCCGTAGTCCCAGAACCCCCGAACGGGTCAAGAACGGTTCCGCCTGTAGGACATCCTGCAAGGATGCAGGGCTCGATCAGTTCTGGGGGAAATGTGGCGAAATGAGCACCTTTGTAGGATCGGGTGGTTACCGTCCAGACACTGCGGCGGTTACGGAACTCGGGAACATCGTAGTGGTCCGCAAGACCGTTTCCGCTTGGTGCCACATTGGCCCCAGCAGCCTGCCCACGAGAAAATGACTTAGCGCCAAGAGAAACACGCTTACCGGCGTTAGTCGCCGGTTCACGCATAGCCTCTGAGTCAAAATAATAGCGGTCCGACTTGGTTAGAAGGAAGATATATTCGTGCGCCTTGGTGCAACGATCTTTGACGCTCTCTGGCATGGGGTTCGGTTTGTGCCAGATGATGTCCTGTCGCAGATACCAACCGTCCGCCTGCAATGCGAACGCCACCTTCCAAGGGATTCCGATAAGGTCCTTGTGCTTCAGCCCAATGGCGGAGGCGTTTCGATGGGCAGGCCCTGAGCCAGCCTTTCTTCTTGCTCGGCCATCCAGATCATCAGGTTGAGCGTCCCCTCTCCCGCGATTTCCTCGTCCATCGACAACTTGCCCTCCTCGTCCACCAGCAAGACTTTCCGCTGGCATGGCGGTTCCAGATCGTTGTGCTGCATAACTGTCTCCAAGGTTTAGCCAGACCGTCCCGTCATCACGAAGGACTCTGCGAACTTCGCGGAACACTTCAACAATCACCTTAACAAACTCGTCCGGTGTCGGCTCAAGGCCGATCTGCCCATCATGACCGTAGTCACGGAGCCCGAAGTAAGGGGGTGAGGTTACGCATGTGTGGATAGATTTTTCGGGCAGGTTCCGCATGGATTCGCGGCAATCGCCAATTAGGACTTCGACTGACATCGGGATACCGATCAATGAAATAGAACCTGGATGCGGACACAACGCCCGTTATCCCGCACCCAGGTTCAGGGAAACTACCTAGACCAGATCGAGGTAGCCCATAGCAGAGGCGTAAAGCTCAAGGATAGCCTTTTCCTCTTGCAGCTTGGCCCGGTCCTGCTTCAGGAGCCTGACCAGTTTCTTGATGGCCTTCACATCAAAGCCGTTACCCTTGGCCTCGGCGTAGACCTGCTTGAGGTCCTCCTTGACGGCAACAGCCTCGTCTTCGAGATGCTGGACGCGATCAACAATGGACTTGATCTGATCGCCAGCCACGATGTTGTGTCCGAGTTCCGACATCAAACGAAGTCCTCGTCGGCCAGATCGGAGAACTCGTCGGTCGAGGCGGCAGAGCCACCGCCGAAGCTGTCACCGGGTCCAACGAACCGGACGCCACGGATGCCGCAGTTGATACGGCGACCCCACTTGTTGTCCTGAGCGTAGAACTCGACGGCAGCGTCCACATAGCAGCCAGGATAGATCACGCCGTCGTTCTGGGTGACGGGGGTCTTGTCCCGGTTCAGAGCAGACGGGCGGGTGCTGGCGCTACGGGTCGAGAGCGTGAACTTACCCTCAAAGCCATCATAGGCGTCGCCATTGGAGTTGCGGTAAGGGCCTTCGACCCAAGCCACCTTCTTCTGCTCAGTGAGCAGAGCCAGGATGCTCGAAGCCTTCTCGCCCCACTTTTCCTTCGCCACAGCAGCGATGGCGTCCCTGATCTTCTGGACCTGAGGGTCCTTGGGATCGACGATGAACTTCGCGCTGTAGGCGGGTTCACCCTCACCGAAGGCTTGAGGCGCAAAGATCGCCGGGAAAGCCAGTCGGACATTCGTAATGGTCATTCGCATTTTCGCAGTTTCCTAGTTCGTAAGATCGGAGAAGTCGTCGGCAATTGCCGAAACGGTCAGTGCTGGCCGTCTATCAGTGGCGGGTGCCACGGATGGTTTGCCGTCAGATCGGGAGGTCAGTTTTTCGAGTTTCTCCCAACGCGACGGATTGTCTGAGAACACCTTTTCAGCCTTGGTGGGCGAGATCAAGGTGTAATCGTAGATGTCGTCCTTTTTCATGCGGAAGGACTTCAGAGCCTTGAGAACAGCCTCCTCGTCCGCCCATTTCCTGATGCCCTTGCGCCCTTCGACGAGCTTGTATCCAGGCACCTCTGAGCCGTCGAACAGCTTGCGCTCGACCTCAGCCCTGACGGCCTTGCACCAGTCCTCAATGAGACTGACCTTGGACATCATGATCGACAGGGCATTTTCGTTCCCTGCAACAAGCATTTCACCTTCGGTCAGGTCCTCGAAGTCCGAAGCGTCGGCGGCAACGGTGTTTAGAACCTCAGCCTTGAGCGCAGGGCACAAGGCCTTGGCCTTACAGAACTTGCACTGCTTCTCACCGGGCTCGTAGTCAATGACTCCTGCCAGGATGTTCTGAGCCTTGAGTTTAGCCTCCTCACCAAACTGGCGAAGTTGATCGACGGTGATCTGCCACTCGCTGACATGGTTCATGCGCGGTTGGTGGATCACCATCATGACATGCTGGATGTCGGCTACGATCTCATACTGATGCAGAGCGCCCAGAGCATAAAGTTGAAGCTGCTCGTTGTGCTCGGCATCAACCTTCACGCCCATCCCATACTTGTAGTCGATAACGATCAGGGTATCGCCGTCGAGCACCACGGCATCAGCAGTCCCGAAGGAGTTTGGAACGTCGATGACGTGGCTGAAGTCGTATCGCTGATCCGTTGCGATCATGGGGTTAAGTGACCCCTGAGCGTAGGACCGGACCAGTCGAGCGAAGTCCAGACCGTGCTCGACCATAGGTCCGTCAACTTCCCAGATGTCTGTCAGCGACGTTTGGGCTAGCAGAACGTCTTTACCGTCCACCCTAGCGACAAATTGACCAACCAGTTCGTAGGCGTCTTGGTCGTCAATGCTCCTGCTCAGAATCCAATCGGCAACAGCGTGAGCGGCAGTGCCCTCAGCGGCGTAGTGGCTACCGCGATCAGGGATGTCCCGCTCAAGGCTCAGAGACCCTGTGCATCGCATCCAGCGGTGAGCACCTGACGGTGAGAACCGGGCGTGATCAGCCATTTTGTGCTGCTTCCAGGTCGGCAATCAGTTGGGGCCACAGGTCGCGGGGCACTTCACTGGAGCGTGCGACGTTGTAAGGCTTGAGGACCTCCATCACAGCGTCGCGGCCCTTGAGGGATGCCAGTCGCAGGGTGGTCGCACGCACGACATCAGGGTCGATGTCGTTGGACGGCGGGGAGGCATCGGAAGCAGAATCGGTCGGTTGTTCCGTCTGCGTTTCGGCGGGGGTAAGGGCCGTCTCCTCGGCAGTCGGGGCAGGAGCCAAAGGGGCGGTAGCGAGGGACTCGATCTGAGCAAGCTCATTGATAAACGTTCGCGCTTCGGCCTGATCAGCCTCCGTATAGGTCAAAGTAGTCGCTTTGACGTGAGCGTTACCGAGCGGATAGGGGTCTGCCGCAGTGAGCATAACGCCGTCGCCCGGCGCATAGTTAGGTCCATTGTTGGCATTGTTCAAAAGCCCGGACGAGCCCATAAACTGGGCGATGTCCTTGCGAAGTTCGATGTAATTGTCGGCGGTGAAGGTTACGCTAATCATTTGATTCAGTCTCCTGGTTGGTTTTCAGTTCGTCGAGTTGGTCTTCGAGTTTAATGATTTCGTGCTCTAGGGACGAGATTTCTACCTCAAGGCTGTTGATCTCATCCTTGAGGCTATCAACCTCGTCTTTCAGAACATCAACTTCCATTTCGAGTTCGGAAGTGTCTGCGCTCTCAGTGCCAAGCGCCTCAACCAGCGCCGTCACAAGCTCGGCGCTCGGAGGGTCATACTTGGCGGCGTCGATCAGGGCGTCGCGGGTGATGCCGATGTATTTGAGGCTATGGGTCATCACGCAGCCTCGAAAATAGCTTCGACCATCTGCTCCATGAGCGCGTCGGTCAGGTTCAGTCGCACTTGCTTGATAGCCTCGGGGCTCAGACGGTCCAGTAGGCCGTAGGTCTTACCGCCGACCTCGAAGGTAACGTCCTCGACATCCACGTCGTCGCAGTAGGCGTCGTGACCAGGATCATTGGCACTGGACGGGAAGCCTGACGTGATCGTGCCAGACAGTTCGATCTCGATTTCCAGATAGATTTTAGGCATTCATGTTTCTCCGAAAGGGCCAAATCGCCCTTGACCAATTTGATAGCACCCCACCTGCACCTAGGCAATAGGGTTAGATGTAGAAAGTTAGCAGGCCGTGCTCCATGACGATTGGAGCGTCAGGCTTCTTGCCCAAGCTCTTGATCGCCCGGTCTATGGACTGACGGCGCACGTCACGACCGTCAGGACCCGGAGGCATGAGGCCCAGCACATGCTCTGCGAATGTGTCGTAGTTGACGCGCTCGGTGGGACCTTCCCAGATGCTCAAAGCGTCAAGGACAGCGTTCTCCCACTTGCCGTATCGACTCTTACCCTTGTCCTCTGCGACCGGCTTGGGAACCTCTGAGGGCACAACCACGAGGCTTGTGATCGGATCGCCGTCGCTGTCCTCGCCCAGCATTACCGTCTCAAGCGTGAAGCCCCACTCGAAGGTATCATCGCCGTCCTTCTGCTTGCTCACCCTCAACACTCGGACATGAGAGTCCTCGATCCTGGCGACTTCCATCTCGACATCAGCAGCAGCCCTGATCCCCGACCAGCCCCGCGCCCCTCGGCTCGCATCCTTGCCGCTGTGGTGGACGAGTAGCACCATAGCCCCTGTGGCCTCGCGGATCACCCGCGCGTTCCTCAGAGCTACGCCCATGTCCTCACCGCCGTTCTCGTTGGCTCCCGGCGTGACCTGAGCGAAGGTGTCCACGATGATCACGTCGATGCCTTCAGCCTTGGTGATGGCTCGCACTACGTCGGTAATGTCCTCTGAGGACATGAAGTTGGGCGCGGCGTGCATGATGCCGATGGGTGATGAGTCGTAAATCTCATTGAACTGGCGATAAGCCTTGAGGCGCATAGCCACGCCCCCACCACCCTCGGCAGCGATGTAGAGCACCCTACCCTGCTTCACACGGCGCTCACGCCACTGGACACCACGGGCAATAGCATAGGCCATATCCAGTGCGACGAAGGACTTGCCGCTACCAGACGCACCGTAAAGCACACCTAGATCAGCGTGCGGAAGGACGCCCTTGATAATCCACTCAGGCGGCTCACGGGATGAGAAGGCAAGGTCCGAGAAGATCGGGAACCTGCCCTCGAAGTCCTCGCCCGTCGTTACGAGGTCGGGCTTGGTTGGGGTGTGAGATGCCGCCTTGGCTTCTTCAACCACGTTGCGTAAGGCATTTCGCTCTGAGGCCACTTGGCTCATGCGCTTGACCGTCGCCATTGTGATCTGACGGGTCTGACCCTGACGTCGGTCGAACGACGCCCACTGAGACTGTAGGGCCTCGGAGCCTGGATATTGGCGTCCTGCCAATGACCACTGGTCCCAGATGTCAAACCCATCCCCTTGGGTTTCGTGGTGCAGAGCCATGCCCACCTGAATCCAACTCTCACGGCTCATGGACGGGTCCAGAGGCTTGAGGAGTTGGGCGATCTCGCTCTGGGTCAGGCCAAGGATCGGCTCGTTGCCCAACATGAAGTCGTCGGGGTCGTCCCTGAGGGAAGAACCTTTTCGGGAAAATCTCTTTTCAGATAGAGCCAGGACTCTGTGGTCAATTGGTGCGATGGTGTCTTCAAGACCCAAAAGTTCCGTGAAGGGGAGCGGGGCTCCCGTAAACGTAACAAACCCATTCGTAGAAAAAGTCTCGAAACCATACTCGTTGCTCCCGTCCACAAAGGACTTGTTATTACCCAGATTGCCTTTGACGAATGCCCTTACCCCTTTACCTGAAGGTGAATACTCAGCGTAGGTGCGGCTGACAATATCCTCAACCTCCTTGGGCAGTTGGCCCTTGGCATCGACACAGTGGTCGAAGTCGAGCGCCGTAATACCCCACTCAGGCATGAGGGCCAGACCTACGCCGTCAAAGCCTCGGCGTGCAGCCGCATCCCTAGCTGCTGCGAAGGTGACGAGCTTGGCCCGGTCTTCCGGTGAGCCCTGCTTGCCGTATCGCTTACCGCCGTTGGGGTAGTAGGGTGTCTTTAGTTGCTTCCCGGTTCCAGGCTCTGACTCATAGCGCCAGATGATCCACCCTTGAAGCGCACGCAATTCGCTCGGCGCTTCAAGGGTTCGGACGGATGGGTTGATGGACTGCACAGATGCGCTCACGGCACATCGCCGGTAAGCAGTTCAGCAACTGTCATGAGTGACGGCTTTGCGAGGTCGTGGGCTGGCACACCGTATTTGATCTCGATCTCCAGAGCCCTGCGTGCAGGGACGTAACCTCGACGCACCCACCGGTTAGCTACCTGATGAGCGACGCCGAGTTCACGAGCAAGCGCACTTTGCGACCCAGCCATGTCTACGACCTTCTCAATACCTGTCATTACGACGACTCCGTGGGCTCAGACCCTACTGCACCTTGCTCGTCGCGGTCAACAGGATCGGTGATCGAGAGGAGTTCGGCGTTGGCACGCTTGGCGATCTCAGCCGCCGCTTCAAGGTCTTGGCTCGCCAGGATCAGGCTTACAGCCTCTTGGAGGAGTTCAATTCGCCGTTGGTTCATACTCACCAAGCTCCGAACCAGATACCTACGCCGTGGATGATACCAACTGGCGGGATTACGAGGTCGAGGATCAGCATGACGACGTTGGAGGTCATGGCGCTGTGGACAATGCCTGTGATGTAAGCGCCCAATATTGCAAAGGTGATGACGAAGTTTGAGAAGCCTGAGAGGGTGTCGTTCATTGAACTTCCTCGTAGGTCATATCGAAAATGTCAGACTTGCAGGGATAGAGTTCGCCCTTAACACCCTTGATCACCCAGTCGCCCGGACCAGCCGTCATGACACCCTCAAGCGTTTTGATATCGATCCACAGAACCTTTCCGAACTTATCTACCTCGATATTCACTTCACCCTCATCCCGGTCAGTGATCCAGGTCGGAGGGACATTCCCGTAGCAGTCCTGTAATTGCCAAGCGTCAATAACGACGGGCTTCTTGCGATATTTGGTCATTTCTGGTTGCTCCAAGATAAAGGTTGTTGGCTAGTCATCTAATTCACCAATCGCCGCTATGATTATGAACATCGCCATGGGGAGAATGACTACGCCTGCGAGAACGGCGGTAAACGCCCATCCCTTCATCGCTATGCTGCCGACTAGCGCCGCTCCCCACGCTGCCGCGATTACGATGCGTGCGATCTCGCTAGGCTTCATCGTGACGACCTCCGCGATTTACGGAAATTGCCAGATTCATCAATCATGGTGTGAAGTTTCGCTAATGCGTTATAAGCGTCAGCGGCATCGTTGTGCCCATGCATTCTGCCGACATGACGACCATCTTGCGCATCAATCAATAGAGTAAGGTTGAAATGCTCGCTCAGATGTTTTCTGGCAAAGGTAATGGCTTCAAAAGCGTTCATCGTGCAATCCTGTAGGCGATGATGTCGGTTCCCCAAGAATTATGATCCCAAGACCACCGATCAGGGACCACACGCTTCCAAGTCCACCCATCTCTCAACTTACAATCTACGAGATCGAAAACCGGAGGGACTCGACCCCCATGCCACGCGATCCAGCCGTCGTCCTTCACTGCTGCCAGGATTGAGAGGATGAAGCGGAGTTGATTGTTTTCGTCTTGCAGTTCGCTATCGGCAAGTTTCCGCATGACAGTCGGATAGTCCTGTTGGGTCTTAGCGGCTAGGTGGATCATATTAGTGATCTGCTGCTGAGGCATTCCGTAGTCATGTTTTACCGTTACAGTATCGCCAATGCCCGGAGTGAAGGATTCCGTCACGTAGTTCGGCTTCCATTCAAACTTGGAAACAGTCTCACCACCTGACCAAACGCGTTGTTGCAGATCGTCAACGCTGATTCCGAGTTGATCAACCCGCTCCTCTAGCTCCCTGATCGCGCCGAACACGCGGGTGAAGTCATTCTCGATTGGCATGTGTCTTGCTCCACTGGGGTAGTGTTGTTCTCTCATGGGTTAGTCCTCTTTGCGTGTTGCCAATCCAGTTCTGAGAGCAAGTTATCAAACGTGTCCCCATGACCGGTGGCGTAACTGTTCTTGAGCATCCAACCCGCAAGCGCCTCCCGCAACCGCTCCACCTCTGCTTTCAGACACTCATAGTGATTGGGTCCCCACATGTAGCACCCAGGACCGTGTGTCCCGATGCGACTTGTCAGGTTTTCCTCATAGGTCAACGCCTTGTTAAGCCGCGCCACCTCGGCCTCAAGATCGGCCATCCGGGAGGCGGGGATGAGGTGTGTCAGGTCTGGATACTGAAGCGTCCTCACGCGCCCGCCAGTCCCGGTGTAGGCGTAACAGCACTTTTCCTTGAACGTCACCGGCAACAGCCACTCGCTGCCGGTGGTGAGGGTGTCAGTCATTGGTCGCCCTCCACGAGGGTAAGGTCGGACGCGGGCCAAATCGGTTGAGGGTTACAGGTGGCCTCGTCCCATTTCACCCACACCTCGCTTTCGTCCACGCCCCTGACCGTTCCGATGAAGCGGCTGCGCCACGAGATAATCCTCACCCTATCCCCCACCCCGATCTCGCGGGGCGCAGGGTGGTGGGCGGCGATTTGGTCGGGACCGACCCAGAATATCCGGTGTTGCGCATGTCTGTCAGGCACCTCAACCTGTATAGGGTTCAGCACGTCAGATGGCTGTGAGCAGACGTTCACCACCTCCAGCGGGACCAGCGTCACCTTGTCGCCGGGTTTGATCTTGCTGATGTCGATGGTCATGCGTCACCTTCTTTCGACAGCATGACGTGACGAAGCGCCATAGCGTCCCACCACGCATTATGTTGAATTGCACCAAGCAGATCAGTTGGATAGCAATCGACGTTATGAACCTGGAAGCAGATGGTTGGATACTCGACGGACACCCACTCACCGTTCCGTCCGGTGGTCAGAGCCGTGCAAAACCTTCCGATATCAACAGGACTGTCGGCAATGATAACGGGTTGAGGATCGTCGCCTATGTGTTTAAGGATTTCGTTCCCAACGGCGTTGATTGGGATACGCATAGTAACGTCAGCCCAATCGTAATGCATAGCTGGCACAACATTGGCAATAACCCACGGGTCCGATGCCTCCTCAAAAGTTCGAATATAAATGCTGGAACCGTCCTCTCGGATCATAGCAAGGCTTAGAAGCGGACCTCCGTGTCCATCAAACTCTGTATCGATGAAATACCTAGCCACCACCAAGTCCTCTCATAGTTATGACGCCATCCGTTTACCCGGTGGCTATGTTCGTGAATGCGGAGCGCCTGTAGGGCATCACCGCGCCATGTGTTCGGCAGGTATATCTTGTCGTTCTCAGGGACGTAGC